>JACCDP010148552.1_pt1 | contig 12198 bp, 10 predicted proteins | sample 7445841 | NCBI WGS metagenome assembly JACCDP01 (sample SAMN15323441, study PRJNA562643) | freshwater metagenome | isolation source: river surface water | place: USA:Blue River Watershed | collected 2017-08-17
ATAATCCTTATTACTGCGCTGTTTGTGAAGCTAGAAGACAAAGGCCCGGCTTTCTTCACCCAGACCAGAGTTGGTCTAAATGGTAAGCAATTCACTATTTACAAGCTCCGCAGCATGAAAGTTGGCGCAGAGCTTCAGCACGCCGAACTTCAAGCCACCAAGGCTTCTGTAAACAGCAACATGTTCAAAGATCCCAAAGATCCAAGAGTTACCAAAGTTGGAAGAATCATCAGAAAATATTCAATAGACGAGCTTCCACAGTTTCTCAATGTACTCAAAGGCGACATGAGCCTAGTTGGCCCTAGACCACCGCTACTTTCCGAGGTTGAGCAGTGGCAACAGCATGAGGTGCGAAGACTACTTGTAAAGCCAGGCATCACAGGCCCATGGCAAATCGGCGGAAGGTCACTTCTCACCTGGGAAGAAACAATTGCAATAGATCTTGCTTATGTTGAGAACTGGACTGTATTAAGCGATATCTTTATTCTCTATAGAACTTTGTTGTATGTGCTTAGGGGAAATGGTGCGTTTTGAAATCTTTTGCCATTTTCCAGCATCTACTTAACGAAGATTACATTTGGAGCAATTCACGGTCGAACCACGAAAACATTCTTCAGGTGTTGGAGTCTTCACGTCTGACTGGCAAGCCCATATTCTTCGTTAATTCTTACTCCTGCTTTCTAGCAAATAGGTCGGAAGATTACGAAGTGATACTAACTGATGGTCTTTGCCTGATTGATGGAAAACCTTTAGCCAAAGTCATTTCCAGTTCTAAAAAAACAAATTCAAAGCAGGTACGAGGAATGGATTTCTTTTCAGCTGCGCTTGCTTACTACGCGAATACAGGAAAAAGACAATTCTTACTCGGGACCACAGAGCAAACCTGCCAGTTGATTATACAAAAACTACAGCCGGGCGAACCGGGCAGCATCAATTATTTCTGTCCACCGCATGCAAGTGCGGAGCATTTTGATTACGCAACAGCTTTAGAGAAAATAATGGCTCACAAACCAGACTTGGTATGGGTAGCGTTAGGTACCCCTAAACAGGACATAGTTGCACATCGAATAGCTAAAAATTTGGAGTCAATTTCTGTTGCCGCAGTTGGTGCAGCATTTGATTTTTACTCAGGTCAAAAGAAACAGGCTCCGAAATGGATGCAGTTGGTTTATTTAGAATGGTTGTTTCGCCTAATGGATGAGCCGAGACGCTTATGGAAGAGATATCTTGTTGGTAACACGGGATTTTTTATGGACACATTAGTCTGGCGCTTGATCAAATCTAGGCTACAAAAATGAAAATCGCCGTAGTTCACAGTTTTTATCGTGAAGACATTCCTAGTGGCGAAAACGTAGCAGTTAATATTCAGGTTGAAGCATTACGCAGCATGGGACACGAAGTTCAACTATTGAGTGAAAGCACCCCATCGGGTTCGCAAAGTCTTGTCTACAAATTTAAGTCCTGGTTCAGGGTAGCAACCGGATTCGGCAATCATCCGCTAAACAAGATAGCCAAATTTAATCCCGACATTATTCACGTTCACAATCTGTTTCCTAATTTTTCGACGAGCTGGATGAAAAAAGCTAAACAGCCTATCGTGGTATCAATACACAATTACAGACCGATTTGTGCAGCGGGGACTCTTTTTAGAGAAGGAAAAACTTGCTTCGATTGTGTAGATGAAAGCAGTTCTGTTCCTTCAATTAAGCACTCATGCTATAAGGGCTCAAAAATAGCAACAATCCCACTCGCAATTTCAAACCGAAAACTGTCGACGGACAGCGCATTAGTAAAGTGCGCAAGCAAAATACTGGTCCTCACCGAAGAAGCTAAAAACATCTACATGAGATCTGGTTGGCCGGAGGGAAAAATCCAAGTATTGCCTAACTTCGTGTCAACCCCGAGCGAATCTCAAGCGAATCGCAGAATGACCAAATCGAATGGCTACTGGCTGTGCGTAGGGAGATTGAGTCCAGAAAAAGGCATTACTAATTTGGTTAGAGAATGGCCAAAGGGTAAGAGGCTGGTTATCGTAGGAGACGGGCCTGAATTCAACAAAATTGAAGAGCTTATTGCCTCCAACCAAGAAATATCCCTTAGAGGAAGATTGCCAAATCGGCAGGTTCTAGAGCTCATGTCTGAAGCCGAAGGTTTGATTTTTCCTAGCCTCTGGCCTGAAGGACTGCCCTTGGTTTTCTTGGAAGCCCTGTCGGTGGGTTGTGTTGTTGTTGCTCGTCACGGAAACGTTGTTGCGAAAATTCTGGAGAAACACGGAATTGGACAAGTTTTTGACGGGCTGGATCAGCTTGGTGCCGCCCTTGAGGATACAGCTAAACGGCGCTTCGACCTAAGCCAGCAGTCAATCGATTTTTTCAAAAGAGAATACTCTGAAGCAGGCTGGGCTCGGAAAGTGACAAACGCCTACTTGGAGGTGTTGTCTTGAGCGAAAAAAATGTCATTATCATTCAAAGTTACGTACCTGAGTATCGGAAACCATTCTTTGAGTTACTAAATTCTGAATTATTGAAGTCTGGAATTAAACTTCAACTGCAGTTAGACATGAAAGTTTTTCAGACTAATTCAAACCGAGATTCAGTCACAACTAATGTGCCGACTTTCATTGGGCGAACTATACACATCCCAATAGGCCGGTCTTCAATCGTCGTGAGGTGGATTCGCTGGCAGGCAATCTCAGCCGACCTAGTTGTGATCGAACAAGCTGTTAAGGACATCAGCAACCTATTTCTTTTGCTTGTGCGAAAAGTCTTGAGAAAGAAAACGGTGGTTTGGGGCCATGGGCTTGACTATGTCGTAGATGCTCACGGTACAGCATCTAAACTCAGACATCAAATGCTAAAGCTTGCGACAGCAGCTTTTGTTTACACAGATCAGGCAAAGTTGGAACTAAGTAATGGCGGTATTAGAGAATCAAGGTTATTTTCTGTTCAAAACTCAATTGACACCAAGGAGCTTAGGCGCAAGATCCTTGACTTGAGTCCTGACGAAGTCCGAGCATTTATAAAGGAACACAATCTCAGCGAGTTTAATCTCCTCTATTTAGGGACACTTTCGGAGAGTAAAAATATAGATCTTCTTTTAGCATCTGTAAAATACGCGCAATCAAGACAACCAAACCTTAGGTTTCTCATAGTTGGTGACGGGCCTCTAAGGGAAAAGATAGAGAAATTTGTCTTGGAAAATGATTGGGCGGTATTTTTAGAGCGATCTGAGACAGCAAAAATCTTAGCTTTGGCAACTGCTTCAGTAATGGTGATTGCGGGAAGGGTGGGGCTTGTGGCTACAGATTCAATTGCCTCTGGTATTCCCATAGTTACCGTAAAAAACCGTTATCACGCACCAGAGTTTTACTATCTCGAGCCCCCGCAGGATTCTCTAGAATGTCTGGACACGGCCGAAAGTCTTGGGCAAGGCATTATCAACAGCCTGCAAAACGAAGTTAATATTTCCCTAAAGACCTTTCTCTCAAGTAAAAAGGATCTTTTTTCGGTGGAGATGATGGTTCGGAATTTTATGACTGGATTAGAGAGAGTACTGGAAGAATGAGGTTTTCTTCTAAAGCTTCAGCGATAGTGGCCAGCCGCCATCTCTCTAGATTCACGGCAATTAGCATTTTTTTAGGTTTTGCGACAGTCCCCGTTCTGATATCGATGCGCTACCTCAACCTCAACCAGGGAGTAATTCTGTCAGGTGCGATAGTCTTTGTTATCTTAAGTCGCTTTTTATCAGACTTTGCTCTGATTTCAGTGTCACTGTCTTTATCTTTATTTTTGTTGCCAATTCCGACTAGATTCCAGTTTGGGATTGACATCATTCCAATTGTTTCAGCAGTGCTTCTCTTGACAGTTCTTGCGAGGTTACCCAAGACATCAGAGACACCAAAACACGCTAAGGTATTTTTCCTAGCGAGTTCGGTAATCTCGATGCTGGCTCTTCTAAGTTCAATATTTTCTTGGAGTGGAATCGATTTTATTTCGTGGACGGTTTTTCCTCTAATCTCGGGTTTTCTGGTCTTACTCTTGACAAGAATTGAGTCCCTGACATTCGATAAATTTATGAATGCTTTTGCTCTTGCCGTGGGGGTTTTAGCAGTTGTTGACTTTATTGGATTTGCACGAGGTTCATTTAGGTCTGCAGATACATTTAATCTCGGAAGATTTATGGGAAGCTTAGGCGACTACGAATTATCTGCTGAAATATATGGACTCGGCATTCTTGTAGGCGTGTACCTTCTGATTGCCACCAAATCACTGAGGATTCGTTTAGCAACAAGTTTAGGAATTACTCTTCTAGCCGCGCTTATTGGGGCAACGCAAACCAGAAGCGCCTTCTTGCTCGTGGTGAGTGGGGTTTTGCTCTTAATCTTGTTCGCCAGCGCGTCAAAGTATCTGAAAAGAGCCGGATTAGCCTTACTTGCCCTCATCACCATTGTTCAAGTGCTTGCTTTTAGCCCGCTAAGAGGGCTGGAAGGAATTCTTTCACGCTTATCTCTGGTCAACTTAAACGACGACATACCTGGACTAGTAAATCGAAGCGGTGTGTGGTCATATTTTCAGGGACTCAGCAGCTACTCAAATGTTTCTTGGATCGGAAATGGCTTCTCCTATCCATTTGAAACTATCCAAACCTACCCCCACAGCCTCTATCTTTGGCTTTACTGGTCTGGTGGGCCATTAGTAGTGGCACTTTTGGTGATTGCGGTCTTAAGCGCTTTGGTTTTTAATTTCAAGAGATTTCGTGAGTCCCCTCTGGATGCGGCCGCAACACTGATACTCATAAGTTTTCTCCTGATAGATCAGTTCAAAATAGAAGTCTCTAGGTTTGCCTCAACTACTTGGTTATTTTGGTTGATATTGGCTCTTACATTCGCAAAGTTCAAGCCCAGAAACGTCGGTTAGTGTAGGTTCACATGAAAGCTATAAAGATGTACTGGGCAGCAGTTAAGCCAGAGAAGTCTAGGTTTCTCGGCCTCGTAATTTTGTTGGTAATTTCTGGCGCGTTTGAAGCTCTGGGTTTGGTGTCCATGGTGCCTGCCTTGACGGAAATTTCTAGAGGGAATACTTATTCCTTATATCTTTTGCTTATACCGCTATCAGTAATCTTGTTGGGAACTTTATTGAAGTTTCTATCAGAAACGCTCCAGGCAAGACTAATTTCTGACATTGAATCACGTCTCAGACAGGAATTGGTAAATCAGGTTTTCTTTAGCAACTGGAAAAATGTCCGAAAACTTAGTCAAGGCAGCATTACAAATGGTGTAGTTTCAGAAGCAAGCCAGATTGCTAATGGAGTAATAGTTTTCACAAATTCAATTGGGACAAGTCTTATTGTTTTGATTTTCTGGATAGCAGCATTTGCCCTTGAACCTATTCTTGCGATTGTTATTTCGACGTTTCTTGCCATAATTGGTTTACTCGTGCGACTCAGACTTCAAAAGTTTAGTGTCATTGAAAAAAATATGAGATCTGGTTACGAAAAAGTGAGCGAAAAGGTTTCAAGTCTTCTGTCTGAAATCAAATTTGCCAGATTATCTTCGCAAAGGAGCTTCTGGACCGAGCAAATACATGCCCAGTCCATTGAATTGTCATCTGCCAGAAAGAAGCAGCTCACTTTACCAGCTGCAAACCGAGCAATACTTGAATCCTCCGCTGCTGTATTTTTAGTTACCTGCCTTGGTGGCATGGCCCTTGTCGGGCTTCCACTGGCTAAAGGCATTGTATTTCTTGGTATCTTTTACAGGTTGATTCCTAAAGTCCAATCTCTCCAAGGGTACATATCCACTGCCTTTGCTCAGATGGAGTGGCTGAAATCTTGGGAACAAAGAAAAGAAGACCTTGGTCATTATGTTGAACCAAGTACAGGGGATTCTTCGAGTCCAATCCCACATTCACCCGCAAGAGGTATCGAAATATTGGTTAAGAACCTAGTTTGGAGTTTGACTCCCGCTGGCATAGCCACGGGACTTAATTTCAATCTAAATTCTGGTGAATTTGTGTGCATAACAGGAAAGACAGGGGTTGGAAAAACCACCTTAATCGACACAATATTAGGTCTTAATGAATACCAAAGTGGTGTTTTGACGATCGACGGTCAACCTGTAACTAGATTGAGTGACGAATCACACCTAAAGCGAGTCTCAGTTGTTACCCAAGATGTTCCTTTGTTCAGCAGCTCTATACTGGGCAACATCATTACTAGTAACTCTCTAGATCGGGAATGGCTTGAGGAAGTTCTAGCGTTGACACACCTTACTTACTTTGTCGATAACTCAGCTCAAGGTTTGGACACTATCATCTCCAGCAGAGGCCTTACAGTGTCTGGCGGTGAAAGGCAGCGAATTGGAATAGCCAGAGCCATCTATGCTAAGCCTGGTCTTCTCGTCCTAGATGAGGCCACAAATGGGTTGGATGAAGAAACTGAAAAACAGGTTTTACTTTCTATCCGAGGACTTTCTTGGAAGCCTTCAATCTTGGCTATCTCGCATAAGTCGAGCCTATTTAGGCTAGCTGATCGCACTCTAAGGTTGGATTCTGGGAATTTGTCCAACATAGATTCATCTAAAACAGGCAGCGAAATTGACTAGCCTTAACTCTGTAATCGCAATTTGCACTAGGAATAGACCTCAGGATCTTGAAAGGTGTATTCGTGCCTGTATCTCTGCAAACGCTGAAGGAAGATCGATTTACGTAGTGGATTCAAGCGACACCAAAGACGCTCTTTATGTTTGTCAGAACCTCAGTACCGCAACCTCAGAGATTCATTACTTCCCATCCGAGCCAGGTCTAACATTACAGAGAAACAATTTGATTTCTAAACTTCCAAAGTCCACTGAAATAGTTCATTTTATTGATGACGATTCAGTCGTTTCTGAGAGCTATTTTGACAAGCTAGAAGCAGTATTTTTGGATAACCCTCTGGCAGTTGGAGTCGGGGGCAGAATATTGAATTTACCCAAACAAACCAGTCGACCTTTTGATCTTATGTTTGGGGTTGCTTCCAAGGGCCAGGGTGTGGTTTTGAGAAGTGGTGTCAACATCCTCAATTTTGATGGCGAACTTCGGAAGGTAGATTGGCTGTCTGGCTGCTCTATGAGTTTCAGGTACTCAATTTTTTCCAGTTGTAGCTTTGATGAAAGTAGGAGTGGAAACGGGATCGGGGAAGATGTTGACTTTTGCCTTAGAGCGGGAAAAAGGGGTCCAATTCTTTGGACACCAGAAGCTACCCAAATGCACCTTCAATCTTCAATCAACAGGCTTAGTTACAAAGCAAATAGAAAAAAAGTTTTAGATCACAGGCTGCGGCTAGCCCAGGATCAGCTTGCAGGCGTGAATGCCGCAAATGTCTACATTTCTTTCTACTACGAAGAATTTAAATCCAATATTCGCCCTTTTATCAAGCGGTTAGCCGGTAAACGTGGAGACTAGACCAGACCTTGGTATTGTAATTTGCACCTTCAATCGAAGAAGGGAAGTCCTGGCGTTACTAAAAAAGATTTGTGAGGAATACGACTTTGAAGTCAAAGTCGTTGTTGTTGACTCTTCCGATTCTGAATATGCTATCTCTTGTGAGGTAATAGATCAAAAGGGAATTAGAAACTCAAAAATTGTCATTGAGATTATCACGACAAAACTAAGGTCACTTCCTGCGCAAAAGGAAATAGGCACTAATCATGCCCTAAAGGAACCTGCCTTGAAGCAGATTATGTATCTTGACGATGATACTTACTTAGAGCCCGAGTCGGCCAAAGAGATACAAAATTTGTTTCTCCTAGATAGTGATTTAGTCGCAGTATCGGGAGTCACAACCAATCAATTACCAAAAATCAATGCGTTTCACAATTGGTTTAGAAAAACTTTTTTGCTTACTTCTTCCAGAGAAGGCGTTTTGCTTTCCAGCGGAGTGAATATTCCAGTGCGCACCTTAAGCCAGCAATTAGTTTTGACCGACTGGCTAATTGGGTGTAGTTCTTGGCGAGTGACTGCGGCCAAAGAACTAACTTTCCCCTCAAACCTTCCAGGCTCAGCGCTCTATGAAGACGTGATCTTAAGCCAATCAGGTAGAAAGATGGGGAAAATAGCAGTTGCACCTTGGATCCATCTAAAACATGATTTGTCAGAAGTAAATAGACCCGACTCATATCTTCACGGCAGAAGGAATCAGCGAAACAGGTATGAGTTGACCAAGATTCCAATTTCGGGTGTAACGAAATTTGGTTTCTGGTGGGCAACAATTGGATTTGTGGTGGAGTCTGCAGTCATGATCTTGGTCAATTTGCTGAAAGGCAGAAGACAAAGAGTTGCTCAAAATTGGAAATTTATAAAGGGGACCTTCAGAGGTAGTTGGGACGTGCTTTTTTCTAGGACTCCTGCATGAAAATTTTAAGGATAGAAATAAGTGTCTAAGATTATCTTTCACCTTAAGGGTGGGCTGGGCAACCAGCTCTTCATTGCTGCAGCTGCCATTTTGACTTCAAAAATAAATCCAAATCTAAGAGTTAGGCTTGACGCATCCTTTTTGGAACGTGACACTCTAAGGAATTTCGCACTTGATGAATACTCGTTGCCTCCTCAACTAGTTGTTGAGAGAGAATGGATTCACGGCATTCTCCATAGGCGTGCGAGAATTAGGCGGCTGTTAAAAGGTGTCTCTCTTGCATTGAAAGATGAAGAAATAAACCTATTTGATTTGCCAAGCCAAGCTACTTGCTTGGAAGGTTATTTTCAGAATCTAGAGTATGTCGACCATGTAAAGAAAGAGATGCTGCAGGTCTTTGAGACTTATAAATCTTCCCAAACTATTCCAAGGCTTCCTGAAAGCTACATTGCCGTTCATGTGAGAAGAGGAGACTACCTAAAGCCAGAAAACCAAAAGGTTCATGGTCTTGTATCTACAGATTACGTTCTTGCAGGAGTTCAAGAAGTTCAAAGCAGAATAGGGAATCATCCTGTGGTGCTTTTTACGGACAGCCCTGCGCATGTGTATGAAGAGTTCAGAGATGCTCCTTTTGATTTCCAGCTAGTAGGGCCCGATGAAGCCACTGCGGAACTCACACTTACTGCGATGTCTAAAGCAAATGGCTTAGTTATTAGCAATTCATCGCTCAGCTGGTGGGCCGCCTGGGTAGCGACCAGATCGAACGCAGAAAACACCACTCCAGTTGTGCGGCCAAAAAACTGGTACGTCGACAGGGAAACACCTGAGGAACTGATACCCAAAGATTGGATCCCAATTGCAAACTGATCTGGTCATTGCTATCTGCACTCTCAATAGACCTAAGGGTCTCAAGCTTCTTCTAGATGAGCTCCGAAGCCAAGTCGAAAAAATACCTGAATCTAACATCAAAATTGCCGTTGTAGACAACTCAGTTGATCAAAGTGCCAACTGGACAATCTCTGGCTACAAGGAGTTGTCTTGCCTCTACTACATGCATTGTTCGGAGCGTGGGCTTGTTAATGCGCGCAACATGGCCATGGATTATGCAAAGTGCCAAAACAGCCCTCTAGCTTTCATTGATGACGATGAAATACCAAGTGAGAATTGGCTCAAAGCAGCTCTCGAAAACAACCAAGCTTATCCTGAAGATATTCTTGCTGGTCCAGTAATCCCTTTGTTCAGTGGGCAAAGCGCACCTGAGGCGGACATTGAATTTTGGAATCGGCCTCAGTTTGAAGATAACTCGGTTCTAAAAAAACCAGTTGGTGACGGAAACATAATTTATCCGCTTTTGTTAGTTCACGGGAATATTCGATATTCTCTAGATTTCAATTTGAGCGGTGGGCAAGACACGGAATTCCTTCTCAGAAGCCTTGGCTACGGTTTTAGAATCCGATACTTTTTGGGACTTAAAGTTAGAGAAACAGTTCCTATAAAACGTCAGACTGTTGATTACTTGCTAGATAGAGCATTCCATTCTGCATCTTCATGGGTCAGAGTGAAGAAGTCCAGGGGCTCAAAGACGTTTATTTTTCTACCATCGATTCTCAAGAGAGGGTTTTTAACAAGCTGGCACTTTCTGCTATTCGGAATCACTCAGTCAAAGACTCACCGCGTCAAAGCTCTCGTCAATATGGCCACTATTAGGGGGACCATCTTTGGCTTAGGTCATACTGAATTAGACCGCTATCAGAAATATCAAGCAGAATGAAGTAACTAGTCCAATCTACGTTCAATCTGCATAAAAACACTAGATCTTCTTTATAGACGGCTAACCGGAAATACGGAAGCATCAGATTTAATCCGATGAGCTTCCTAATTTAAGTGCAAGGTATTTATTTTTTGTGCTCTTCTTTTGCCATTTTTCTAGATTGGCCTTCCGACTGACTCGTCCTATAAAGTCAGTGGGTATTTTGGATTATCCTTCAATAACTGCATTTAGTCTATATGATGGTTGAAATCTAGGCCTGCAACATCATTATGATTCAGCAACTTGATATGGGTGTCCGAGCAAGGTTAGGATTATAAGGTTGAAATATTTAGTTTCATGTCACAACACTGTCAAAGGAAATTTGCAAAAATACTTTCTAGGAGTGAGCCAATGAAAACAGCTTTAGTGCTGGGTGGTGGTGGATTCATAGGCAGCCACATGGTGAAGAATCTTAAGGCCAGGGGCTACTGGGTTCGTTCCGTGGATTTGAAGTACCCCGAGTTTTCCGATTCCCTTGCAGATGAATTTATTATTGGAGACTTACGGCATCAAGAACTTGTTAACAAAGTTATTTCCAAGGATGGGCTAATCTTCGCTGAGATTTACCAATTTGCCGCAGATATGGGTGGAGCAGGGTACATTTTTACAGGCGAACACGACGCAGATATCATGCATAACTCTGCCAGCATCAATCTGAACTTGCTCAATGCGGTAACGAAACACCATGAAGAGTCTAAGAATTTTCCCCTAATTTTCTACAGCAGCAGCGCTTGTATGTACCCGTCTTACAATCAAGAAGATCCAGACAACCCACTCTGCTCGGAAGACTCCGCCTACCCCGCAAATCCTGATAGTGAGTATGGGTGGGAGAAGCTTTTCAGCGAGAGGCTTTATCTGGCCTACCACAAGAATTACGGAGTACCCGTCAGAGTAGCTAGATTTCACAATATATTCGGCCCAGAGGGCACGTGGCGCGGGGGTAAGGAAAAAGCACCTGCTGCAATATGCCGAAAAGTAATTCAGTCAGATGGAGAAATCGAAATCTGGGGCGATGGTAAGCAAACAAGATCATTTCTTTTCGTAGACGAATGCATAGAAGCAGTAACAAGGCTCATGGAATCAGATTTTATTGGGCCAGTTAACATTGGTTCAGAAGAAATGGTGACAATTAACCGTCTTGTTGAAATTGTCTGTTCAATTGAGGGGAAGACGCCTCGCGTTATTCACATTGACGGGCCAACTGGCGTTAGAGGCCGAAATTCCGACAACACATTAATTCGCGAGCAACTAGGTTGGGATTACAAGCAGCCTCTGGTAGAAGGTATAGAGAAGACTTACTTTTGGATTAAGAGTCAGCTTAGTCAAGATCACAAGTAATTAGGTTCAACTCCACAAGAGAAACCCCTAAACCAAAAACTCTCGTGGGGTTTTTCGGTACGATTTTCACCAATTAGACTACACACAGAAAATTCCAACCCCCGACAACCATTTGCACCAATCTTGTACTTAACTAACTAGAGAACTTAGTTTTAGCCTAATTTGTCTAGCATTAGTGACATTTCTTGGGAAACCTAATCAGCCAAACCATACAACCTGTCCCCAGCATCGCCTAGACCTGGAACTATATAGCCGACTTCGTTTAATTTTTCATCTAGTGCGCCTAGCGCTACTTTGACGTCTTTGTCGCCTACATGTGCTTCAACTGCAGCTAGGCCTTCAGGTGATCCAATTAGACAGATGCAGGTAACATCTGTGGCACCTTTTTGGAATACATAATCTATAGAGTCCATGAGTGTGCCACCGGTAGCTAGCATCGGGTCAATGATGTATACCTGACGGTTGGTTAGATCTTCTGGTAGTCGATTTGCATATGTATAGGGTTGGAGAGTTTGTTCATCTCTTTTGATACCTAGGAAACCAACTTCTGCTGTTGGCAATAGCTTTACTATTCCCTCAAGCATTCCCAATCCTGCGCGCAGGATTGGGACGATGATTGGTCTTGGTTTTGAAAGTTTGAGGCCGTGGGCAGGGCCCAC
>JACCDP010438326.1_pt1 | contig 12198 bp, 26 predicted proteins | sample 7445841 | NCBI WGS metagenome assembly JACCDP01 (sample SAMN15323441, study PRJNA562643) | freshwater metagenome | isolation source: river surface water | place: USA:Blue River Watershed | collected 2017-08-17
AGGTCGAGGGCTGAGAGGAGGTCTGAGAAGCGGGAATATCTTCTACGCTTTCGGCTTTTCTTTGCGGGGCCACCGCACCACTGCGGGATTGGCCCGTAGTGGCGGTTGTAGGGCGAGCCTGTCGGTCCGCTTCGGCATCATCATCCTCAGTAGCCACGCCTGCAACCATCGCCAAGCAATAGCGTCTCAGATAGGTGAGCAACGCACCAGCCTGCTGTCCGCTGGTCTCAGGGGTGACAGGCACAGTAAGACGAGACTCGATGCTCTCGCCATTGGCGTGAATGATGAGCGTCTTGATGCCGATGGTCGTGTGGTTATCAAAGCCAGCATCGGAGTAAGGCATCTGAAGGATAGCCAGACTATGCTTGGCAAAAATCGGCTTCAGTTCAGACAGGTGTGCCGACAGCGTGGCATACTTGTTTTTATGAAACGGATTCTTGGCATCCCAATGGATGTCCTTGGTTTCAGCAAGAGCCTTGATGAGACTCTTGTGGAGTTCGGAAATCTTTTCGTAAGACTTCTCAGGAAGTGAATATTCACTCATGGTAATGTAGGTTCGGCTCTGGTTATACAGAGGGTGGGGTGGGGTGGTCAAGTGGAAAAAACTAACGCAAGGGGAACCACCCTCCTTGCGTCAGAAACCTTTCGGTTTTTTCATTATGAACCAAGCAATGCCGTAGCATTCCTCAGTGGTAATTTTTACAAACTTAAAAACGGGAATCAAGCGGAGATAGCAGAAAAATAGTCACGCAGTCTTCGCACTAGGGCTACCCCTGTTTCCTTGTTCTGGAACCTGTCAACAAGTTTGTCGCCTGTATAATTTGTCGTGATAATTGTAGTCTTCAGGTTGCTGGTTCTCTCGTCAAGAACCGCAAAAAGGTCAGACTCCAGACGCTGGGTAAGTCGCTCCTTGCCCAAGTCGTCCAATACCAGAACGGGGCAGGAGATGAGAATGTCAAGAACCTTGCCGTGGTCTCTGTCGTCAAAGCCCTTTTCAATCAGCCCTTCGAACTTACGCATCTGCAAGAACAGGCTTCGGTCAGGGAAGTTACGCATCCAGAGTTTGTTGAACACCAGCCATGCGGCTCGGCTCTTGCCCCCTCCCGTCTCTCCGTGGAGGATTAGACCGCATTTGTCGTCCTTAGGCTCCCATGCCTCGGCCTTGTCGTAAATCGGGCTCCTAGCCCTATCTGTGTTAAGGAAAGCCACAGGGTATTCGGGATGCTTGGTGGCAAACTCCAGACCCTTGCGGGAAAAGATTTCCTTGTAGACAAACGGGTAGTCCCAATGGGTCTCCTTTTCACTGCAAGGCTGGCAGGTCTTGATGTTCAGGTCGAACTTCTTTGTCTGTGTGTTCCAGACAGGTGTAGCATCTCCCTTGCAATGTATGCACTTAGAAGCCATTTTCGTGGTCTTGTTTGGTTAGGGTTTTGCCAGACTCGCTTCTGGCGGGTTCAAAGAGTCCTTGCCATCCGTTCTTGATGGAGGTGTCAATAGCAATAATAGCCTTGGCTTCACCCCACTTCTTCATCTCGGCAAAGACTCGCTCAACAGTAGAAAGCGTAAGTTTCTTCTTGATTTCTTTGCGATAATCTATCCATGAGTTCCAAGCCTTAGCAAATTCCTCAGATTCAAAAGGATAATCAGGCCACTGAACCAGCCCTTTTATCTTTTTATTCTCTTCTTTATTATCCTCTGTATTATATGGGTGCAATGGATTGCATGGGGAGGGTGCAGTAGATTGCATGGGGGTGGTGCATTGCAGTGCATCCCTCAGTGCATTAGAATGCACAGTGCTAAGTATACGCCGTCCAACAGGAGAGTATTGACGAATCACAAGTCCTCGGTCAATGAGTTTAGACAGGATATTCTGCAACTGTCTTTTCTCCAAGTCCAAGACATTTTGCAGGTAGGCGTTGGAGGCAAAGCATCCATCGTCCCCATCGAGCGAGTCGATTAGGGAGAAGCATACCTTCTCCGTAAGTGTAAGAGAGGAAGTCTCAAACACTTCTTTGGGCATCCATAGCCCAGAGAATTTAACATGGTTCATAACGGCTCGACCTTAACCCTTATGGGGTGGGGTGGTCAAGCGAATTATCGGACGGCACATCAATCACTATCGCTTCGTTGCCTTTCAGCATCTTATTGATGTCGTCCTGAGAGATTCTTTGTATGCGATGCTCGACCACTGCTGTCGGCTGGTCTTGCAGGATGGCAATCTTGTCGATGATGATACCCAACGCAGTAGGCAGAAAGTTGGGATGAATGTTCTCTATCTCATTGTTAAGCCTACCCGCACCCTTAAGGCCAGCGGACTTAAGAATGTTAGCCATATTAGTCTTCCAATCCTTATCGGACAAGCCTTGCGTGTCCGCCTTTATCGCACTGATGCTATGCTCAGACAGGCCAGTAGCCTCCCTGATTTCATTGCGTGTCTTTCCCTCGTTGAGCATTTCGATGCAAGCCTTTCGGCGTTCAGCATCAATCTGCGTTCCGTTGCTGTAATTCTGATTGTTGCGAATCAGTTCCTTTTTCGGCTCATATTCCATCGAACAAACAATCTACTTGACCACCCCACCCCCTGTCAAGCATAATGGCTGGGAATGAGAACCACAATCGTCACTGTCATGCTAGGAGTATTTGTCGCCTTTATTTATGTAGTCTTTGACACAATCGTGCAAGGCTTGACTGGGGGCCGCCGATGAGTTTTGAATACCTTATATGCGGATTCTTTATTGGATTTGCATTGGTAAGTATGTTTAGATTTTTATTTTCCACTGAGTGGGAGCCACGCAAATGTAAAAAAGGCATTCCGTGTGGATGCAAAACTATTACATACGGCCTTTCCCAATACAAAATCTGCGAAAATAAATCAAAAGAATGAGCCTCCCTAAAATTGTCAATATCCGTGTGCCTATTGAGCCTCCGCCCACACATCAGGCGGCATTGCGTATCTTGAAGAATAAATCTTCTGGTAAGCAGTTTGTCGGCAAGATGGCTAACAGCAAGGCTACTCAATGGATGAAGATGTTTCAGTCTTGGCTTGTTAAGTGGACTCCTCCTGAGCCTATCGGCGGACCCCTGCGTGTATCCGTAAACTTTGGATACGCATTGCTTAAACGCCATAGAAAACCTAATGGCGGTGCTACTGTATTCGAAGCAAAGGTTACACGCCCAGACTGCGACAACCTTGTTAAGATGGTATTGGACTGTCTTGTTAAATCTAACTACATCGTGGACGATTCCAATATCGTATCTCTTTCTGTGTCCAAATGGTTTCACCACAAAGGCCCGTTTGTCGATGTGATTATCACAGTCGAAAGCGAAAACCCTTGGGCCAACCTTGACCACCCCACCCCCCAACCCGAATAATAATGTTGATGAAAATTACTGACAGACTCTGCTGGGTCATGTCCGCACAGTTCAAGGTTAAATACCTTCTTACTGAGATTGAAGAATCCGAAGCGGTCATTTCAAAGCGTATTAACCGAGAACTTAAAAAGCATATCAAGCGGTTTTTTAACATAACTAACAGCACACCATACACTTATGTAGAATGTGTAGACCAGACTATCTTCGAAATAGCGACTGACCCGTTTAATAAAAACACGACAGCCTCTGCCGATGTTAAGTTTGACTTTGTTATTGAAAACCCAGACAACGAACCCGAAAAGGCTGGTCGTGCTTTCGTGCATTTAGTGTTTGACACAGTCAATAGAACTGTAAAGTCAGGCATACAAATGTGTGCCGTAACCAGCGAAATCGAAGTAAGCGATATCTACAAGGGTTATGTCCAACTCGATAACACAGTCTTTGTCCCTCTCCCCGAATAATATGAACAAGCGTGAACAATCCCGTGTTGAGAAGTATCTCATCACTTATCCTCAACTCAATAAAGTCCTTGAAGACTTGAAGGTGCTTTGCAAAGACCCGTCCATCGGGCATCCTGCTAACGCATCTAACCAGAAGCGATTCCGCCATGCCCGTAAGGAGCGTGATAAGGCTGTCGCCAATCTTGCCAAGTCCGTAGAATAATGCTTTCTGTCCCGTTAGTTCAACGGATAGAACAGTGGTTTTCTAAACCATCAATGAAGGTTCGATTCCTTCACGGGACAATTTTGCCTTGTTAGCACAGTGGTAGTGCATCTGTTTTGTAAACAGAGGGTCGCTGGTTCAATCCCAGCACAAGGCTCCACTATAATGGGGCGTAATTAACCCAAGTCCAATGAGGATGATTCTTTCGGTGTAGTAACTGAAAGACCATAGAAACCCGAAAGGGCAAAATGAATCCGAAGGGGCGACCAACTTTGCAATAGTTTAACGAAAACGCATTATAGAATCGTCCAGCGGTCTGGTATAGAAATGCAGGGTTCGACTCCCAAGCCACGATTCAAATCATAATGAGATGCAGGTATAAAGTCCTGTTTGCAACCATTTTTGGGGTGTAACTCAGCGGTTAGAGTGGGCTCTTTATAAGGGCTAAGTCGAGGGTTCGAATCCCTCCATCCCAACCATTTGACCACCCCACCCCCCATCCGATAAAAAACCAATCCCATGCCGTCCCCCAATACCAAGATTCAAAGCGAAGCCGTTGACAAGATTCACAAGATTGCAGAAGACGCAAAGATGTGCGTGTTCATGCTCGTAGATGAAGATATCGAGATGTATGATGATGAACTAACGCTTACCCAAGACGAGAAGTATGACCTGTGGGAGCGTATGCACGAAGCGTTGCTCGACCATTACGGAGAAATGTTTGCAACCATCATCGAAGAAATTAAGTCTGAACGAGAATAATTATGGCTCACAATCCAATGGTAGAAATCGTGCTTGAACAGGCACTCAATACACTCACAGAAGTGCAAGAAATTCTGGCGAAAGAAATCGTAACCTTGCAGTTTATGATTCTTGAAATAGAAAAGGTTATGAATAAAGAAGAAGAATGTGTTCAGTATAGGGAACGCCTCGACAAATACACCAAAGTCAAACAATCCGTAGACAAGGTGATTCGTCAGGGAAATGCCCTCGACATTTGACCACCCCACCCCCTAACCCATAAAAACAAATCCTATGACCAACCCGATTCCATACATCCGTAACAAGTTCTGCTTCTGGCTCACGGGCCTTACTCACGATGAGATTGCTAATCTCATTGATAAGGTTAATGAGAAGGCAGAGGAGAATGATTATATCAGCAAGTCTGACTTCGACCCTGACGACTATGATTTCAGCCCTCTGAATGACTATGATTTCAGCGAGTTCCTTACTCCTGAAACTGTGGACGAACAGATTGAATGCTATCTTAACAATAGCGATTATATCACCAAGGATTATCTTGATGACGAACTTGCTGGTCAGGTTAAGGACGAGTGCGAAGAAGCAATCAACCTCGCCATGCAGTGCAAGTTTGAGCCCTACGAAAAGGAAATCTCTGAACTCAAAAAGCGTCTTGATGCTATTGAGGCCAAGGGCAAGAAGAAGAAAAAGACCAAGCCCAAGGAATAATTTGTTAGGTATGGTAGCCTAACAAGGTTGCGTTGGAACAAAAACCGCAAGGTTTCCCCCTCATCGATTTTCGTTGTGTTGTATCGATGGGGGGTTTCACGCTTTTTGACCACCCCACCCCCCAACCTGTAAAAACGAATCCCATGACCGACCCTATCCCTCCTATCACTATTCAAACCCGCAAGTCTCACCTGACCTGCGTTGACCATCCTATCGATTCTAAATACTCCCGTGAACTATGGTATATTGTCTCTGGTGCTGTCGAATGCGGTGGCCTTGGACAAGGTTCTTGGGGATGGTCTTGCCATCCCGTAGAGACTTGGAAGCGATACAATGAAGCCAAGGATGAAGAGTATACTGCTACCTATCCGTTTGTGTCTGCCCGTATGGTTAACAACGAAGACGATGAGATTATGTCTCCGTATTACCGCATCACGGCTCAATGGTTGCACAGCAAGGTAGTTAAGTTTGTCAATGATAAGAAGCAACCCAAGCATCTCCGAGAACACTATGCCAAGATGCTTGTTACCCGTGAGATTCCCGATGACCACGATGCTGTTACTTGCGATGCCCTGTTGCAGTATGCGTTTGTCGGTGAAATCGTGTTTGGCTGATTGACCACCCCACCCCAATGATTATAAAAAACTTCTCTATCGGTGAAGAGCCCATCAAGCGTAAGAACTTGTGGATTGTAACAATCTATATCAGGGCTGACCAAGCAAAGCCCCTTATTGATTCTGAACTATCCTTTAAAACCAAGCACGATGCCAAACTGTTCATCTCTGGCTGGCTTGAACTTGAAGACCACTTGGGACGCTGTTGACCACCCCACCCCCTAATCCATAAAACATTGACATGGCGAAAGTATCCAATAGCAAAGCACGACAGAAGGTTATGAATCGTCAGGAATTCACGGGTAGCAATACCTTTGGACGATGGACTCATACTAACTATTATGTCGTTTATTCATACGGGCAACATTTCCCCCTGTATGTGTGGTGTCCTAATACTACTAATTGGTATGTGAATACCGATAAGTATAGCACCTCAACCTCCCGTCATAAATCCCAACTCTCACCTCTTTGCCATTGCATCGAGATGAATACCAACGAACTCAAAAACCTAATTCAAAAAAATGCCTAAAAAGAAGATTACTTGGCAGGATGTAGAACAATGGTTTGGTAGCGAAGCAACGCTTAATGACTACCAAGAATTTATTGCTGATATTGCCAACGGAGAATACGATGCAAAAAAACATCTTTATAAAGATATCCGTGATTCAATAGACGAATAATTTTAACCCACAACCCATATGCCTAAATACCGAATCGCAGAAACCCTCCGTGTTGAATGTATTGTCGATTCAGACAAGCCAAGCAACGCAGTAGAACATTATATGAAGCAGTTCCTTCGCACATTCTATGCCGAGAATGGTATTCAATGTATGGAAGGTTCTGAATTCACAGTTCACCTTGTGAACGAAGACGGGACGCTGGGCTACGAAGTAGACCCCGAAGAACCCGACAGCAAACTTGACCACCCCACCCCCTGACCTGTAAATTAGTGGAGCAATCCCAACCAACCAATGAGCAAATACAATAAACTGATTAGCGAACTCAACATCCCCGAAGGCACGAAGTATCCTTCTGTCGATTTCTGTGTCGATGGTAATATCTTCTCTGTTATCGGAACTGTCCAGAAGGCGTGGCGTAAGGTTAATCCTGATGTCGCAAGCCGTATCTCGTCCGTGGTTAACAATAATTGCCAATCCTACGAAGAAGCCCTTGGATTCCTTATGGCTATCTCTAATGTTACCTACGGCGAAGACGATGACCTTGGTGGTCTGGAAGTGGACTTCCCCGATGACTCCGAAGACGAATAATCTCTAACCTATAATACTATAATACTATGAGCAATATGTCCTATTGTCGGTTTGCTAATACTACTGCCGACCTGCGTGATTGTGCCAGAAACTTCTGGAATCCAGAGAGTTACGAAGAGGCAGTTAAGCGAACCACTCTCGTTAATCTATGCCGTGATATCGTGGCAAAAGCAGAGTCCGACTTGGAAGAAGTCGAAAATCCGACCAAGGAAAACTACGGCAATGACGATGGGGACGATGGCTGATTGACCACCCCACCCCCCATTCCGTAGATTGATGGAGCGATGAGCAAACTAAACAAGCGAGGCGACAAGCAATTCGATGACGGCGACTTCCTTGATAAGACGCAGGACAAAGGAATGACCCCCGCCGAAGCCGTTATGAACATCGAGGAAGGTTGCGACTTTCCTCTGTATTGTGAGTCATTCCAATACCTGCTCGACAATGGTATCATCCCTCATTTGCAGGGCTGGTATCAGCGTGAAGCCCAGATTCTTATTGATAACGAATACATTACCAAGCGATGAGCAATCATACCTATTATGTAGCATCTGCTAATGCTACCTTAACTATCGAAACCTACGGAACAGAAAAGGGTTCTGAAAGGGAACTTAAAAAGAAACTCAAAGTAATCCAAGCCGTTGCCAAGGCACTTGATATCGACCTTTGGGTTGATGAAATCCTTGTAGAAGAATAATGAACAAACTGCCAGAAAACTCCATATATTGTATGGATTTGATTACAATCAAAGACCATATTGAATTCAAGGAAGAGACTGTTCTTCGTCTTCGGTATAAATGGTATGGTGAGACTTATACTATGCTCTTTGAGAATGATAGTGAATTGAGAGAGTATGTAGATGACCATTATCAGTCTTGGATGCGAAACTTCCATCGTAACCAACCCCCTGACCCCCAAGCCGACAGCGAGGTTTGACCACCCCACCCCCTGACCGATAAAGTGATGGGGCAACAACTTCCCACTACACCACAATGCCAAGATATCGAATCGTTGATTTGAAAAACCTGCTACCTGACAATCCTATCTTCGCTATGGCTGGCCCTCTTCACCGATGGCACATCGAAGATACTCACGAAGGTTACTTGGCTATCTCCTTCAAGACTCTTGAAGAAGCCAAGGAACGCTGTGAGGAATGGAACGATGACTTCTCCGCAGACGAACTGTCGGAGGACAACATTTGACCACCCCACCCCCCGTCTTGTAAAGTGATGGGGCAATCAATCACCAACCCACAACCCACAAATAACATATGTCCCTCAATTGGCAAATGCCCAAAGACTTCTTCGAAACCAAGAAGCATCTGATGTATACTCCTGACGATGAGAATGGCAACTGCAAGGTGCAAGTTGACCTTGAATGTCTCATCTTCTCTACGATGACTATTCAGCATAACCTGACGGGCGATATGACTGACAAGAAGTTGTTTGAGATTCAACGCCGTCTTGAACTGCTCAAAGGCCAAGAGATGCTGATGTCTTGGTCTGTATGGAGTGGTGATGAGAAAGTCAGTCAGTCTGTTGACCTTGAAACTGTCATTCGTTATTGGGGTCTTGATACTAATGTCATTCACCTCAATGAGCGTAAGTGGAATAGTTACTTCCTCCGTGTTACCAAGCCCCGTGAATATGACTTCAAGTATGTTCTTGATGATGCAAAGGATAAGGCCAAGGACACCTCGATTACCCAATCGAGCAGGACGCTGGCTTTGCTGAAAGCAAAAGTCGAAAAGGCGAAGGCCGAATTGACCACCCCACCCCCTGTTGGGTAAATTGGTGGAGCAATGAGCAACGACTACAAACTGCCTGACAATTGGGAACAACTCGTTCCCCAAAATCGGAAGGGACATTGGGTTATCTCTGACGCTGGATGCGAGTCCCTTCCTTATCTGAATAAGAATAACAAGTGGGCTATTGTTCTCTGGAATCGCAAGGAAGAGTGCCACTATGAGTTTGAGTTTGAGTCTGGTGATATGCGTTGGCATCGATATCCTTGGGATAACAGCGGACTGTATTATTCTCACAAGAATGATATCGTAGACCTTGTTGAACGACTCCCTAACTCTCCTAAATAATATGACCACTCCATACCCGAAGGACGATTCCCAAGAATGGAATCCTATTGATGGTGCTATGCCTGTTCCTGATGCTTGGAAAGACCATAAGATTACAGTTACATTCGAAGTATCTATCAGGGATGCACTATGCTATGATAATCATTGCCGTATCTTCGAACTATTCTGGCCTGCTTACAAGGAGGCCGTTCTGAAAGAAGCCCACGAAAACGGGCTTCGGAGCAGGGCGGATTGACCACCCCACCCCCCATTCCGTAAATTATTGGAGCAATGACTGCCTTCCTCATCACCAACATTGAATGGGACACGGACGATGTCCCTGTGGATAACCTCCCTGCCTTCGCTAATGTGATTATCGATGACCTTCCTACGGGAACTACCGATGCACAAATCGAAGAGATTCTGTCGGATTGGCTGTCCGACTCTGTCGGATATGCCGTCTTCGGCTTCGACTACGAACAAGTTTGACCACCCCACCCCCCAACCCATAATATACAAATCCTATGACCGACCACCAAGACCGCAAGTTGTTCACCATCGTTACGACCTACCAGCGTTACGACATCGATAAGAAAGAATACCGAGTCGATGACTCGTTCATTGTTAACTACAATACGGCACTTGAACTGATTAGTTCGATTCGCCCTGAAACCAAGGATTATAGCCACCAAGGTGTGAATTACTTCATCACCGAAGTGTTGTCCTACGGAGTCTATCAGAAGCGTATTACCCTTGAATCTCTCTTTGAGATTGCCTCCAAGGAAATCGCTGAAAAGCGTGAGAAGTATTTCCCTGTCGTTAGCGGTAACGACAAGGAAGATGCGGTGAAGTAATGAAGAATAGGGACAGTAAGGGCTGACCTACGGGAAGTATTGCCCACTTATAAAGAGAGGATACATCAACAGCACCAAGGTGAGTCATTCTCATCCTGACACAGATAGAGAGTATCTTCCGTCCCAACCAATTTGGCATTAGATAAACCTTAATCCCATCTATATAAGAGTGTTATAGGGAGACGATATCAAGTATAACACCGCCAACCCCCTTTCCCCCAATCCGACACCACGGATTGACCACCCCACCCCCCATTCCGTAAATTGGTGGGGCAATCACCTCCCAACACAATGCGTTACCTATCCGCCCCAATCCCGTTCACCGATTATATCCTCGACCCCGCTACTGACAATAGCCATCTCTGGAAGCGTCCGATGCCCAAGGGCTTGCGGGACAATGAGAAGCGTCAATGGATGAAGGATGAAGCGTCCATTATCGAAGGTATGGCTATTCAAGCCCGTAATAAGTATGAAGAGACGGGCTTTGAATACTTCAAGTCCTTCGCTGACCTTGTCCAAGAGGAAGCGGATTCCCTCCGTAGGGCTTCGAAGCGGAAGCACATCGAACGACAGCCCTGATTGACCACCCCACCCCACCTTCCATAAATTGATTGAGCAATGAATCCCATATCCCTCCTGTCCCCCAGCATTGACCCCGTAACCCACCAAGTCATCGGCACGACTGATTACCGAATCGTGGACGGCCTTCGCTATCGATTCGATGACGAATCCCTTGAAGAATACGAAGCGTTCATTGACAGTATCACCATTGTCCGAATCCCCCTCCGCAACGGAGATGAGGACGAGCAGTGCAAGAGGGCTTTCGCCCTTATCCACCAGTGGTGGAAGATTGGCGAGACCCACTGACATTGACCACCCCACCCCTCATTCCATATACTGATTGAGCAATGACCACCGCATCATCCAAAGCCAAGCACCACGCCGATAACGCTCGCCGTCTCTTCCTCCAAGGCCGATTCATCGATGCCCACAAGGAATTGAAGGTTTCCACGAAGTGGAAGGGTATCGCCAAGCGTAAGAAAGTGAAACAGTCCGTAGACTCTATGCTTCAAAGCACCATCGTCTACCCCTTCGATGTCGAGACCTACGGCTAACCTTGACCACCCCACCCCACAATCCATAATCTCTTCTTACCAACCCACCGCATATGAATACCGAAGAAAACATCGATATGACCCCCGTGAACGACCTCATCCTTGGGGTTTTGGTGAAACTCCGCAACAATCACCCCGAATTGGATATGAACGAGAAGGAACAAATCCGTGGCCTTCTCTGGAAGGCGTGGGCTCGTGCTTATGAGATTGAGAACAACTACTGACCGCCAAGATTGACCACCCCACCCCATAAACCTTAAAGTAATTCTACCAACCCACCGCATATGACCAAACACCAGAAAGAGATTCAGGCAATCGTCTACGACCTCCGCAAACTCTCGGCCTTGCTCAACAGCGAAGACCGAATCGATGGGGCTTCTGGCCTCTGGCTGAAAGACCGAGTCGAACGCACGAACGACTTCCTCGACATCCTCATCGAAGACCTCCAAGAGACCCACAAGGTTTGACCACCCCACCCCACAATCCGTAATCTCATATTGCACCCACCCAACACAATGACCTACCGAATCATCAACACCGAAACCGAAGTGACCATCGCTGAGTTCGAAACCTTCAAGCAGGCCGTCACCGCCTGCCGAATGATGCGGGTGACGCACGGCCTCGGCATCGTCTTCGGCGGAGCGATGGTGACTGACTTCCACCGCTTCGCTTGACCACCCCGCCCCCACCCCTTCCACCACCCTGCACCCTGACTAAAAAAGGGCAGGGGGTGGGGGGATTCGGGGGCTTTTTTTTGCCTGTATATGCGGG
>JACCDP010938651.1_pt1 | contig 12196 bp, 9 predicted proteins | sample 7445841 | NCBI WGS metagenome assembly JACCDP01 (sample SAMN15323441, study PRJNA562643) | freshwater metagenome | isolation source: river surface water | place: USA:Blue River Watershed | collected 2017-08-17
AGAATTAAAATGCTCTTTAATCTTATTCCCTGTTAATTCTTCTCTATATTTAGATCTTATATATCCATTTCCAGTAGCATATGCTTTACTAACGTCTTCATTAACTTCAGTTCCAAGATCTTTAAAATATTTACTAATTTCTTCAACTCTATTAGTTTTCTTAGCAATATTATAAGAATTATAATCTGATAATTTATTAGGATCTTCTGTGTATTTATTATAGAAATCAGTATTGTAAGCAAGCATTGGATTAGCTAAAAACCCTTGACTAGTTACATCTTGATTCTTAGCAATCTCTTCATTATGTTTGTCTATCTTATCAATGATAGCAGATTTAACAGCAAGATCATTATTCATTGCTGAGGCTTGTCCTTTCAAAGAGTTCATTCTTTGTTTAAATCTATTACTGTCTTTATCTTTAATATAGTCATTGGTAATAGATTCCATCTCACTTTGAAGTTTCTGTTGGTAAGCTTGACGTTGAGGTTCAAAATCTATTTGAGCATCTCTTACTCCTCCTGCTTGAGGATCATAAACCTTAACAGAGGTTCTTGTCTTATGTTTTCCTAATAAACCTTTAGAATCTTCTATACCCTTTAAAGTATCTTCATAATCCTTACTAGCATCTTTACCTAATTTGTAAAGCATCTCTAGTGGTAATGGAACATATGAGCTAATAGGTTGATTCCAATTAACTTCTGTGTATCTGTTTGCACTCATGTGACAAAATTAATAATAAAATTTTAAATTACAAAGAATTTTTATGTATATCCATTCATATACTTTTCAAGTAAAGCCAGAGTAGCTGGATCTGTAATTCCTTGTTTAATGAAAGGTAACATCTTTCTTTCTTGCTCAGACATACGGTAATCTTTCATACCCTGTGCAGTATTGGTACCAAGAGCACCTATAGATTTGTAGTAGTTAGTCAATGCTTGACCTTTATTTCTAGCATTAACATCATCTACCATATAACGATTTTGAATGTTAAATTGTTTACCTTGATTTCTGATACCAGCCATTTGATTAGCAAACTCACGTCTAGCATTATCCTCACTAACATTTAAATCAGCATTCTGAGCAGCAATATTACTTAATGCAGTGCCACTGTTACCACCGGCTAAATTCTTAACATTATTAAGAACAGCTCTACGTCTAGCCATATAAGCTCTTTCAGTAGGAGTAAAATCTAATTCAGAAGGTGTATATTCATAGAACTGTTGTCTATCATAATTTTTACCTTCTCCCATCATATAAGCTAATGGTCCAGCACTATTTGCTAAAACACCTAATCCTGAATTTAAAGCATTGTAATCAAAGTTATTACTACCGCTTGTTTTTTGTCCTTCAGCTTTATTAGCAGCATATGCTCTATTTAACATATCCTGGGTTTCTTTCTGAAACTCAGGACTATTCATATCTTGCCAGTTTTCACTACCATCACTAGGTTGTGTTTGCACAGGTTGTTGATTTGCTAAACTATTTTGTTGTGCTTTTAAATTAGCCATAGCTTGCTGCATCTTATATTGCTCAGCAAGTGTTCTAGGGTTGTAACCTAAAGAAGCTTCTCCACCTTCATCAAACTTCTGCATACCACCATATCTGTTTACTGAATGAGACATCATATTTCTTGTTTCAGTTCCAGGTAATACAGGTAATGGATTTCTATTCATTTCAGTACCCTGTTGTTGTAGATAAGTACCTGTAGCATTATTATTTAAATAGTATGGTTTAAAGTTACCAGCACTATCAAAAGATTTGTTGACATCAATTGGTTTACCTTGGTGATAGTTAACATCCGTATAAACATTTGCTTTACCAGCTTCAGGCCAAGTTCTATAAGTTTCCCAAGGTTGTTCAGCATAACCTTTAGGTTGTAGTTTACCGGCAATAGTTTTCTCACCATACAAACCAGCTTCTTGTTTAGGAGCTTCTTGAGTAATAACTGTTTTTAAAGGTTTGTAATATTTAGAATATTCTTTAACTCCTTCATCACCAAACCAATGTTGATTTTTTAAATCTTCAGGAGATTGACCTGCTTGTAACTTAGCAATTACAGCTTTTTCCCACTTCTTTTTATCAAAAGGAATCTTAGTACCAGAAGAAAGATTATTAGGAGACGGAGCTTCTGATACAGGTGCTTTATATAAACTAGTAACTTCAGTTCTACCACCACCAAGATCTTTAGTAGTTCTTTGTGTAAAATTATAATTACTTGGTATTTTTGAAGGATCTATTTGAATAGCATCATCATATCCTAAAGGTTTTGTTCCTTTAGGACCACCATCTTGAAACATAGGAATAGTCATTCCTTTATAAGGATTACTTAAAGGCTGATATCCACCATCTTCATGTTTCCAACCTGCTGCATTATGAGCAAAGTTAGCACGTTTAACTAATGTAAAAGATTTTTCCATTTCTTGTTTATTATAACCTTCATCAAATCTGACAGAAGCTAGTTCTTCAGCATTAGATTTAGCATTATCATTTTTAAATTTCTCAACTTGCTCTTTTAATTTCTCATATGGTTTTTGAGAAAGAGCATATGTTTTACCAGTACTTTTATCAATTAGTTTATCAGATAAAATCTTATCTGCATTAGGTTCTCTTTTAATAACTTCTTCTTTTTCAACCTCATAAGCATCTCCATTAGGTGTAGGGATAACTACTCCACCCTGTTCATGTGAAGGACCATCTACTTGGAAAGTTCCACCATTAGGAAATAAAGGTACAGCCCATGCACCTTGGTTTCCATGCATAGGAATAGCATTAGTAGGATAACTACCACCCTCTCTAGCTGTATAAGTACCATAAGCTAATTTATTACGCATGTCAGCCATTTGAGCTTCTCTTTTAGGTCTGTTTAATTCATCTAATCTTTGTTGTTCTTTCTCTTCTAAATGCTTAGCATAACCCTCACCAGTAACATCTGTCCAACCACCCTCATATGAACTACGTGCTTGTATTGCTTTAAATGGGTCAAAAAAACTTCCAACAATAGCCATGTTTTGGGCTTCTTGTTTATTCTTAAGTTTAGCTTGACCTTTTTCAGCAGCTTGTTGATCCATTGCTTCAGCACTCTGACGCATGGGATCAGCTACTCCTTGAAACACATTATATACTCCTTGAACAACTCCACCAACTGGTCCCATTTGACCAACAGCTCCCATGACAGCATCTTGTTGTTGTATTTGCTGGGTTCTAAAATCATCTTGAGATCTTTTGTCTGAACCTGCGGAAATAGCCCTAGATATACCACCGGCTGCCTGAGCATATCCAGCAGCTTGATTAGCAGACATTCCTCCACCCTTATTTCCTTCACCTGAAGATCCTTCAGATTTGGTATCCATAAATCTACCAGCATCAATATTTAATCCAGAACTTTGAGGAGCCTGACCTGCAAACATTAATGGTTGTTGGTTTCTTGTAAGATTGCTGTTTTGTAAATCCTTATTAGGGTCTAAACCTCCAGTAGAAGTTACTCTTTGAACTCCTGCTACATCATTACCATAATTAGCTTGATCATCATAAATACTAATACTACCACCTGCCCAAAGTTTAGGTAATATCTTTTTTTTATTTTTAGGCTTGAATTTACTCATTATAATATGTTTTATTATAGTAATGACCCTATATATGTAATATAATAAATTTCAATATAAATTCCAAATATATCTTATAATGAAAGTTATTATCTAGCAGAAGGTCTGTATATGGTTATTAAGTTGTGAGCTATGAATCTGTAATTGTTAGCGTTGTCATATCTGAGGTCAACAATCAAATACTTATCTCTCATTCTTTCTCCAAAGTCAGTTTTTGTTAAAACAGCAGGATCAAAAATAGTACTTGTACTAGGAACTAAAGTATCATAGTTGACCTTATTCCTAGGCACATATGTATGCCAGGTTTGTTCACGCTTTTTAAGATTACTGTTTACAGTAAGAACTTTCCAATCTGTATTCTGATATTCATTATAACAGCGTAACTCATTAAAAGTATCTGTTAGTTTATTAATATTATCAGAATATGTTTGATAGTTAGAGTTAGGAGTCATGATGTCGTCTACCCATTCTACCTGATCATCAATAGATTCTGTTGAGAACATTAAATTATCAAACACCTTAGTGTACTTAGGATTATCATTAACAAGTACCTTGATATATGCCGGATTTTCAGTTTCATAGAAAGTTCCATAATATCCTACATTATGTACATATAAAGCCTGTAAATCATCATAAGATATCATATACCTATTGTTATTTAGATATATCCTAGGAGTAAATGTATAGAATGAACTATAAGCATTTATTGCTTCAGAATATACTAATGTGTATTTCTCATAGTTTAAACTATCTATACCAACACCATCATTATTGAATGTTGTTAAAAATTCTTTATGATAGTAGTCATAGGTTGTGTGAACTCCTTTACCAATAATAGGATTATCTCTTAGGATAACCTCCGGGTGGAATCTCTTAACAAAGAAGTTTCTCTGACCTTTTAAATCTGAGACACACTGCAGTGAACCACCATCAAACATATATTGTGCTTTATGTCTACTATCAATAAATGATATGGCATTAGGAGATCTGAATACAGACCACTGATGCATAGTACCTATGTCTAGTGCAATATAGTTATGCCTTTGTATAGTTGAACCTAGACCTAACACTACCGGTATATTATTATCACTAGTAACAGCAGTCATTGGATTAACATATAATATTCCAAATCCACGTTCTTGTAAGTAATATAAATTACCTTTGAAAGCTTGTAATGCATTTATCTGACCATAATTACCTTCTACATCATAGAAGTTATTTGTCTTATATACCTGCCAGCTATCTGCAGTTTCATTATTATACTTAACTTCAGAATAATAAATACGATTAATCCACTTATCAGTTTCTACAAAGTCTAGTGGCTCAGAGAAATATTTAACCACATTAGATTCATTAGAATGGTATGTAGGGTAGTAATTTTGATCTTCTGTAGAATAAGTATTTGAATTAAGAGTTGTGTTAACATGTGCTCCAAATCTCATCTCTATATTGCTTTCATTTGTACAAGGAAAATAATATGTTACTGAAACTTGATAGCGGTTAGATGGTGCAGGGTTGTCTATCACCAACCCACCAGGTTCTACGGAAACTCCCCCTATTTTAACATATCTACAATATAATGGAGAAGAACCATCATGTGGCTTATATGCCTTTTGAATATCCCAATAATTTAAATAAACATCTCCTCCTAACGTGTCTATAGAAATATTTAAGTTATTTGCAAGAAAAATATCGTCTCTTTTAATTGGTATATAACTACCAGCAGCAATATATTCATTACCAGCCCTATCAGAATAGGTGTTACCCCCATATTGTTTAGTATTTGGTTTATAGTATAACGCCAATAATTTTTCATTTAATGTTTTACTAAGAGCAAATTGAGGTGCAGTATCATAATACATATCTGCACTAATTCCTAGAGCTATTGTTTTTACCCCATAGCATGTTTTATTATTGGCACCATAGCCGGATCCAGGACTAGAACCTCCAGAGGCCTTATAACTTCTACCCCAGTTATTAAATGTTAAACCACCTATAGCTACTGAATCATTACCAAATACAAATTTAGCATCATCTACTCTTAAAGTATAACCACCTGCAGCAACATTTCCTAATGCGGATATACTAGCAAAACTACCAAATACATTATTATCAGCATACATGTGTAGATAATAAGGTTGTTCAGGGCTATCATAACCTGATTGATAATGTATACCTGTACCAGTTAATGCTTGAAAACCAGGAGCAACATAAGATGGGTAATGTACTTGAGTTATTCCAGTAACATAATCATTGGCTAACCAATCATTCCATACGGGGGAACTTGGTGCTACAATATAACCTTGATAAGCTCCTGTACCTGCTTTTCTATAATTGGTAGATCTTAATCTACTTCTAATAAATAACTTGTCTCCTGAACCATAACTAACACCACCAGCAATATTAAATTCAAAACAATCAAATGTTTTGACTTTTCTAAAATCTGTATTCACGTTAGTACTAGTACCATCTACATATAATTGTTCACACTCATATTGATCTGGAAAAGGATGAAATGGTACACTGGCACTTAATGTAGGTGGAAAGTTTTCTGCTCTACCATAAAAGTTGGCTGGTAAATAAGCATTAGAAGTATCTTCTGTATCATTAACATATGTAGAGGTTAATATACCACACCCTAATATAGTTTTATTAGAATTAGAGTTTCTCTCCATTCTAACTATTCTATATCCTGAAATTAAATCTTTAATAGAATTAACATCAACTGTAAATTTAATATACATGGTCTGTCCCCATAATTCTCCACCTTTTGTGAATGAAAGTCTGAAATCTGAAATACCTGCAGCTACCGCATGTTTATCAGGATTATCATTATAATCACCATAAGAAGGAAACTTAATATCACCTATCCATTTAACGAAATATGGTGCTCCTTCTAAATCATAAAATTGAATACCAAAGCGATATATCTCTTCATGTTGATATCCACGTAATAAAGAGCTTCTATATGGACTTTTTAAACAGTTTAAACTGTCTTGTACATATACTTGATTTGGAGAATCTGTTGATGGATTTAATAAAGTTATAGTATCTGTGTATCCTCCATACTGTCTAAATGGTAAAGGACCATATCTATTAGCAGAATCATCACCATTAGCAGTTCCATTATACTCATTAAATGCTGTACTATATGTACCAAACTCATATGATATATTAGCACCAGCTCCTCCTAATTTAGAGGTGCCTGGTTTATAATAACAAGCGTTGGTACTAAAATCTCCTGTGGCTGTATAGTATTCGTTTATACAATCTGATGTTTGGGGTAAATTGGATGCAGTAGTAAGATTGTATGTAGTTGAGACACCATTGTTTGTCAATATAATATCATTCCATGTAGGATTTGAATTACCAACAGCTCTAAATGCTCTAGCATCATAGAATGCTAAACTACCAGTTTTGGTTTTAACATTACCCCAGAATAAACGATTATCTTTAGTATCTACAGTTTTAGCATGTGTAAATGAAGATTGTATAGCTAAGAAATCTGTAAGTAGCATTTCATCTAGATTAGCTAAGGTTGTAACATCTACACTAATCTCAGCACTAACAGGAATATTAACTTCAGTAACACTATATACTTTAGCTACATCTGTTTTAGAATCTCTAAATAATACTACAGCTTCTATTCTATCATAAGCATTGTCTATATTAGATATTTTAAAACGAATACCCTTATTAGAATTAGTACCAGGTACACTACCTTCATAAGCTAAGAAATCATTAATATCAGGAGCAGCTAAGTGTACCATGTTAGATAGCACACTATAATTAGTTACAGCTCCTAAAGATTGTTTTAAACGATAACATAACTCATATGTTCCTACCGGTAAACTACCAGTAATAATATTAGTCATGATAGGAATATCAAATTCTACAGAAGGATTTAATCCAGATAATACAGGATTTAAAGCCATTAATTGAGGATCACCTACATTCAACGTTCTTACTTTACTATAAAAGTCTGACCAATAGATACGCTGAATTTCATCAGATTCATATCTACCAATTGCTGCACTAGGTGCGATAGGAGCATACTTAGTAAAATCTAAGTAAGCTGCATATACTAATGTTAAACTTGTAACGTTTGTAGTCTCATCATACTGAAGTTTGAATATATATCCAGGATATGAATAACTATCATTATTAGGAGTACCTGAACCAGAAGGATATATATCTGTATATGTAGGATCATCTACAGCAACAAACATATAGATATCTTCAAGAATGGTTGTATACCCAATAGGAATTAGTGGGTTTAATGGAGCTGAGATATAAGGATCTCCATCTCCAGCAAATGAATTAGTATTATCTATAAACCAGATAGTGTTCTGAGTTCCAGGAGCATCATTCTCAATACCATTTACATAAAAACCTTGAATATCTTCATCACATTGAGATATTGTTTTTTGTTGATATATAACTACATAATCATCTTTATATGCTACATGATAATGTACATCACAATTAGGTAAAGCTTTTATAGCTTCATAAAAAGTAAATATATTTGTAGTTTCATTTACTGTAAATCCGGCAAGAGTATCTATTCCCCAAGGACCACCTATAATTATATCTATACTATCTGTAAATACAGCAGCACGCTTAATATTTATTTTTAATTTATAAATATTATTCATTGAAGGGAATTTAACCCCACAAGTGTTACCTTTAATAGTAACTAATGAACCTCCAGATCCACCAAGTTCTGTAAATGGACGAAAGTTAATTGCTTCTAAATAAGTATTTTTTGCTTGTATAAGTTTAGAGATATCCGATTGCATACCTCTAGAAAAGTCATTAATAGCTTCCATTAGTGATTGTATTTACGTTCAATATTACCATTATTAGAAAAGAAGTTTCTATACTCATTTCCTAAAGGCATTAATCTTACCCAAACATTTCTTAGACGTTCAAGTTTAGCTACATCAGGCATATTAGCAGAACCACGTGCAGAGTTAACATAGAATAGCCAATCTCTTTGAGATTCCATATATACATCTTTTGGAATCCTTCCTTTTCTATACTCTATCCTATCAATTTTAAAAGTACAATAAGCACTAAGTGCCTCATCAAAATAAGTGTTATCAGGAACCAGAGGATAATTATCTTCATCTAAAGCTACTCCTTGATAAACTAAACATAATTCACCTTCTTCAAAAGACACATGTATCCAATTATCCTGAATATAAAATGTATGTTCTGTACAGCATTTAGGAATTTGATTACACTCAGGACAGTCATAATTATTAATCATAGACTTGTTTTGCCAAGACAGAGCTCTACCATCTTTTGCAATATCTATAGGATAAACAAAATCACAAGGTAGTTGAACTTTGTAATTAGTTACTTGCAACACTGTAGACTTAGAAAGGTATTGAGAGTATGAACCAATTCTTGACATTGCTTCAGCAATCCATTCAATTATATCAGATTCATTAAGTTCAATGGTAGAACCCAGATCCCTGTATAACTTAGCTATAATTGTTTTTAATGACTTATATTTGTATATCATGGTGCAAGTTTTGTATAATAATCTAAATGTGGATTTTCTTGTTTAGCTTTTTTAATCAACCTATTATTTAGTCTGGTTGCTTTAAATGCGTAATACTTTTTACCTTTAAATCTAGTATAGGATTTATCCCATCTCCACTTACATCTATCTGAGTTTTCAAAATAAATGATCATGTTTAGCTTCTTGGATTTCTCCCAGTCAACAGCCCACTTGTGTTTATTCTTATCATCAAATTCTTGATTAAATTTTATGATTCCTAAAATCCCAAGTTTATATGGAATCTTATAAGTTTCACACTTGTAGACTATCTTAAGAGATAAAGTTTTATTGAACTCTCCAAGTATCTTAGAGTATTCTGAATATGCCATAGGGGTTCTATTTTTTATTTTAGCTTCCCGGCAGTATTCATTATAAAAATCTTTTATTCCTATATCTGTCTTTAATTTTCCTTTAGTTCTTTTTATTACCTTATCAAACATTATGGATTACCGTTTAGTTGAGCATTATCATTGTTACCATCATTAGTATCATCTTGTCTGAACTTCATGAATGGTAATACTTTAGCTTTTATAATATAGTTAGCAATTTCATTAGCCATCTTAACTGAAACAGGATATTGAGAATCTATGTCATAACAAGTATTACCTGTACAATCTATATAGTTAATAAGTGACATAGGATCATCAAATAATCCATACACTGTAACATACTCTATTAATTGTTCATTAGTAATATACAAGTATCCATTCTGAATATACCACTGAGGTTTTTCACCGGTATACTTATTGTAAGATAAATACTTAGCTTCAAATGGATTAGATTTTGAGATTATTTCTCCAGTAGGAGTAACAACTCTTAATATGCTATTATCCAGTGCTGTTTCAATAGTAGTAGGAATCTGCTGTTCTGATCTTAATACATAACAATTAGTAGTAATAAAACAACATTCAGCCTTATCCACCTGAATCATTTTTAAGCACTTGATAGCTTGTACCCAAATATCACTGATATCTTGACGTTTAGCTATTGCCTGAGATATTAACATGGCTCTTGTTTCATGTATCCAAAAGTAGATTTGCTCATCTTCTATACGAAAAGAGTAAGTTAAATCTCCAGATGTAGCCATGTTTCTGATATCAGAAGCTATTTCATTTAAAGTTGGCATGATGTAAATATACGATTATTTTCTATATAATGTATAGGAATATCTAATTGTAGGCATTTTATCCAGTAAATTATATCCTATACCAAAGGTACTTCTTTTATGAGAAACTCCTATTTCAGGAGCTAATAAGTTTCTACCTACAATTATACCTGCATGTATTTGAAATACAGGAGGATATAGTTTAGGTTCTGAAACTTTTATTTTAACAGAATCTATTATCATCAAAGGAACTTTAAGTTTATAAGAAACTTGTGAGCTTTTTAAAATTCCTTGAGTAGTAATATCTGTATATATATCAACATTCTTATCATTTAGAGTATCTTTATATCTAAAGAATCTGGTAACATTTCCAGAAGTATCTATGGGAACAAGAATTGTTTCTGCAGGAGTAGGATACCATTTAGGCTTAAATACATATACAGTATCTTTAGGTAAAATAGAATCTCTTGTTATAGTAATGATGCTGTCTTTACCAGGCTTTGAATTACCGGTAATCTCACCAACTATACTTCTACATTCTTTTAGCAGCAAAAGGGTTATCACTAGAATGACAACCCATTTGGCTAAACTTAATATTTTATCTTTATCCATTATGCGTATACACGAATAATAATTGGTTGTAAATATAACTTACCATTTCCTGGAGTTATTACTGAAGGATTTGTAAATCCAGCAAATTCACCTGAACCAACTTCAATTGTATTATCATTTACTACAACAGCTTTAACAGATACTTTAGGAGACTGTTGAGCACGATTTTCACCAAAGATAATTTCTACTTTAGTAACATCAGCAAAAGCTCCTGTTTTTGTGTAGTAGAAACTACCAACATCATTATAGCTCCATGCACCACCAAGGGTATCCACAAATGCTGCACCAGCTCCACTACCATCTAAATCATCTTCAACAGGAGCATTAGTACCTGTTTGAGAAATTAAAGCACGATATTCTGTATAGTTAGTAGCTTCGATGTTTGAAGAATATGTGTTTAAATAATTAACTATCTCATTAATTTTTGAGAACATTCCTTTAACATTATTGATTAATGATCCAAGGAAATAAACTGTTTTTAATCTTTCTATTGCCATTTTATTTATTTTATTTTTATATTAATTATATACTCGGATCTCAATAACTGTATTAACTAATACAGCATTCTGTAATACATTACCACTAGAAACCGCATCAAATTCAGCAGTTGCTACAAAGATAGAATTATCATCATATCTATCAGCTGTTACTTCTTTTGTTATAATAAGACCACCTGTTTCTCTAGCAAAATATTGATGTGATATAAATACTACAACCTTATCAGCATTAACAAATGCTCCAGTAAGTGTTGCTAAATAATAACCTACAGAGTCATATGACCAAGCTAAGTTACCTAATGTGTTTTCTAATATTGTTGGTACAGGTGCATTTGTACCAGATTGATTTAAGGATGCTACATATTTTTTATAAGATCCTGAACCTGTTGCTCCATTACCATTAAGATGGTCAATAATCTCATTAATCTTTGTGAAAAAAGATTTTACATTGTTAATCCATGCTCCTGTACTAAATACTGATTTAAGCTTCGCTATCGCCATTTTCTTTAATTTTAAAAGTTGATAAATATCCACCACCAGCAATTAATGCCGTGATGATTAAGTGAGGATATTCTTTTTGAATATCAAATTCTTTCCAGTTGATTGTTGACCAGGCAGTTGCAATTGCAACAATTAATCCTGAGACAGTTGCTCCCCAGTCAGCCATTAATTTTTTAGTTAATTTTCTCATTATCGTAATAAAGTATAATTAATTCCTTTTTTATAAACAGATTCATGTATTTTAGCTAATGCTAATACTTTAGATAAATCATCTGGAGATTTCAATACTTGACAACCTGCAGAGTTATTA
>JACCDP010125155.1_pt1 | contig 12193 bp, 13 predicted proteins | sample 7445841 | NCBI WGS metagenome assembly JACCDP01 (sample SAMN15323441, study PRJNA562643) | freshwater metagenome | isolation source: river surface water | place: USA:Blue River Watershed | collected 2017-08-17
GACCACGTCAAAGCGTTTCGGCTCTTTCACCAGCTGCATGGCCGCGTTGTCGACATACATGTGGTCCAACGCCACATCGGGATACTCTTTGTGCACCTCGGTGACGATGTCTTTCCAGAACTGGAAGGTTTCCAACACATTCGCTTTGTCCACGCTGGTGACACGTTTGTGGCGTTTGCGCGCCGCTTCAAAAGCCACGCGCGCGATCCGCTCAACTTCAGGACGGGTGTAGCGCATGGTGTCAAACGCTTCTTCTGCGCCGGCGAATGCACCGTCAGGCGACACACGTCTGCCGCGCGGTTGGCCAAAATAAATGTCGCCCGTGAGTTCGCGAATGATGAGGATGTCCAATCCCGCGATCAGCTCAGGCTTGAGGCTGGATGCATTCACCAGTTCGTGGTAACAAATCGCAGGGCGGAAGTTGGCGAACAGCCCCATGTTTTTTCGCAAACCCAAAATCGCTTGTTCAGGACGCAAAGGGCGGTCGAGCGTGTCGTACTTCCAGTCGCCGACCGCGCCAAACAACACAGCATCAGATTGCATGGCGAGCTTCAACGTGGACTCGGGCAGCGGGTGTCCGTGTGCATCGTATGCGGCACCACCGACCAACGCGGTTTCCATTTCAAAGCGCAAACCGAGCGCCTTCAATACCTTGATCGCTTCAGCGACGATTTCGGTGCCAATGCCGTCACCCGGTAACACAGCGATCTTCATGGTTGGTGGTCTTTCAAGGTGTGTGCCAGCCAAGGCTTGGCGGTCAAACGGGCGGCTTCAAACGCACGAATTTTGTCGGCATGCTTGAGGGTCAGGCCAATGTCATCCAGCCCGTTCATCAAGCAGTATTTGCGAAACGCTTGCACTTCAAACGGCAGTTCTTCACCTTGCGGTTGCACCACCACTTGACGCGCCAAGTCGACCGTGAGTTGGTAGCCGGGGAAGGCCAAGCAGTCATTGAAGAGCTTGGCGACTTGGGGTTCGGGCAACACGATCGGCAACAAACCGTTTTTGAAACAGTTGTTGAAAAAGATGTCAGCAAAGCTGGGCGCGATGATGGCTCTGAACCCAAATTGGTCTAGCGCCCACGGGGCGTGTTCGCGTGAGGAACCGCAACCAAAATTTTTCCGCGCCAACAAAATGGATGCCCCTGCATAACGGGCTTGGTTCAAGACAAAGTCAGGGTTGGGGCGGCGGCTCGCCGGGTCTTGGCCGGGCTCGCCTTTGTCCAAATAACGCCATTCGTCAAACAAGTTGGGACCGAAGCCGGTTTTCTTGATGGACTTTAAAAATTGTTTGGGAATGATGGCGTCGGTGTCGACATTTTCGCGGTCCATCGGCGCGACCAAGCCTTGGTGTGTGGTGAATGTTTGCATATGGAATAGGGGTGAGAAGCTTCAGGCGAACATCAAACGACCTTTGGGGAGAGGTACAGGTCGGTTCATCATTTTTGCAGTTTCAATCCAGTCATCGATGACTTTTTGGGCATTGTCTAGCGCGCTGGCGTAGGTGTCTCCATCCGCCATACAGCCAGCCAATTCAGGAACTTCCGCGATATAGCAGGCATCTTTTTCACTCCAGTAAATGATGATTTCGTACTTGCTATTCATGATTGAGTGCTCCTGGTATCAATTGGTATTTCACCAACACATCTCTGACTTGCTTGACTTGGTAGCCTTTGGCCAATTTTCCTCTGGCTTGCTGGTTCAAAATCTCTTCCACACCTGGCTTGAAAAAGATGTGGTGAGAGCCTTTGACCCGGCAACCAAAATTCAAACCTGCCAACAACTTTGTCAAATCATCAAAATTCAGGTTGTGATCACTGCTGCCAGAGAGCAGGGTCACCATGAATTTGTCCTGTTTTCCCATTCGGCTTAACTGAGCTGACGCACATCGACAAAGTGGCCGTGGATGGCGGCAGCGGCAGCCATGGCGGGACTGACCAAATGGGTGCGGCCACCGTTGCCTTGTCGGCCTTCGAAATTGCGGTTGCTGGTGGACGCACAACGTTCACCAGGTTCGAGCTTGTCGGCATTCATGGCCAGACACATCGAGCAACCAGGTTCGCGCCATTCAAAACCTGCCGCTTGAAAAATGGTGTGCAGGCCTTCGCGCTCGGCTTGTTCTTTGACCAAACCCGAACCGGGCACGACCATGGCCAGCTTCACATTCTTGGCCACTTTTTGTCCGAGGCGTTTGACCACGCTGGCCGCTTCGCGCATGTCTTCGATGCGGCTGTTCGTGCATGAACCGATGAAGACTTTGTCAACGAACACATCGGCGAGAGGCTTGCCCGGTTCAAGCCCCATGTAGGCCAACGCACGTTCGATGGCGTCGCGTTTGTTCGCGTCTTTTTCTTTGTCAGGGTCAGGCACTTGGTCGAGCACCGACAACACCATTTCAGGTGAAGTGCCCCAAGTCACTTGCGGCGCGATCTGCGCGGCATCCAAAGTGACGACCGCATCGAAATGGGCGTCGGCGTCAGAGTGCAAGGTTTTCCAATAGGCCACCGCTTGGTCCCATTCCACGCCGCCCACAAATTGGCCGCTGGCGCGGTCGGTGCCGGGCGCCATCGGGCGACCTTTGACATAGGCAATGGTTTTTTCGTCCACCGCCACCAGCCCCGCGCGGGCACCGGCTTCGATCGCCATGTTGCACAGGGTCATGCGGCCTTCCATGCTGAGTGCGCGAATGGCAGCGCCTGCGAATTCGATGGTGTAGCCAGTGCCACCGGCTGTGCCAATCTTGCCGATGATGGCCAGCACGATGTCTTTGGCGGTGATGCCCGAGCCGGTTTGCCCTTCGACTTTGACCAACATGTTTTTGGCCTTTTTGGCGAGCAAGGTTTGTGTCGCCAGCACATGCTCAACCTCGGATGTGCCAATGCCGTGCGCCAGTGCGCCGAAAGCACCATGCGTTGAAGTGTGTGAATCACCGCAGACCACGGTCATGCCGGGCAAGGTCGCACCGTTTTCAGGACCAATCACATGCACGATGCCTTGGCGTTTGGACATGAACGGGAAAAATGCGGCCGCACCGAACTCGCGCATGTTGTCGTCGAGCGTGGTGATTTGCGCTTTGCTCACTGGGTCGGTGATGCCGTCATAACCCAATTCCCAACCGGTGGTCGGTGTGTTGTGATCGGCCGTGGCCACCACCGAACTGACTCGCCAAACGGGTCGCTTGGCGACACGCAGTCCTTCATAGGCTTGCGGGCTGGTGACCTCGTGCACCAAATGGCGGTCGATGTACAAAACCGATGTGCCGTCTTCTTCGGTGTGGACCACATGCTCGTCCCAAATTTTGTCGTACAGGGTGCGTCCCATGTCATCAATCTCCGAGGTGTGGGGTGTCAGCGTTTGGCCAAAGGTGGCACGTCGCGCTTGGCCGCGCCAGTGAACAACTGGCGAGGGCGGCCGATTTTGTATTCAGGGTCGCTGATCATTTCGTTGAGTTGGGCAATCCAACCGACGGTGCGTGCCAGCGCAAAAATACCAGTGAACAAATTGACAGGAATGCCAATCGCGCGCTGCACGATGCCCGAGTAGAAATCGACATTCGGGTAGAGCTTGCGGCTGACAAAGTACTCGTCTTCCAACGCGATTTTTTCCAAAGCTTTGGCCAGTTTGAACAGCGGGTCGTTTTCTAAACCCAATTCGGCCAACACTTCGTTGCAGGTTTCTTGCATCAACTTGGCGCGCGGATCGTAGTTTTTGTAAACACGGTGACCAAAGCCCATCAACTTGACATTCGAGTTTTTGTCTTTCACTTGCTCCATGAATTCACCCACCTTGGCGATGCCGCCTTGGGCTTGAATGTCTTCGAGCATGTTCAGGCAAGCCTCGTTGGCGCCGCCGTGCGCCGGACCCCACAAACAGGCCACGCCTGCCGCGATGGCCGCAAACGGGTTGGTGCCGGATGAACCGCACAAACGCACGGTGGAGGTCGATGCGTTTTGCTCGTGGTCGGCATGCAAGGTAAAGATGCGGTCCATCGCGCGCTCGAGCACGGGGTTGACCACGTACGGCTCGCAAGGTGTGCCAAACATCATGCGCAAGAAATTGCCTGCGTAAGACAAATCGTTTTGCGGGTAAAGAAAAGGCTGGCCGATGCCGTATTTGTATGCCATGGCCACCAACGTGGGCATCTTCGCAATCAAGCGAATGGCCGCCACTTCGCGGTGTTCCGGGTTGTTGATGTCGGTGCTGTCATGGTAGAAGGCGGACAGGGCGCCGACCAAACCAGTGAGCACAGCCATCGGGTGGGCATCACGGCGGAATCCGCGCAGGAAAAATTGCATTTGCTCGTGCACCATGGTGTGGTGGGTGACGGTGCGGGTGAAGGCATGCTTGCGTTGGGCATTGGGCAATTCACCGTAAAGCAATAAATGACAGGTTTCTAAAAAGTCGCAGTTGGTGGCCAGTTGTTCAATGGGGTAACCACGGTAGAGCAATTCGCCCTTGTCACCATCAATGAACGTGATCGCCGATTGGCATGACGCTGTTGACAAAAAACCAGGGTCATAAGTGAACATGCCGGTTTGCCCATACAGCTTGCGGATGTCGATCACATCGGGGCCGATGGTGCCGTTGTAAACCGGCATCTCAACGCTGGGCTGGCCATTGGTGAACGAAAGGGTGGCCTTGTAATCAGCGAGTTTCATGGTCAATTCCTGTGTCAATCAATAAAAAAATCAAACTTTGAACATTGGCAAAACGGTTTGCACCTGAGGGTGCTGCAACACTTCATGCGTGTGTGTCCGGCCCAGCAACACATCGAGCAAATCGTTGTCGGACAAGGCCATCAACGCATACATGCCACGCGCTTGTCCCACGGTCAGGTGCTCGGCGTGGCGGTTGAAAAAACGCTCGATGAACAAATCGTTTTCCAACAAGCCGCGCCGACAACGCCAACGAAGTTTGCTGAGCGCAGCTGACGACAGTCTGTCGCCGTCAGGCAGGCCCGCGAGTTGCTCATCATCCATTCACACCGCGCGGCTGATCATCAATTCTTTGATTTTGCCGATGGCTTTGGTCGGGTTCAAGCCTTTGGGGCAGACATCGACGCAATTCATGATGGTGTGGCAACGGAACAAACGGTAGGGGTCTTCCAAGTTGTCGAGCCGTTCAGACGTGGCGTGGTCGCGGCTGTCAGCGATGAAGCGATAGGCTTGCAGCAAACCGGCGGGGCCGACAAATTTGTCGGGGTTCCACCAAAAAGACGGGCAACTGGTCGAGCAGCTCGCGCACAAAATGCATTCGTACAAACCGTCGAGTTCTTCGCGTTCAGCGGGTGACTGCAAGCGCTCTTTTTCGGGCGGCAGGCTGTCGTTGACGAGGTAAGGTTTGATCGAGTTGTATTGGTTGAAAAACTGCGTCATGTCGACGATCAGGTCGCGGATCACAGGCAAGCCGGGCAAAGGCTTGAGCGTGATCACGCCGGGCAATGTCAGCATGTTGGTCAAACAAGCCAAACCGTTTTTGCCGTTGATGTTCATCGCATCCGAGCCGCACACGCCTTCGCGGCACGAACGGCGAAATGACAACGTCGGGTCTTGTGCTTTGAGTTTCATCAAGGCGTCGAGCAACATGCGCTCGTGGCCGTCGAGTTCCACCTCGATGGTTTGCATGTAGGGCTTGGCGTCCTTTTCCGGGTCGTAGCGGTAGATCTTGAAAGTACGTTTCATCAGAAGGTTCTCACTTTGGGCGGAATGCTTTCCGTGGTCAAGGGCTGGAGTTTGACGGGCTTGTACGTCATGCTGTTGCTGTGGCTGTGCCACAGGCTGTGCTTGAGCCATTGCCCGTCGTTGCGGCCATTCGGGTGTTCGGGGGTGTCTGCGTAATCGTCCACGGTGTGCGCGCCCCGGCTTTCGCGTCGGGCAGCAGCAGACACCATGGTGGCTTGCGCGCATTCGATCAGGTTTTCCACTTCCAAGGCTTCGATGCGAGCCGTGTTGAAAATTTTGCTCTTGTCTTTGAGGCCGATGGCGTTGACGCGTTCTCGCAAAGCCGCAATTTGGGTCACGCCTTCGTCCAAGCTGGCTTGGGTGCGGAAGACGCCCGCGTGCTTTTGCATGCTGGCGCGCAAGTCGTTCGCCACATCTTGCGCGTACTCGCCGCTGGTGCTGTTGTCCAAGCGGGCCAACCGCGCCAAGGTGCGGTCAGCGGCATCCGCAGGCAAGGGTTTGTGCAGCTTGTTTTTCTGATGGAATTCGACGATGTGGTTGCCAGCGGCTTTGCCAAACACCAGCAAATCCAACAGTGAATTGGTGCCCAAGCGGTTGGCACCGTGCACGCTCACACATGAACATTCGCCGACGGCGTACAAGCCATTGACCACGGCGTTGTGATCGCTGGCAGTTTGCGTGACGACTTGGCCATGGATGTTGGTGGGAATGCCACCCATTTGGTAGTGGATGGTGGGCACCACAGGAATGGGTTCGCGGGTGATGTCAACGTTGGCGAAGTTGTGCCCGATCTCGTACACCGAGGGCAGGCGCTTCATGATGGTGTCAGCGCCCAAGTGGTCGAGTTTCAAATGCACATAGTCTTTGTTCGGTCCGCAGCCACGGCCTTCTTTGATTTCCTGGTCCATGCAACGCGACACAAAATCGCGTGGGGCCAAGTCTTTGAGCGTGGGTGCATAGCGCTCCATGAAGCGCTCGCCCAAGCTGTTGAGCAAGATCGCGCCTTCGCCACGGCAGCCTTCGGTCAGCAACACACCCGCGCCGGCGACACCGGTGGGGTGGAATTGCCAAAACTCCATGTCTTCAAGCGGGATGCCCGCACGCGCGGCCATGCCCAAACCGTCGCCGGTGTTGATGAACGCATTGGTCGAAGCCGCAAAAATGCGTCCTGCACCACCTGTGGCGAGCAACACGGTTTTGGCTTCCAAGATGTGCAAGTCGCCGGTTTCCATCTCTAGCGCTGTCACACCGACCACGTCCCCATCGGCATCGCGAATCAGGTCTTGCGCCATCCATTCCACAAAGAAGTTGGTGTGGGACTTCAAATTTTGCTGGTACAAGGTGTGCAGCATCGAGTGGCCCGTGCGGTCGGCCGAGGCACAGGCGCGTTGCACCGATTTTTCGCCGTAATTGGACGTGTGGCCGCCAAAGGGTCGTTGGTAAATCGTGCCGTCTGGGTTGCGGTCAAACGGCATGCCCATGTGTTCGAGTTCATACACCACCTTGGGGGCTTCACGGCACATGTATTCGATGGCGTCTTGGTCGCCGAGCCAGTCGGACCCTTTGACCGTGTCATAAAAATGGTAGTGCCAGTTGTCTTCAGACATGTTGCCCAACGACGCGCCAATGCCGCCTTGAGCCGCCACGGTGTGCGAGCGGGTGGGAAAGACTTTGGACAGCACCGCCACATTCAAACCAGCGCGCGAGAGTTGCAGCGAGGCACGCATGCCAGAGCCGCCAGCGCCAACGATGACCACATCAAAGCGGCGACGGGGAATAGAAGAACGTGTCATCTGTCAAAGTCTCCAAAGTACCTGCACCGCCCAGCCCAAGCATGAGAGCAACCAGACAATGGTGAATAAGTGCAAAGCCGAGCGCAAGCCGACGGGTTTGATGTAGTCCATCCAGATGTCGCGCATGCCGACCCAGACGTGGTAAGTCAAGGCCAGAAACACCGTGAACGTCAGTGCCCGCATCCATTGGGGGTTGAAAATGCCGGCCCACAAGTCGTAGCCGATCTCGCCTCTGGAGAACAGGACTTGAAACAACACCAACAACGTAAACACCGCCATCAAAGCGGCGGTCAAGCGCTGCGCCATCCAGTCGCGCAGTCCGTAATGGGCACCTGTCACCAGGCGTTTGGAACCGATTCCTTCACTCATCATTGCTCCTGGTCTGTCAATAAAGGCCAAACAGCTTGGCGCCCAGCACCACGGTCAAACCTAAGCTGAGTGTCAATGTGAATACCGCGCTGCTGCGGCCAAATTCTTTGCTGACCGAATGGGTGGCGTCCATGTACAAATGGCGCAGACCGGCGATCAGGTGATGCAAATACGCCCAGATCAACGCCAGCAGGGTCAAGCGAATGAACCAACCGGGGTAAATGCCGATGCCCAGGTTCATGGCCGATTTGAATTTGGCAAATGAAATTTCAGAAGAAACAGATTTGTCAAACAACCAGACGATGAACGGCAACAACACAAACATGAGCGCGCCGCTGATGCGGTGCAAGATCGACACCCAACCGGCTGGCGGCAAGCGGTAAGTGGGCAAATCTTCAAAAGCGTTGATGTTGCGAAATACGGGCCGGGTTTTTGCGGGTTCGGTCATGCCTGGTGCTTTCCGGGGAAAGGGGTGGTAAACCCCAGTGGTTCAAAGGTGAAATTCATTCTATTGCAACGCACAAAAAATCAGAGTCACGCATGTTTGGGTGGGTCAAAACCTTCATTTTGAATACTTATCAATTCAATTCATTCAGGTAATGGCGGGTGTCTGTCAAGTAAACGCCGATGCGCCATTCCATGGGCGTGTCGTGGTAGGTGAACGCCATGCGCTCGACTTTGAGCAACGGGGTGTCGCTGGCCACCCGCAGCCATTCGCAGACCTCGGGCGAGGGCAGCACCGCACGCAGCCTTTCTTGGGCGCGGACCATGCGGATGCCAAAGTCGGACTCAAACATGGCGTACATGGGGCGGGTGTCGGCACTCAGTCGCTCGGCGGTCAGGCCTTTGAAGGCCGCGCCCGGTAACCAGATGTCTTCAAAAATCGTGGGGACCTGATCGAATGACAGCACCCGACGGACTTGGAAAACCGCTTCACCGGCTCGCAAACCCAGCACTTGGGCCACTGGCGTCGGGGCGCGCAGGCGTTTGCAGTCAATGATGTGGCGTTCAGCCGGGCCTTGGGCGTCGCTTTGCGGGTTGTCCGGCTTGAGTTTGAGGAAACGAAACTGCACTTGTTGCTCGGCATGCGTGGCAACAAACGTGCCTTTGCCTTGGCGGCGCACCAGCAAATGCTCTTTGGCCAGCTCATCGATGGCCTTGCGCACCGTGCCTTGGCTGACCTTGTAGCGTGCGGCGAGTTCAAATTCGCTGGGAATCGGGTCGCCGGGCTTCCATTCGCCCGCTTGCAGGCTTTGCAACACCAGGCTTTTGATTTGTTGGTAAAGCGGGCTGAAAGACGCCGCAGCCGCCACGGTCGAAAGCGCTGGCGAGGCTGTGTTTTCAGTCAAAGTGGTGGTGTTCACGGGCAATCAGTCAGGCACAGGTCAAGGTTTAGACGCTATCATATCTTCTATAAGACATAGGTCTTGTCGACCCTGCCAGTCTGGTCTCAGCGGCGGCTTTCATTGGTTCAATTTCGGAGATTTTTCATGAGTAAACAACCCGTTCGCGTGGCCGTCACTGGCGCCGCTGGTCAGATCGGCTATGCCTTGTTGTTCCGCATCGCTTCTGGCGAAATGTTGGGCAAAGACCAGCCGGTCATCCTGCAATTGCTGGAAATTCCCGATGAAAAAGCCCAAAAAGCGCTCAAAGGCGTGATGATGGAATTGGAAGACTGCGCGTTTCCTTTGTTGGCTGGCATGCAAGCCCATGCCGATCCCATGACCGCCTTCAAAGACACCGACTACGCCTTGTTGGTGGGTTCGCGTCCGCGTGGCCCGGGCATGGAACGCGCTGAGTTGTTGTCCATCAACGGCGCCATCTTCACTGCGCAAGGCAAAGCCTTGAATGCGGTGGCTTCACGCAACGTCAAAGTGCTGGTGGTGGGTAACCCCGCCAACACCAATGCGTACATCGCCATGAAATCCGCGCCCGATTTGAAGCCGGCCAATTTCACCGCCATGTTGCGCTTGGACCATAACCGCGCCGCCTCTCAACTGGCTGCCAAAACCGGCAAGGCCGTTGCCGACATCGAAAAACTGTGTGTCTGGGGCAACCACTCGCCCACCATGTATGCAGATTACCGTTTTGCCACCGTCAAAGGCGAGTCGGTCAAAGACATGATCAACGACCAAGAATGGAACGCGAATGTGTTTTTGCCCACCGTCGGCAAGCGCGGCGCGGCCATCATTGAAGCGCGTGGACTGTCGTCAGCGGCTTCTGCGGCGAACGCAGCCATCGACCACATGCGCGACTGGGCGCTGGGCACGCACGGCAAGTGGGTGACCATGGGCATTCCTTCTCAAGGCTGGTATGGCATCCCGAAAGACGTGATGTTTGGTTTTCCCGTCACTTGCGAAAACGGTGAATACAAAGTCGTCGAAGGTTTGCCGATCGATGCATTCAGCCAGACTTGCATTGACAAAACCCTCAAAGAACTCACCGATGAGCAAGCCGGTGTGGCGCATTTGCTCTGACGCACACACACCAGGTTTGCCGTGACAAGCTCAACCCAACAACATCCCAAACACCCGCGTGAGGTGTTGCAAGGCGCGCAGGCGGGCGCAGTGGTTTTGCCTGTCTGCGATCACTACTGCGGTGTGGAAGTGCGCATGCGCAAAAGCCTGCGATTGCAAGCAGAAATGCAACAGGAATTTGGCGTGTGCGTGTTCGATGTCACCTTGGACTGCGAAGACGGCGCACCGGTGGGTGGTGAGGTCGAACACGCCCAATTGGTTGCTGAACTGGTGCAGTCCGCTGAAGCGAATGCGCGTGTGGCTGTGCGGGTGCATCCGGTGGATCACCCGAGTTTTCACACCGACATCAACGAGATCGTGGCCACTGTGGGCCAGCGTTTGTGCCATGTGATGCTGCCCAAAGTGGAATCGCTGGCAGACATTGACACCGCAGTCAAAGCGATTGACCAAGCAGGTGCCCAGGGTTTGGCCGTGCATGCGTTGATCGAGTCGCCCGCTGCGGTGCACCGTGCGTTTGACATTGCTGCGCATCCGCGCTTGCAATCGCTGAGTTTTGGTTTGATGGATTTTGTGTCTGCGCATGCGGGTGCGATTGCCTCAACAGGCATGGATGCCGAAGGCCAATTCAGCCACCCGTTGGTGTTGCGTGCGAAATTGGACATTTCCAGCGCCTGCCATGCGCATGGCAAAGTGCCGTCGCACAGTGTCATCACCGAATTTGACGACACGTTTGCCGTGGAAAACGCCGCGCGTCGCGCCTCTCAAGAATTGGGATACACACGCATGTGGAGCATTCACCCGGCGCAAATCCGTCCCATTTTGTCCGCCATGTCACCGTCTGAGAGCGATGTGGAAAAAGCCTGTGATGTGTTGTTGGCGGCGCAACGTGCTGACTGGGCACCAATCAGCATTCGCGGCAAATTGCTGGACCGTGCCAGCTACCGTTATTTTTGGCAATTGCTGCAACGGGCGAAGGCCACGGGCAGGCGACTGCCGGCAGAGGCCCAAGTTTTTTTTGAGTAAAGAGCGAAAGCCCTTTGCCTACCGTTTTCATTTCAGGAGAAAGTCATGTTGAAAGCTTACCGAGACCATGTGGCAGAGCGTGCTGCCCTGGGCATTCCACCCCTGCCTTTGGACGCCAAGCAAACCGCTGAATTGATTGAATTGATCAAGGCCCCACCTGCGGGTGAAGACGCTTTTTTGATGGACTTGCTGACCCACCGCGTGCCCCCGGGTGTGGACGATGCCGCCAAAGTGAAGGCCTCGTTTTTGGCGGCTGTCGCGCATGGTGAGTTGAAAGTGGGATTGATCTCCAAAGCCAAAGCCACCGAATTGCTGGGCACCATGGTGGGCGGCTACAACGTGCACCCGCTCATCGAATTGTTGGATGACGCTGCAGTGGCCGGTGTGGCCGCAGACGCGCTGAAGAAAACCTTGTTGATGTTCGACTTCTTCAACGATGTGGCCGACAAAGCCAAAGCAGGCAACGCCAAAGCCAAAGACGTGATGCAAAGCTGGGCGGATGCCGAGTGGTTCACCAGCCGCCACGAAGTGGACAAAAAAATCACGGTCACCGTGTTCAAGGTGCCCGGCGAAACCAACACCGACGATTTGTCTCCCGCGCCCGATGCGTGGAGCCGCCCCGACATTCCCTTGCACTATTTGGCGATGTTGAAAAACACCCGCGAAGGCGCAGCCTTCAAGCCGGAAGAAGACGGCAAGCGCGGCCCCATGAAATTCATTGACGACCTGAAGAAAAAAGGCCATTTGGTGGCTTATGTGGGCGATGTGGTGGGTACGGGTTCCTCACGTAAATCTGCCACCAACAGCATCATCTGGGGCTTTGGTGAAGACATTCCTTTTGTGCCCAACAA
>JACCDP010164788.1_pt1 | contig 12193 bp, 9 predicted proteins | sample 7445841 | NCBI WGS metagenome assembly JACCDP01 (sample SAMN15323441, study PRJNA562643) | freshwater metagenome | isolation source: river surface water | place: USA:Blue River Watershed | collected 2017-08-17
CTATAGTAGTTTGAAGGTAATGAAATACTTGGTTCAGTCTGAATAACGATTTCTCTTTACCTTTGTAAAAATTCTTTTATGAACATTTTTGTAGCCGGACTTCCTTATGATCTTGATGATGCCGAATTGATGGAGATCTTTGAAAAGTTTGGAGAGGTAAAATCAGCCAAGGTTGCCATGGACAGGGAAACCGGTAAAAGCCGTGGATTTGCATTTGTTGACATGCCCGTAAAAGAAGAGGCCATGGATGCCATTGAAAACCTCAACGATATTTCATTGGGTAAAAAACCACTTGTAGTTAAGGCTGCTGAAGAAAGACCTTCCGGTGGAGGAGGAGCAAATCGCAGACCAAGTGGCGGTGGCGGAGGATATGATCGTGGTGGAGCCGGCGGCGGTGGATACGATCGTGGCCCAAGGAGGTATTAATTTCTATTTTCCAATATGCTGCATTCTACTATATTGCAGCATGACTACAATTCAAAAATCATTGGCAATGGCATTTCTGGCCGTTGCCTCTTTTTTTTCGTCAATCGCCCAGGATGTTCAATTGATTCCATATCCTGAAAAAGTGGTGAAAGGAAATGGTGAATTCACTATACAGCCCCAGACTGTGTTGGTGGTGTCCGAAACTGCTGAGGCACTCTTGTCGGCATTGTCACCACTGAATGAAAAATTGGCAAAAGCTGCAGGTTTTCAGTTGAAGGTTGCCAAGGTGGCTCCAAGATCTAATTTTATTGCTTTTGCATTTGATCCGTCCCTGAGCAAGCCCGGAGCATATTCCATCAATGTCCTTTCTGATAAAGTATTGGTTACTGCAAAAGATCCCTCTGGAATTTTTTATGCGATGCAATCTTTGTTGCAGCTGCTACCGCCTGCAATTGAAAGTGATCGACTGTTTACCCGTCAGCAATGGTCCATGCCGGTTGTGTCAATACAAGATGCTCCAGCATTTGAATACAGGGGCCTGATGATTGATGTTGCCAGGCATTTTCAGCCCATCTCATTCATGAAAAAATTGGTAGACCTGATGGCCATGCAAAAAATGAACAGGTTGCACTTGCACCTGGTTGATGACCAGGGTTGGAGAATCGAGATCAAGAAATATCCTAAGTTGACTGAAGTGGGTGGAAGAAGAAACGGCACCCTGGTGGACAAGTATCCAGGAAAAGGCAATGACAACAAACCTTATGATGGGTTTTACACCCAAGCACAGATCAAAGAACTGGTAGCCTATGCATCAAAAAAATTCATCACCATCATCCCTGAAATAGAATTGCCTGGCCATAGCAGTGCCGCTATAGCCGCCTATCCTGCGCTGAGTTGTTTTCCCCAAGAAACTACTGTGGTAAATGATAACATGGTTGCAACAAAGACCAAGGAGCAGCTGAAAACACCTGGAACAAAAGTTGTACAGGAAACATGGGGAGTTTTTACGGATGTGCTCAGTCCCACTGATTATACATTCCAATTCATGAACGATGTGCTCGATGAGGTCATGCAACTTTTCCCCTCGAAATACATCCATATCGGAGGAGATGAATGCCCCAAAGATGCCTGGAAGCGTTCTGCGTTTTGCCAGGAAATGATCAAAAAATACAACCTCAAGGACGAGCATGGTTTGCAGAGTTATTTTATTCAACGCATCGAAAAGCACATCAACAGCAAGGGAAGAAGCATCATTGGCTGGGATGAGATCCTCGAAGGTGGATTGGCGCCCAATGCTGCAGTCATGAGCTGGCGTGGAACCCAGGGCGGTATTGAATCTGCCAAACAAGGGCATGATGTGGTCATGACGCCAGACAGCCATTGTTACCTGAATTTTTACCAATCAGAAGACCAGACAGATTCCATTGCATGGGGAGGATTTCTGCCCTTGAAAAGGGTATATGGCTATGATCCGATTCCCGCTGAATTGAACCTAGAACAAGCCAAATACATCAAGGGTGTACAAGGTAATCTTTGGACTGAATACATCAAATCATCAGCCCTGGCAGAGTATATGCTCTTTCCGAGGGCTGTTGCATTGGCAGAGATTGGCTGGACAAAACAAAAGCCCGGATTTGATCATTTTACCAACCGTTTGATTTCCTATTTGAAGCGCCTTGAAAAACACGGCGTCAACTATTCCAGGCACATGTATGACATTGGTTTGAAGAGCCAGTATGATCCAGCCAGCAATACTGTGAAAGTGAGTGTTGATGGAGTGTCTGACAAGAAAAACCTATTCTATTCTGTAATCGCTGAACAAGGGGGACTAGTGACAAAACCATATGAACTGCCCATCACCATTGCTTCTGCTGCCAAACTCGAGATCGCTGCTTTTGTTGAAGGTGCAGTTGTAGACAAACGCACTGCATTTTTCAACATCAACAAGGCTACTGGAAGAAAATTCAGTTTATCCATCGAACCTGCTCCCCAATATGGAAAGGGTGGACCAGCTGCCCTTGTGAACGGTATCATGGGCAGTGTTACAAGGTTCAACGATGACGAGTGGTTAGGATGGAATGGAAAGCATTTTGAAGGCATATTGGATCTGGGCAGGGTAGAAGAAATAAAAAAAATATACCTCCGTTTTTACAAGGCTCCCTCCAGTTGGATTTACATGCCCTCATCTATACAAATTTTGGTTTCTGCCGATGGGATAACGTACAAGGAAGTGGCTGTAAAAAACAATCCAGATTCAGGCCAGATGGGGGTTCAGCAACATGGATTTTGGTTTGATGGTCTCAAGACTCGATATGTCAAAATAATTGCCGCTAACAATGGCATCATCAAGTCAGGTTTCCCCGGTCAGGGATATCCTGCTTGGTTGTTTGTGGATGAGGTGGTTGTTGAATAAGCTTTTTGTATATATTTGCACCTCCTGGGGAATTAGCTCAGTTGGTAGAGCGCTTGCATGGCATGCAAGAGGTCACCGGTTCGAATCCGGTATTCTCCACAAAAAGCCAATACATTGTATTGGCTTTTTCTATTTTTTAAGCTGCATGATTCCGGTCCGGACAAAACTTTCAATTAACTTTACGCCATGCAAAAGACCACGAACGCCAAGCCTACTTGGGCATACAATTCAAACTATCCCGGTATTGACGATTTGATCAACAAGGCAAAAAGCAGGGTGCCCCGCTTTGCTTTTGAATATCTCGATGGCGGTTGCAATGAAGATGTCAACCTGCGCAAGAATACAGATGAGTTGCGCCAGGTGGAATTGCTTCCCTATTACCTCAGTGAACATACCGGCTCAACACTTTCTACAGAATTGTTTGGGCATACTTATGATGCACCGTTTGGTGTTTCTCCCATTGGCCTACAGGGACTCGTTTGGCCCAATGCGCCTGAAATTCTGGCAAAGGCTGCACTCAAACACAACCTTCCTTTCATCCTCAGTACAGTTTCAACATCCAGCATTGAGCGAATTGCTGAAGTCTCTGAAGGAAAGGCCTGGTTCCAGTTGTATCATCCTGCCGAGGATGCCTTGAGGGATGACATTCTCAATCGCTTGGAGGCTTCAGGCTATGATGTCTTGGTATTGCTCTGCGATGTTCCATCCTTTGGCTTTCGCCCAAGGGATATTCGCAATGGCCTCGCCATGCCTCCCAAGATGACCCTCAAAAATATCCTACAAATCATGGGAAGGCCAACCTGGGCCTTGAATACTTTGTACCATGGTACCCCTAGTTTTGCTACGCTCAAGCCTTATACTCCAAAAGGCTTGAACATGAGTCAATTGGGGCAATTCATGAACCGCACTTTTGCTGGCAGACTCAATCCTGACAAGATTGCTCCTATCCGCGAAAGATGGAAAGGTAAAATCATTTTGAAGGGATGTGCAACAGTAGAAGATGCTGATATGGCTGTCAGTTTGGGCATCGATGGGTTGCTGGTTTCCAACCATGGTGGAAGGCAAATTGATGCAGGCCAATCTGCCATCAAATCTCTTGGACCTGTAGTGGATAAATACAAAGGAAAAATCAAGGTGATGATGGACAGCGGTATCCGAACAGGTCCAGACATTGCCCGTACACTGTCTGCTGGTGCGGATTTCACCTTCCTTGGTCGATCTTTTATGTACGCAGTTGCTGCTTTGGGCAATGAAGGGGCAGACCACATGATGGGCATGTTAAAAACACAGCTTTACCAGGTCATGGATCAGGTTTGTTGCAAGCGTGTAGAAGATTTGCCCAAACACTTGGTGAAATAATCATTTTAAAAAAAGTACATGAAAATTTTGCTGTTGGACGGGTATACCCTGTTTCAGGAAGACATATCCAGGTCTTTCCTGAGGTCTTTTGGAGAGGTGGTATTTCATGATCGCACTAGCAGAGAAGACTTGCCTGCAATGGACAGGGATGTTGATGTGCTGATCACGAACAAGGCCTTGGTAGGTGTTCCTGAACTGGAACATTTCACCGCTTTGAAATTGGTGATCGTATCTGCAACAGGTTACAATTGTGTTGATGTTAAAGCTTGCGCAGCTGCAGGTGTGCCAGTTTGCAATGTACCTGCTTACGGGACATTTTCAGTGGCCCAGCATGCGTTGGCCATGCTGCTGCATTACAGCAACCATGTTGCAGCACATGACCGCTCTGTAAGAACCGGGGACTGGTTTACTTGTGAAGACTGGACCTACACGTTGACGCGAATTCATGAGTGGCATGGAAAGACGCTGGGAGTCATTGGCATGGGCAATATCGGTTCATGTTTTGCGGGTATGGCAGAAAGCATGGGAATGCACATCATTTATCATCATACGAGAGATCTTCAATTGCCCAATCGCCGTTTTGTTGATCTCGACACCCTGGCCAAAACAGCGGATGTGGTCAGCCTTCATTGCCCACTGACCGAAAAGACAGACAAACTCATTAACGAAAAATTCTTATCGGGAATGAAATCCAGTGCAATACTGATCAATACCTCAAGAGGTGGATTGATCGATACCATCGCCCTTCGGGAAGCGCTACTGAGCCATACCATTACTGCTGCATTACTGGATGTTTTGGAAAAAGAGCCCCCCCCAGCAGACCATCCACTTATTGGGTTGCCCAATGCCATTATAACACCACATATCGCTTGGATCAGTTATGAAGCCCGGAAAAGAATCTGTGATGTAATCTCAGCAATCATCATATCTTCTGAAAAGGAGAAGTTCCTGAACAGGGTGAATTGATTGCATTTCAATGATTTCTAACTTTTTAACGACATTTCAAATGTCGCGGAATTGTCATTTTTTTTTGATTTTAAGCTAAAAATACGAACAATCAGGCTTTATGGCTGTTCATTAAAATTTTTGTGAGCGTGTATAAATTACGATTTTGTTAATTTTGCACCTCTTTCGAAGAAAATCATTCATTAACCAAAAACCTCCTACATGAGAAAATTCCTATTTCTGGTGGTAAGCATTGCTATGTTATCTGTAGCTTCGTTTGCCCAAGGCAACAGGACTGTCAAAGGTAAGGTCACTGACACCCAAGGAAATCCTTTATCAGGGGTTTCTGTAAAGGGTGGTAACACAGGTACCTCCACCGATGCAGCCGGTTCATTCAGCCTTTCACTGCCTTCTTCAGTGAAAAATCTTTCTTTTAGCTCAGTTGGCTTTGCAAGCATCAACAAGCCAATCACAGGAAACAGCATGGACGTTACAATGAGCCAGGAAAACGCTGCCCTTTCTGAAGTGGTGGTGGTTGGTTATGGCACACAGAAGCGTTCAGACCTCACTGGTGCTGTTTCTACTGTTAAGGCTCCAGACATCGAGAACAAGCCTTTCTCCTCAGTGGATAAAATACTCCAGGGGCAAGTTGCTGGACTTCAATCAGTGGCTTCATCAGGTCAGCCAGGTGCTAACCAAGCCATCCTCATCAGGGGTGCAAGTTCCATCTCAGCCAGTAATTCTCCGCTTTGGGTTGTTGATGGAATTCCACTCAATACCGGTGATGCTGCCCGTCTTCAGACTACAGCTAATCTTTTGAGTACCCTGAATCCTAATGATATTGAAAGCATCACTGTGTTGAAAGATGCAGCCTCTCAGTCCATTTATGGAAGCCGTGCTGCCAACGGTGTAATCGTTGTTACCACTAAAAAAGGAAAGGCCGGTAAAACCCGTGTCAGGTTCGATACTGAAGTTGGATCAAGTGATATCGCTTATTTCAATGACATGTATCGCCCTCTTAATGCACCTGAATATGTTGCAATCACAAAAGAAGGTCTTGCAAATGCAGGCTATACCCAAGCCAATATTGACGCAACTATAGCTGGTCTTGGAGGAACAAGTGGTATTGATTTCAATTGGTACGATGCCATTAGCAATCCAGCTCCTCAACAGCAATACAACTTAACAATGGATGGTGGCAATGAAAAAACGACATTCTATCTGTCAGGTGGACAATTTGCACAGGACGGAACTACCATCAATTCAAAACTTAGAAGGTACAGTGGAAATATTCGTTTGACACACAAATTGAACGATCGCCTGAACATCAATTTCAACCTCAATGGTGGAAACGTAAGCCAACGTGCTCCATTGGCTGGTGGATCTTTCGGCAATCCCGTTCTTTCTGCCTATTTCCTCAGGCCTACTCATAGCGCTTACAACAAGGATGGTACTTATAACCTTGTGAGTACTGCATTGGGCGGACTTCACAACACAATTGCGCTTGCTGAAATTGACAAGAGGTACCTCCGTCAATTCAGTTTGAGGGGATCACTTTCTGCCGACTACCGCATTCTAGATAATTTGAAATTCAAGACCGCTTATGGTTCTGACTACAATGTCCTGGAAGAAGACCAATACAACAATCCATTGCATGGTGATGGTGCCGCTTCAAACGGTAGGGCTTATTCATACTATACCCGTTATTTCAACTGGGTTTGGACCAATACACTTGATTGGAACCAAAGCCTTTTGAAAAATGGAGACCTGATGTTGAACGCCCAGGCTGGATATGAAAGCCAAGAATCTCAGGGTTATTTCGGGTCATTGCAAAACCAGCAATTTCCTCCAACTTTGGCACTTACATGGCCTGCATCTGGTGCAAGCCCAACAACTGCATCTGCATCAATTTCTGAATACACTTTCACTTCAACTTTCGCATCTGGTAACTTGAACTACAAAAACCGTTATGTTGTTTCTGGAAGCTTCCGTCGTGATGGTTCTTCACGTTTTGGACCAAAGAACAAATATGGTAATTTCTGGTCAGTGGGTGGAAGCTGGAATGTTGACAATGAAGCATTCATGCAGAATGTCAAGTTGATCAGCCAACTGAAATTCAGGGGTTCTTATGGTGTGAATGGTAATGCCGGTATTGGTAACTACGACTGGGCTCCTTCTTATGGATATGGTGCCAACTATAACCAGCAGCCAGGTAGTGCACCAGGAAACGTTGGTGATTCCAGTCTTACATGGGAGTTGAACAAACCCCTGGATTTGGGTCTTGATGTCAGCATCCTGAACAACCGTGTGAATGTATCTTTTGACTGGTACAAGCGTACTTCAGAAGACCTGTTGCTGGGTGTTCAGTTGTCCCGTACAACTGGTTTCAGCAGTACCACAAGGAATACTGGTTCAATGAGCAATCAAGGAGTGGAAATCACTTTGAATGTAGTTCCTGTAAAAACAAAGAATTTCAACTGGACGGTTGATTTCAACTTTGCTGCAAACAAAAATAAAATTCTCTCCTTGCCCAATGGTGCTGATATCGCTTCAGGAAACCAGATCATCCGTCAAGGTCAGTCATTGTATTCTTATTTCTTGAGGAACTATGCCGGTGTTAATCCTGCCAATGGAGATCCACTTTGGTATTCAGATACCACACTTAAGGCAACTACGAATGTATATCCTGGAGCCATTTCCAGGACCATTTCTGGAAACAGTCTTCCAAAGTATTTTGGTTCTTTCACCAATACTTTCAATTACAAAGGATTCAGCCTTGAGTTCCAGTTGTACTATAACCTCGGCAACTACCTCTATGATACTTGGGGAAGTTATTACCTGGGATCTGGATTTGGTGGTACCTACAACAAGGTTCAGCGCCAGTTGGACAGGTGGACTACTGCAGGTCAGGTCACAGACGTTCCAAAGTATATCTATGGTGGAAACAAGAGCTTCCAAAGTGCATCAACTTTCTACCTGGTTAAAGGTGATTTCGTGAGGTTGAGGAATTTGCAGCTTGGTTATTCATTGCCCAAGTCTGTACTCTCAAAGTTGAAGATTGGCAATGCTTTCTTCTACACAAGGGGAACCAATTTGTATACATGGGTTAAGGACAAGAAAATGCCTTTCGATCCTGAGCAAGGAACAGGAAGTGCTACCAACCTCAACGTGTTTATTCCAAAAACCGTTACCGTGGGATTGAACGTTACCTTTTAACCTAAATTAAAATTCAAATTATGAATCAGATAAAAAAACCAATTTGGATTCTTCTGCTGGCGGGTGTTGCTACATTCTCGTCTTGCAAGAAAGAATTCCTCGAATTGAATTCCCCAACCTCTTTGGTTCCTGCAGTTGCTTTGGGCAAAGAAGCAGATTTGTTGGTTGCTTTGAGAGGAGCCTATGCTTCACTGAGGAACGTAGACCATATGGGAAGGACTGTACCCATGATCGGAGACATCATGGCCGATAATGCTTACCAGTCTACCCTCAATACCAATCGTTACACACTGTTCAACAACTATACCTATAATACACTTGATGGTAATGTTGCTGGATTGTGGTCAGCAGCCTACAATACCATTTTGAGGTGCAACAATGTAATCAATACAACAATCACGCCCAATACTGCAAATGTTGACCAATACAAAGGTGAAGCATATGCAATTCGTGCACTCTGTTATTTCAATTTGGTAAGGTATTTCGGTAAACCTTTTGCCGAAGATCCCAATGCACTGGGTGTACCCATTGTAACTACTTACAATCCAGATGATAAGCCAACACGTGCCAAAGTAAGTGATGTGTACAATTTGATGATTGCTGATCTTGATAAGGCCTATTCACTGATGACCAAATACACCAACTCTTCCCAATTCAGCAAGTATGCTGCAAAAGGACTGCAGGCAAAGGTTTATTTGACAAAAGGTGACAACGCCAATGCGTTGACAGCTGCGCTGGATGTTATCAACAATGGTGGATTTACTGCAATAACTGCAGCCAATCATGCTTCTTATTGGTCCAATTCAACTGTAACAACTTCTAAGCTTGAAACATTGATGGAAGTATCTTCAGATGCAACAGCCAATCTCGCATTTGATGCCTTGTCTTACCTCTACAGTCAAGCTGGAAACTATGGGGATTACCTTGCAACCGATGACTTGATTTCCAAGTATGCGGCTGGTGACGTTAGGCTCGGTCTCTATCCAAGGGTCACTCGTTCTGGTGTACAGGTAAATTCTGTGAACAAGTATCCTGTTATTTCTGGGGATTACAGTGACACCAAGGTCTTGCGTTTGAGTGAGATGTATTTGATTGCTGCTGAAGCTTCAGTCGCAACCAATGAAACCAACGCGAAAACCTATGTCAATTTCATCACCAGCAGGAGAAATGCTGCCCCTATTGCTTCTTCAGGTGCTGCATTGCGAGCTGCTATCATAGAAGAACGCAGAAAAGAACTTGCATTTGAAGGTGATCGTTACATGGATATGTTGCGTTTGAAAGCGGATGTGGTTCGTGGTGCTAACTATCCAGTTGCAGCACGCAGTTTCCCAGTTTCTAACTTCAGGAGGCAGTTGCCCCTTCCCCAAGGTGAATTGGATGCCAATGCGAACATACGTTCTCAGCAGAATCCTGGTTACTAAAATTTGATTATTCTGTCTAAAAGGCTGCGATTTATCGCAGCCTTTTTTTATACATTCACGTAAAGTTTTTCGCATGATCATGAGGTGGATTTTTTCAATTGTTTTCACGTTTGGTGGGTTGGTCGCATTCACACAGGTTCAAATTCAGGATCCTTTGAGTGGGAAAGTACTCAGTGTCTCAAAATATGGTGGCATAAGCGGAAATCCGTTTTTGTATGATCAATGGATGACGGGGGAAGTGACACTTAAGCAAGGTAAATACACCAACCTGGAGTTGAAGTATGATGCATTTTCAAACATGCTCTATTTCAATAAAAATGGAGAAATGTTCGAGTTTCAGGATGAAGTGATTTCGTTTTTGTTGATGCCTAATAAAAAAGAGGAAGTAAGGCAACAGTTGTTTCTCAAAGGACTGGAAAGTGGTGATCTTAGGAAAAATCAATTTGTTCAAGTATTGTACAATGGAACTATTGGGTTTTACAAATTGACCATTGTTTTTGTGTCTGAAATGAACAAGATCAATGAAGGGGTTGTGAAGACTTTTCAAAAATCTGAACGGTACTATTTCAAGATGAATGACAGGCTTGAGATGATACGATTCAATAAAAAAGATATCTTGGATTTTTTTGCTGATCGATCTGCAGCAGTGGAGAAATATGCAATAGCTGCTGGCCTATCCTTTAAAAAGGAATCCGATATTGTAAAAATTCTAGAATACTATCAATCCTTAAAGAAAACCCAGCTCTAACTTCGCCTCTTCGCTCATCAAGTCCTTGGTCCAAGCAGGGGACCAGGTAATTTCCACAAATACATCATTGATCCCTTCAATTTCCCTTATTTTTTGGTCCACTTCATGGGGGAGTGATTGAGCTGCTGGGCAACTGGGTGCTGTTAGGGTCATGATAATCTGAACATTGTTGATGGGCACAACATTGACCTCGTAAATCAAGCCGAGTTCCCAAATGTTCACAGGCAACTCAGGATCAAAAACGGTTTTGATCTTTTCGATGACTTCCTGCTTTATTTGTTCTTCTGTTTTCATTTTGTTTTTCTCAAGTCCTTATCCCTCATCCTTTTCCCCTCATCCCAATACTCCGGCATCCATCTTCATTTGTTTGATCATGGCCCTCAAACCGTTTGACCTGGTTTGAGCAAGATGAGAACTCAAGCCAATGGTATTGATGAAATCCAGTGGGGCATTGACAATTTCTTTGGCGGGTTGCCCATTGAGTACGGTGATCATCAATCCCACCAATCCTCTTACGATGATCGCGTCACTATCCCCTTCAAAATAGACCAGGCCATCTTTTGCATAAGAATGAATCCATACGCTGGATTGGCAACCCTTGATTTTGTACTCTTCAGTTTTGAAGGTGGGATCCAATGGCGCCAATTTTTTACCCAGGTCTATAAGGTACTCATATTTTTCCTCCCATGTTTCGAAGAGGGAGAAATCATCAATGAGTTCCTGTTCTATATCTTTTATGTTCTTCTGATTGTTCATCTACAAAAGCATCTTCAAAGATTTATTGAGCGCCTGTATCAATACATCAATTTCTTCAATGGTATTGTATGCGGCAAAGGAAGCCCTTGTCGTTCCGACAATCCCAAGCCTGTGCATGAGGGGTTGCGTGCAGTGGTGGCCCGTCCTGACCGCAACACCCTGGTTGTCCAGCAGGATGGCAAGGTCTTGAGGATGAACGCCATCAATGGTGAATGAAATCACACTTACTTTATTCTCTACATCCCCAATAATCTTTAATCCGGGGATACTTTTCAATTTGACTGTGGCATATTCCAGTAGCATTGCTTCATGTTTTCTGATCGCTGCCTTTCCGATGTTTTTTATAAAATCAATTCCAGCTTTCAGCGCAATGACATCTGCAATATTGGGTGTTCCCGCTTCAAATTTGAAAGGGAGTTCATTGTAGGTGGTGTGCTCAAACCTGACTTCTTTGATCATTTCTCCACCTCCCTGATAGGGAGGCATGGATTCCAACAGATCTTTTCTTCCATAAAGCACCCCTACACCGGTAGGCCCGTAAATCTTGTGTCCTGAAAAAGCATAAAAATCGCAGCCAAGCAACTGTACATCAATGTCAAGATGAACACTTGATTGTGCTCCATCCACCAATACCAATGCATTGTGTTGATGAGCAAGCTGGATAATTTCTTCGACAGGATTGATGATGCCCAACGCATTGGAGACATGGACCACTGATACGAATTTCGTTTTGGGCCCCAGCATAGAATTGAATACCTCCATGTCAAGTATACCGTTATCATCTATGGGTATAACCTTGAGGATGGCTTTTTTCTCTGCAGCAACCATTTGCCAGGGAACGATATTGGCATGGTGTTCAAGGGAACTGATGATGATTTCATCACCTTCCTGTAAAAATGATTTTCCCCA
>JACCDP011222115.1_pt1 | contig 12191 bp, 10 predicted proteins | sample 7445841 | NCBI WGS metagenome assembly JACCDP01 (sample SAMN15323441, study PRJNA562643) | freshwater metagenome | isolation source: river surface water | place: USA:Blue River Watershed | collected 2017-08-17
TCCCGGCCCCGCAAGAGCTGCATGAACCGCAAGCTTCCCATCTCCATCGTATGTCGCAGCTCCCGTTCCAGCAACGGTTTGAATCAGACCGGTATTCAGGTCAACCATCCGTATACGATGGTTGGATTGGTCGGCGATATAGAGTCTATTGTTCTCATCGATGATCAGAGCTGCTGGTTCATTAAGTGCCGCCTGATGAGCAGGTCCCCCATCACCGGAAAACCGGGCTTGACCCGTGCCTGCCAGCGTTGAAATGAGCCCGGTCGACGCCTCGACCACCCGGACTCTATGATTCATCGTGTCGGCGATATAGATATTTCCTTCTCGGCCCACAGCCACCGCATTAGGAAAGTTGAGCCGTGCATTCAGCGCCGGGCCCTCATCTCCTCCGTATCGCGTGATGGATAATGTCTCATTCGCCCAATACCGGACCGTTCCGCTCAAATCCGTGTGTTGGGTGTACGACGACCTACGAGCCTCCGCAACACCATCGTCTGCGAAAGGATCCTCCTCAGTCATTTCTGGTGAGGTATTGTGGTGGGTGACCACATCCTCATTTTCATGGACTGGCATGCCCGCGACCGTCGAAATGACCCCGGTCGCTCGATCAATTTTCCGAACGACGTGATTTTCCGAATCCGCGATGTACACACTGCCATGAGAATCGAGCGCGACACCTTTTGGTTCATTTAGGCATGCCAGCACCGACGGTCCACCATCGCCTGAAAAGCCGGGCGTCCCACAACCGGCTAATGTACGGATCGTCCATGTGGAAAGAGTGGCCGCCATGGCTCAACCCCGATCACGAGCCGAGGTGTTTGATGATCGCATCGCCCATCTCGACCGTCCCGACGATCCGTGCTCCTGGGCTCTGGATGTCTTTGGTGCGATAGCCGAGATCAAGCGCTTTTACAATGGCTTGCTCGATGGTCTCGGCTTCTTTCTCAAGTTGAAACGCATACGACAGCATCATGGCCGCTGACGCGATGGTCGCAATGGGGTTGGCAATGTTTTTGCCGGCAATGTCCGGGGCACTTCCATGAATCGGCTCAAACAGTCCGACCTTGGCCCCAACACTGGCTGAAGGCAACATCCCGATCGAACCGGTGAGCATCGCCGCTTCATCGCTGAGAATGTCGCCGAACATATTATTGCAAAGCAATACGTCGAATTGCCTGGGGTTCCGCACCAATTGCATCGCGGCATTATCGACATAGATATGCCCCAGTTCGACGTCCGGATAGGACGTATGGACATCGATCACGACTTTGCGCCACAGTTCTGAGGACTCCAACACATTCGCTTTATCAACGGAGGTCACCTTCTTGCGCCGTTTCCGCGCTGCTTCGAACGCGACTTTGGCAATGCGTCGAACTTCGTCCGTCGTATAGACTTCCGTATTGATCCCTCGTTCTTGCCCATTCGGCAGCTTTTCAATACCTTTTGGCTTGCCGAAGTAGATTCCACCTGTCAGTTCGCGAATCACGAGGATATCGATTCCTTCGATGACCTCGCGTTTCAATGTAGAAGCATCAACCAGATTGGCATACACCTTAGCCGGCCGCAGATTGGCATAGAGACCCAGGGCTTCCCGGATTCCTAAGAGCGCACGTTCTGGCCTGAGACTATATTCCAGGCTCTCCCACCGGGGACCTCCCACTGCGCCCAGTAAGACTGCGTCGCTTTGTTTGGCCAGTGCCAAGGTATCGTTCGGTAACGGCACACCGAATTTATCGATCGCTTGCCCACCGATATCGGCCATCGCAAATTCGAACGCATGTCCATACTTCTCCCCTATCACCTTGAGGACTTTGACGGCTTCAGGAACGATCTCCCGCCCGACTCCGTCACCGGCTAACACCGCAATCTTGGCCTTCACGGCTGCTCCTTTCGACCTTTGAATCGCCCCTTCACCTATTCCAATATCGTTTCATCTTCCGCACGCCAGGCTGGATCAACCAGACAGAGGAACTCAATATCGACTGCTCCCGTATTTTCCAGAAACTGTTCCCCTCCGGGCTGAACATAGACCGTCGCCCCTGCTTCGATCACCGTTATTTGGCCGTTGATCGTGAATTGCCCTTGCCCGGAGATAAAATAGTAGACCTCGGACGAGGTCAGGATATGTCGTTTCGACCGTTGCCCTGGACTCAATCTTCCGTGGGCAAGGCTATACCCGAGTTCGAGGGGGGGGTACTTCGCTGGATGAAAGATCTCTCGTAAACGAGTATGGTCGCCGGCCAAAAACTCCGGTCGATCTCCGAGTGCAACCTTCCACACGCCTCAGTCCCCTTCCGAGAAAGCTGTTTATCTTGAAAAATGAAAACTGTACCGTGCGCATCCGCATCAAATCAAGTTCACCTTTTGCTCACCTTGAGCCTGCTTTGTCGCGAGATAGGCGAGTTTGTTCAGGGCACTGAGATAGGCACGAGCGGAGGCAGTGATGATATCGGTATCCGCTCCGTGACCCGTAACGGTTCGGCCATCTTCCTGAACCCTGACCGACACCTCACCCTGTGCATCTGTCCCGCCGGTGATCGCTTTCACCACATACATCAACAGCTTGCTCTTGGTCTGCGTGATCGCCGCGATCGTACGGTAGACGGCATCTACGGGCCCGTCGCCTGTTCCGGTTTGGGCAATAGCCCTGCCCTCGACCTCCAGCTCGACCGTGGCAGTGGGAACCTGGTTGGTTCCGCTTGAGACGTGCAGCGTCTTCAACGTGATGCGGTCGGCCATCTTCGCTAACTCTTCAGAGACAATGACCTCGAGGTCTTCCTCGAAAATTTCCTTCTTCTGATCCGCAAGTTTCTTGAATCGCTCGAACGCATGGTTCACCTCTTCCTCACTGAGCGTATACCCCAACTCCTCCAAACGCTGACGAAAGGCGTGCCGACCGGAAAGCTTTCCCATTACCATCTGGCTCTCCACTAATCCGATGGATTCTGGCCGCATGATTTCATAGGTTGTCTTGTCTTTGAGTAACCCGTCTTGGTGAATGCCCGAGGTATGGGCAAAGGCGTTGGCCCCCACGATCGCTTTATTGGGTTGCACCACCATACCTGTGATCTTGCTGACCAAGCGGCTGGTCTTTGCAATCTCTTCCGTCCTGATTCCGGTATCAGCTTGATAGAAATCCTTCCTGGTCCGGAGCCCCATGACAATTTCTTCCAACGACGTATTCCCTGCCCGTTCTCCTATTCCGTTGATCGTACATTCCACTTGACCGGCCCCATTGATAATAGCCGCCAGGCTGTTCCCCACCGCGACACCTAAGTCATTATGGCAGTGGACGGAAATGACGGCCTGTTTGGCATTGGGAACTTCGCTGCAGATCCCCTTGATCAACGCGCCGAATTCCTGGGGAACGGCATACCCCACCGTGTCGGGAATGTTGATCGTGCCGGCTCCCGCAGCAATAACCGCCTCGATGACCTCATACAGAAAGGCTCGATCCGAACGACTGGCATCCATCGGGGAAAACTCGACGTCGTCGACATAGCCTCGAGCCCGCTGGACCATGTCCACAGCACGTTGTTTGGCCTGAACCCGGGTCATCCGAAACTGGTGCTTGAGGTGAATATCGGATGTCGATAAGAACGTATGGATGCGCACCTTTGGGGACCCTTTCAAGGCTTCCCAGGCCCGGTCAATATCCTCCGGGCGCGCACGCGCAAGACTGCAGATCGTCGGCCCTTCGACTTCTTGAGCGATCCGCCGAACCGCTTCAAAATCTCCAGGGGAACTATAGGCGAATCCTGCTTCAATGATATCGACACCGAGCCTCGCCAGCTGTTTGGCCACCATGACCTTTTCTTCCACGTTCATGCTGGCGCCCGGCGATTGTTCACCGTCTCGTAACGTCGTATCGAAAATTTTGATCACGCGTGTCATAGTGTCACCTCTTCTCCTAAAGAAGATCGCTCAAAATAAAAAAGCCTTCATCCCGTAATACCCAGGGACGAAGGCTCGACACGCGCTTCGTGGTACCACCCTGATTTAGCCTGAACACCGACTCGGCTGCGCAGGCCCTTCGTTAGGCCCCTTACGAGGGCAAGGCGGAATCTCTTACTTCATACGTTCAGAGATTCGGCTCGGAGGTGAGTTCGGCGAACCCTAGGCTGGTTTGCACCACCCACCAGCTCTCTGTAGGGCATCCAACACCCTGTTCCTAGATTGTTCGCCTACTACTCCTCGTCTTAGCCATGCTATGCTTCGGAATTCCTTCGCCTGTTTCCTATTATGATCTGGTCTCGATCGGAGATGGATCAACTTTCCCAACTCCCTTTTTCCCGGCAGACGGAGCAACCAACCAAAACAATTTTTCAACTGGCCCCATCAAAGCATATCCGGCGAACACAACAAAGAGCATGACAGCCGGCAAAGCCGCGACCATCATCAACGCGAGAATCCCCCAGACCAAATAGGTGATGTGTCGATGCCCCTTAAATTTCAGGTCTTTGAAGCTGCGGTACTTGATCGTACTGACCATCAGGAACGCGAGCATCAAGGTCATGATCAAGACTACGATCGGTTTGGCTTCTGCTCCCATCTTGAGAATGTAGTGATCGAACACCACCAGCGAAGCTACCACGCCGGCTGCAGCCGGAATCGCAAGTCCGGTAAAGTATTTCCCGTCGGCTAACGCAACGGTGGAGTTGAATCGCGCTAATCGCACCGCTCCCATCGCCACATAGGCAAACATCACCGCGACGCCAAACGTCCCCTGTCCGCTCAACGCCCAGGAATAGATCAACAGACCCGGTGCGACGCCGAATGACACCACATCTGATAGCGAGTCATACTCCAGACCGAATTGACTCGTACTGTTGGTCAGGCGCGCCGACTTTCCATCCAGAACGTCAAAAATCATTGCGACAAGGATCGCAATGGCCGCTTCCAGATAGTTGGCGTTGAAGACAGAGAGGATGGCATATACTCCGCAAAACAAATTGCCGGTCGTGAACAGATTCGGGATGAGGTGCATGGCGGCTTTCCGCCGCTTCCCTTCCTTCCCGAACGAACTTTTGAAGCCTGCCGTTTTCATGGCAACTCCCCCACAATCGTTTCGCCGCCTTTGACTCGATCCCCGATCGCCACGCGGACTTTGCTGCCGATCGGAAGAAACGTATCCATTCGCGACCCAAAACGAATCAGCCCAAACCGTTCACCGCGGATGGCCTGATCCCGGGGAGAGACCCACGACACGATGCGCCGAGCGATCAATCCTGCCACTTGAACGCACAGCACCTTGATGCCTTGGTGTGTCTTGATCATCACGGCGTTCTGTTCGTTTCGTAACGTGGCCTCCGGCTTACTGGCCACCATAAATTGACCCGGCTGATATTGCACGTCTTCAATCACGCCATCACAAGGCATCCGATTGATGTGCACGTTGAAGACATTCAAAAAGATCGTGAGCCTGATACTGCGCTCCTTCAAGTACCGTGGTTCGAACTCTTCTTCGATTGCAATGACCTTCCCATCGCCCGGAGCCACGATAAGATTTTGGCCTTGCGGCACAACCCTCGCTGGATTCCTGAAAAACCAGGCAGAGAAGAGCGTCGCAACGGCTCCGAGCACTGCCACGACCGGCCAGCCTAACCACCCAGTCAACAGTGTAACGCCGGCTGGCGCTACGATGAAGGGAATTCCTTCTTTAGCAAATGGGATCCCGACCGCACGATCTGCCACAGGATTGCCTCAGTTCTTGGTTTTATCGACCAGCTGATCCTTCTTCAGCCACGGCATCATCGCCCGCAGCTGAGACCCGACCGCTTCGATGGGGTGGGCTTCCCCTTTGGCTAGCAACGCATTGTAGACCGGACGATTCGCTTGATTCTCCAGGACCCATTCCTTGGCAAACCGCCCAGTCTGGATCTCATCGAGAATCTTCTTCATTTCCTGCTTGGTCTGTTCCGTGACGACACGCGGGCCTCTGGTCACATCGCCGTACTTCGCGGTCGTGCTGATGGAGTAGCGCATATTCGCGATCCCACCTTGGTAAATGAGATCGACGATGAGTTTTACCTCGTGCAAACATTCAAAGTAGGCCATCTCCGGTGAGTACCCGGCTTCGACCAATGTCTCGTACCCGGCTTGGATCAATGACGTGAGCCCTCCGCAGAGCACGGCTTGCTCTCCGAAGAGATCAGTCTCGGTTTCTTCACGAAAATTCGTTTCAATGACGCCCGCGCGTCCTCCGCCGATGGCACTTGCATAGGCTAATCCAACCTGTTTCGTGGTCCCGCTAGGATCCTGATGGATCGCCAACAGACAAGGAACGCCGCTGCCCTTCGTATACTCGGAACGGACCAGATGCCCAGGCCCTTTGGGCGCCACCATAAAGACATTGATGGAGGCCGGCGGCACGATCTGCCCAAAATGAATATTGAAGCCATGCCCAAACGCCAGATAGGATCCAGGCTTGAGATTCGGCGCCACGTCTTGTCGATAAATGGCCGCTTGCGCTTCATCGGGTGCCAGAATCATCACGACGTCGGAAGCCTTCACCGCATCGGCGACCGGCATGACTTTGAGTCCGCTCTGTTCAGCTTTTTTCCACGACACCCCTTCGCGCAACCCGATCACCACGCTGACGCCGCTTTCTTTCATGTTCAGCGCATGCGCATGCCCTTGGCTCCCATAGCCGATCACGGCCACTTTCTTGCTTCGAATTTGCTGAAGATCGGCATCCTTATCGTAATAGATTTTCATGGCACACCCTTTCACTAGTCTGAATCAGTATATAACAAACCGTGGTATCCCGGATGACCCTTACTCCCGAGCCACCTTTTTCGCTTGAGCCCCGGTGGAACGGACAGGCTCGCGAGCAACGGCGACCCGGCCAGTGCGGACCAAATCCTTGATCCCAAGAGGCTGGAGCAGGTTGATGATTGCTTCGATCTTCTTGGGATCACCGGAGACTTCGATCGTGTAGGTCGTCGGGGTTGAATCAATCACGTTCGCCCGAAAGATGTCCACAATCCTCAGTGCCTCCGCTCGATCCTGGTCCTTCGTATGGACCTTGATGATCGCGGTCTCTCGTGAGACAAACTCCGTTTCATTCAAATCCACGACCTTGATCACGTCGATGAGTTTGTTCAGCTGCTTGACGATCTGCTCGATAATCCGCTCATCACCCGACGTGACAATCGTCATCTGGGACATGGATGGATCAAGCGTCGGAGCGACCGACAAACTCTCGATGTTGAAACCCCGCCCGCTGAATAACCCGGCAACACGGGACAGGACCCCGAACTTATTTTCAACCGTCACTGAAATAATGTGTTCCATGTTTCCTAGTTCCGAACTCTCCGTACTCATATCTTTCGGCACTTCCCCTTACGCCGTGAGCACCGTATCTTTATCTTCCGGTGTCACCTTCGTCGAGCCGGATTGTTTCTTCTTCAACTCCGGCGGATCCTCCAAAATCATCTCATGATTGCACCCACCGGCAGGGATCATCGGATAACAATTTTCAAAGGGATAGGTCGGTACATCCACGATGACGGGTTTGTCCGTGGACAGGGCCTCTTTCAACACCGCGTCGAGATCACCAACCTTCTTGACCCGTAATCCCACCGCTCCATACGCGTCTGCCAACTTGACGAAATCCGGCGTCGTATCGAGATAACTCGACGCATAGCGTCCTTCGTAGAAGAGGTCCTGCCATTGCCGGACCATGCCGTGGAATCCGTTGTTCAGGATGATGATCTTCACCGGCAACTTGCTGACCACCGCCGTCGCCATTTCCTGCATGTTCATCTGAATACTGCCGTCTCCGGCGATGCAGAGAACCAGCCGATCCCGGAAGGCGGCCTGCGCACCCATGGCAGCCGGGAATCCAAACCCCATGGTTCCAAGCCCTCCCGAGGTCAACCATCGGTTTGGCTTTGCCAATTTGAAATATTGTGCGGCCCACATTTGGTGCTGCCCGACATCAGTCGCAACAATGGGATCGCGGTCTTTCGTCAGCTCATACAACCGTTTCACCACCTGCTGCGGCTTAATCGGCCCATCTTGCTCTTGCTGGTATGTCAACGGGTGGGCCTGTTGCCATTCCCGAATCTGATCCCACCACGGTTTCCGAAGCTCTTTTTGTTCGCCGTTGACCGTCGCGCGTAAGATCTGGTTCAGTTCCCGAAGCACCGTCTTGCAATCACCAACGATTGGGATATCGACGTGGATGTTCTTCCGAATGGATGTCGGATCGATGTCGACATGGATCACCTTCGCATAGGGACAAAACTCCGACACCTTCCCCGTCACCCGATCGTCAAACCGCGCACCGATGGCGATCACCAGATCGGAATAATGCATGGCCATGTTGGCCTGATACGTCCCGTGCATCCCGAGCATGCCCATGGAAAGAGGATGCTCTCCCGGGAATGCTCCAAGCCCCATCAGAGTCATATCCACAGGGATCTGTGTCATCTCGGCCAATTCAATCAGTTCCTGCGAGGCCGCGGAGAAGACCACACCACCGCCGACATAGAGAATCGGCTTCTTGGCTTTCATGATTGCTTCGGCTGCTTGCTTGATCTGCCACTTATTGCCATCGTAGGTCGGGTTGTACCCGCGGATCGAGACAGAATTCGGATAGGTGAATTCCGCTTTGGCCATCGACACATCTTTCGGAATATCGACAAGCACCGGCCCCGGGCGCCCAGTTGTCGCAATATAGAACGCCTCTTTGATCGTAGCGGCTAGATCGTTCACATCTTTGACGAGGAAATTATATTTCGTGCAGGGGCGACTCAACCCAACGTTGTCCGCTTCTTGGAAGGCATCGTTCCCGATCAAATTGGTGGGGACTTGGCCGCTGAAACACACCAGCGGCACAGAATCCATATACGCATCGGCTAACGCCGTAATCACATTGGTCATGCCAGGACCCGACGTGACCAGGCAGACACCGGCTTTCCCAGTCGCTTTGGCATATCCTTCGGCCATATGGCCCGCGCCCTGTTCATGGCGCGTCAAAATCACTTCCACATCCTTCTGCTGGTGGAGTGTATCGAAAATCTTCAAAACGACTCCGCCGGGAAGCGCGAAGACGGTCTTCACACCTTCACGCTTCAGACATTCGATGAAGATTTCAGCACCGGTGAGTTTCATGACAACCCTCCCTCAGACTGCATGATAGGATCTGCCTACAATAGGCAGATATTAGAAAGACATGCCCGGCGAAGGACGCATCATCATGCAGAAATGTCTTTGAAATCAAGGGGAAAGATTTGAGATCCTAACATCCCCATCAAGACCCGTCAATACAGCGCCACGTGAATCCACGAGAGTACCAGCCACGAAACATTTCAGAAAAAGCGTGAGCGGAAGATCTATAAGCCGGATTCTGTCCCGCAAAGAAGTCGCCCGCTTTGCATGGATGATCATTTCTCTGGGATTCGAGTTACCTCGAACCTCAAGCGACCTACCCGAAGACCTCGACCGGGCCAGTCGGCGTACCGCACCCCGTGAAGAGCGTGGTACATGTCTTCCTATTTGGCCTTGCACCGGGCGACGCTTACCGTGCCGGTGATGTCACCATCCCCGCGGTGGGCTCTTACCCCACCGTTTCACCCTTACCTGAGCCGCAGCGACCAGATGGGATCCCATCGCCTTGGCCATCGGCGGTTTGATTTCTGTGGTGCTGGTGTCGGATTGCTCCGCCTGGGAGTTACCCAGCGCCCTGCCCGTGGAGTCCGGACTTTCCTCCCGATGCGCGAGGCACCGAGCGACCATCCAATCTTCCACCCACGCGGAGTCAGTATAAAGAATGAGGTCGGTCGGTAACAAGCGGACTGATATGGCTTCTCTTACTCACTGCCCTCATTCCACAAAGTCTTTCACCTACCGCCGACTTCTGGTAAAGGGGTAGCCGGCATCTGGCTTCGCTTCTGATAAATGGCCATGGCCTCGGGCATCCACTCCTTCAATTGCTCAATTCGGGTTTCGTGACTCGGATGGGTTGATAAGAATTCACCGGATCCGCCGCCGCCGGATGCCTGCCCCATTCGTTCCCAGAGTGCCACAGATTCGCGGGGGTCATACCCGGCATCAGCTGCGAGGAGAATCCCGACATAGTCGGCTTCCGACTCATGTTTCCGGCTGAATGGCAACAGTACCCCGACCTGCGCTCCCGCACCCAGGGCAGCCATCGTCGCCTGACCCAGCATCGGATTCCCGCCGCTGAGACCAATCGCCGCTCCGGCAACCTGTAACACCGTATTCGTGAGTTGTCCCTGACTCATCCGCTCCGCCCCATGTCGCGCCAAGGCATGCACGACCTCATGTCCCATGACCGCCGCCAAGCCAGCCTCAGTTTTGGCCATTGGGAAAATGCCGGTGTAGACCGCCATCTTGCCCCCAGGCAATGCAAAGGCATTGGCCGTCTTATCATCTTTGATCACCGTAACTTCCCACTGAAACTGCTTGGCCATCTCGGCATACTTCGACCGTTTCGCGGCCTCGACAATCCGAGCCGCTACGCGCTTTACGGGTTCTATCTCACGAGGATCTTGCGAGGGTCGCATTTTCGGGTCAGTCTTGACCTGATTGTAGGCCTGCGCTCCCATTTGTACTTCCTGACCAACGGACGTCATCAACAACTGCTTGCGACCGGTATAGGGATTGGTCTCACATCCTACCAAGCTGACCGATACCACAAGTAGACAGAGCACCATCGTTGTCTGCGTGAACCGCCACGTACACATCTTCGGTCCTCCCGTTAAAACGTATCCCAACGGATCCAGATGGATTGACCGCTATGGATCTGATTGATAGATTACCGCGCCCCTAGGAATAATTTCTAGAGGGAGTCGCAGAACTCCTATGACGACACGACCAGCTCAGACCATCGAACGTATCGGCATCGATGAATCGGGAAAGGGCGACTATTTTGGCCCACTCGTCATCGCCGCCGTGTTCGTGGATGCCACAATGCAGGGTGAATTACGGTTGATAGGGGCGCGAGACAGCAAAAAATTGTCCGACGGGCGAGTGCTGGATATGGCTCCCGACATCAAGACCATTTGTCCACACAGCATCATTGCGATTGGACCTCAGAAGTACAACGAGCTCTATGCCAAGATAAAGAATCTGAATCGTCTGCTTGCCTGGGGCCATGCCAAAGCACTGGAGAATCTGCTGGAACGGGGAGTGACTTGTGAACGGGCCATTTCAGATCAGTTTGGAGATGAGCGGCTGATCTTGAATGCCTTACAAGAAAAAGGGCGAACGATCGTGCTGGAACAGCGGCCGAAAGCCGAATCCGACTTGGCCGTTGCTGCCGCGTCGATTCTTGCACGAGCGGAATTTCTCTTGCGCTTGAAACGCCTCTCCAGCGAAGTCGGTACCACCTTACCCAAAGGCGCATCACCAGCCGTCGAACTTGCGGCGAAGATGATCATCAAGAAACATGGACAGGAGCGGCTCGGGTCAGTAGCCAAACTGCATTTCAAAACGACGAAGGCGATACTGGAGAGGCCAATATAGACTTTTTATCGCCACTCGTCGTCATTATCATTATTTTCGATGAGGCCCGAGGCCTGCGTTCTCTCATGGAACGCAACGAAGTGTGATTGAATGGTGTAGAGCTAGCGGCAGAAGAGAAGATGATGAAGCGCGGAGATCACTCCGCGCTTCATCAAGACATCGATCAATCTAGACCGACTCACCCACTTCCATATCAGCTTTTTTTGCTTCGCTAAGAGGCTGCGACGTTTCTGTCGCTGGCTCTCCTTCCCAATAGAGCATTCGCCGGCAATAGGGGCAGACGTGCAGATCGTCGGAGCGTTTGACTTGCGCGATAAGCTGCGGTGGGATTTGGAGGCGGCACCCGGCACAGATCCCGTCACGCACTGCGGCAAGAGGCTGATCTTTCCGAGAAGCCTTGGCCTGGTTGTATCGATCAAGTAAACTTTTCTCGATCTTCGCGGACGCCTTCCGATACTGACCTTCGAGTTGCGCAAGCTCAGTCGCAAGCTCTTTGTCTTGTGCGTCCAACACGAGCTTCTCTTGAGCAAAGACTTTTTCCAGCGCGTTCTTCTTGCCTTGAAGTTCGTTGGTAGCTTGCTGGAGCTGATCGGTCTTGTCCATCGCCAACAGAATCTTCTCCTCAAACTCTCCCCGTTTCTTGTTCGCTAACTCCAATTCGAACAGATGGGCTTGATACTCTTTGTTGGTCTTCA
>JACCDP010414778.1_pt1 | contig 12189 bp, 22 predicted proteins | sample 7445841 | NCBI WGS metagenome assembly JACCDP01 (sample SAMN15323441, study PRJNA562643) | freshwater metagenome | isolation source: river surface water | place: USA:Blue River Watershed | collected 2017-08-17
GAGACAATATCCCCTGGCATGATCATGCGATCACCAGGAATTCCATGAACTATTTCATCATTAACTGAGACACAAATAGTGGCGGGATATCCGTGGTAGCCCTTGAAGTTTGATGTACCACCACCGCGTTTGATATTTGCTTCTGCGATTGCATCAAGGGCGCTTGTCGTTATTCCAGCTTTGATATTAGCTTTAACTAATTCAAGAGTGCTGCGAACTAGAAGACCTGCTCGACGCATAGTCTTGAGTTGATCCAAAGTCTTGATCTGGATCGCCATCATTTAGCTCAGTTTCTGGGAAAGTGCGCGAATCGCGCCAGCGGTAATTTCAGCAACATCGCCTACTGCAGGAATGGTGATAAGTAGGCCTTCATGGCGATAAAAAGCAATGATCGGCGCGGTCTGTTCGGCATACACTTCTAAACGTCGAGCTATGACATCTTCTTTGTCGTCATCGCGCTGATAAAGCTCGCCACCACATGCATCGCACTTATCGAGTTGGCCAGGGAAGATTTTTCCGCAACCACGGCAGGTGCGACGACCAGAAAGTCGCTTAATAATTTCTGCGTTCTCAATCGAGAGTTCAAGCGCTGCATCAATTGGTGTTTTTTTATCTGCCAATATCGCACGTAGAACTTCTGCTTGCGCAACATTTCTTGGAAAACCATCGAGCAAGAATCCATTTGTGGTATCGGAATTTGTTAAGCGATCTTTGACCATCGCATTTGTAACTGAATCTGGAACTAATTCGCCTTTATCCATAAATCCCTTGGCTTGGAGACCAAGTGGTGTGCCTTCCTTAAGATTTGCGCGGAAGATATCGCCCGTAGAGATATGTGGAATGGAATAGTGCGCGGCGAGGTGTACTGCTTGCGTTCCTTTACCTGCGCCTGGTGGTCCAACCAGGATTAAGCGCATTAGCGGAGGAATCCCTCATATGAACGCTGTTGCAACTGGCTTTCGATCTGCTTTGCAGTATCAAGACCAACACCGACAACGATGAGAATTGCAGTTCCACCAAATGGGAAGTTCTGTGATGCGCCGAATAGAACAAGAGCAATGATCGGAATAATCGCAACGAGCGCTAGGTAGAGAGAACCTGGCGCAGTAATGCGGTTAAGAACATATTGCAGATAATCACTTGTTGGTTTTCCAGCGCGAATACCGGGGATAAAGCCACCGTATTTACGCATATTTTCAGCAGTTTCTTCTGGGTTGAAGGTAATTGCAACATAGAAGTATGCAAAGAAAATAATGAGAAGTGCGTAAGCGGCGATGTACGTCGGGTGATCGCCTTGGACAAAGTTTGCGGAAATCCATACTGCCCATGGCGCTGTTGAGTTGGTGAAGTTTGCAACGAGCGATGGAATATAGAGAAGTGATGAGGCGAAAATAACTGGAATAACGCCTGATTGGTTCACTTTAATTGGAATATAAGTAGTAGTTCCACCGTATTGGCGACGTCCAACTTGGCGCTTGGCGTATTGAACTGGAATACGGCGCTGCGATTGTTCGACGAAGACAACGGCGGCAACTATCAGAATTCCGATCGCAATAATGAAGAGGAATGTTGGCCATCCGCGAGATAGCTTGATGGACCAGAGTTGGCCAGGGAAGCTCGCTGCGATGGATGTGAAGATAAGAATCGACATACCGTTTCCAACGCCACGATCAGTAATCAATTCACCGAGCCACATAATGACTGATGTTCCTGCTGTCATTACGAAGATCATGGTGACGATGCGTTGCCATGAAGTATCAGGGATGATCGCTTCGGTACATCCGCTAATTAAACGACCTGGGGTACGTGCGACTGCAATCAAACCTGTGGTTTGAAGAACTGCAAGACCAATTGTGAGATAACGGGTGTACTGCGTGAGCTTTGCAGTTCCTGATTGTCCTTCTTTCTTCAACGCTTCAAATCGAGGAATAACAACGGTGAGAAGTTGGACGATGATTGATGCGGTGATGTACGGCATGATGCCGAGAGCAAAGACAGATAGTTGGAGCAGCGCGCCACCGCTAAAGAGGTTGATGAGTCCAAAAAGACCGCCAGTATCAACATTTGCAAGGCAGCGTTGGACAGCTGCATAGGAAACGCCTGGGGTTGGAACTACAGAACCAAAGCGGAAGAGCGCCATGATTGAAAGGGTGAAGAAAATCTTGCGACGCAGATCAGGCGTTCTAAATGCCTTTGCGAAAACTGATAGCAACACTTTCTTCTCCTATTTCAATCCACTAAAGAATTAAAGAACCTTGATACTTCCGCCTGCAGCAGAGATCTTCTCTGAAGCAGATGATGAGAAGCTATGAACGGTGACATTTACCTTAACGGAGATATCGCCATTTCCTAGGACTTTGACAGGGTGGCCTTTACGAGCAGCGCCAACTTTGTAAAGATCTTCAACCGAAACATCGCCACCTTTAGGGAATAGCGCGTTAATGGTGGAGACATTTACTGCTTGATAAGTAATGGTCTCGGGGTTCTTAAATCCACGAAGTTTTGGAAGACGCTGAACGAGCGGCATAGCGCCACCTTCGAAACCAGCGCGAACCACGTTACGTGCACGTGTTCCTTTTCCACCACGACCAGAGGTTTTACCTTTGGAACCTTCACCGCGACCCTTACGAGTCTTTTCCTTCTTTGCGCCAGGCGCAGGACGGAGATGATGAGCTTTAAGCACCATTGTTATTCAACCTCCTCAACTTTGATGAGATGGCGAACGTTATAGACCATGCCGCGAATTTCGGGACGATCTTCTTTCACCACAACATCACCAATGCGCTTCAAACCAAGTGAGCGAAGAGTTTCGCGCTGATCTGGAGCATTGCCAACTTTGGAACGAACTTGTGTGACTTTAAGACGTGGCATTACGCACCTGCCGTTGTTGTCATAGCGCGGATAACTGCTGCTGGAGCAACGCGCTCAAGTGGAAGTCCACGACGTGCGGCGATAGCTGCTGGATCTTCCAACATCTTAAGCGCCTTTGCAGTTGCATGAACCATGTTGATTGGGTTGTTAGAACCAAGAGACTTGGTTAGAACATCGGTAATTCCTGCGCACTCAAGAACTGCACGAACTGGACCACCCGCAATAACACCGGTACCAGGAGCAGCAGGGCGAAGTAGAACTACGCCAGCTGCATCTTCACCTTGGACAGGGTGAGGAATTGTGCCTTGAATACGAGCAACTTTGAAGAATGATTTCTTCGCTTCTTCGACAGCCTTAGCGATTGCTTGTGGAACTTCTTTTGCTTTTCCATAACCAACGCCGACCATTCCATTTCCATCACCAAGCACAACGAGTGCTGTGAATGAGAAACGACGACCACCGGAGACAACTTTTGCAACGCGGTTGATGAAGACAACGCGTTCAATGTATGGCGACTTCTCGGTTTGACGATCATCACCGCGACGTTCGCGCTTTTCGCGACCGCGCTTTGGCTTTTCAGCTTCTGTTGTTGTGATTTCTTCGTTGGCCATTAGAAGTCCAATCCATTCTCGCGAGCACCTTCAGCAAGTGCAGCTACGCGTCCGGTGTAGCGATTGCCACCACGGTCGAATACGACAGTGGTAATTCCCTGAGCCTTTGCGCGATCTGCGACGAGTTGGCCGACAGTGCGAGCCTTCTTGGTCTTATCTGCAGATGCAGCGCGAAGATCTTTCTCCATTGTTGAAGCGGATGCCAAAGTGTGACCCTTGGAATCATCAACGATCTGTGCAACAAGGTGACGGGCAGAACGTGTAACAACCAAGCGTGGACGCTCGGAAGTTCCGGTGATGCGCTTACGAACGCGGAAGTGGCGACGTGCGCGGGCGACTTGAGTAGAGCCCTTAACAATTTTCTTAGCGATACTCATGCCTTCTTACCTGTCTTTCCAGCCTTGCGACGAATGCGCTGACCTTGAAGATGTAAGCCCTTACCCTTGTAAGGATCTGCTTTACGTAGCTTCTGGATCTTTGCAACAACTTCGCCAACGAGTTGCTTATCAACACCAGAGACGATCAAGTCTGTTGGTGATTCGACGGTGAATGTGATTCCTGCAGGAGCTGCAAAAGGAACTGGATGTGAGTAGCCAAGAGCAAACTCAAGATCCTTACCTTTCGCTGCAACTTTGTAACCAACGCCGACGATTTGAATCTTCTTTGAATATCCAGCGGTGACGCCAGTGATCATGTTTGAGACCAATGTGCGTGACAAACCGTGGAGTGATTTTGCAGCGCGCTCATCATTTGCGCGAGCAAGTACCAATGAATTCTCTTCTTTCTTTGGTGTGATGAGTTCAGGAAGAACATGGGTCAGAGTTCCCTTAGGACCTTTAACTGAAATGTTCTGTCCGGAGACATTGACTTCAACTCCAGAAGGAATTGCGACGGGCATCTTTCCAATACGTGACATAGTGATCACCATACGTAGGCGAGAACTTCTCCGCCTACGCCTTGCTTATTGGCCTGCTTATCTGTGAGCAAACCTTGTGAAGTTGAGATGATCGCAACGCCAAGTCCGCCGAGAACTTTTGGAAGTCCTGTTGACTTTGCATACACGCGAAGTCCGGGCTTGGAAACGCGACGAAGTCCTGCGATGGAACGTTCGCGATTTGCACCGTACTTAAGATCGATTACAAGTGTCTTACCGAAACCTTCTGAGTTATCGGTGACCTTATATCCAGCGATATATCCCTCTTTTTGAAGGATTTCGGCAATACGTACTTTTACCGATGAAGATGGCATTGCAACCACTTCATGGTAAGCCGTATTGGCGTTACGCAGACGTGCAAGCATGTCTGCGATCGGGTCTGTCATTGTCATTGTTGGCTCATCGCCTTTCTTCGGGTGGTATCTCTTACGAGACCTATCCGATAGTTGTTACCAGGAAGCTTTCGTAATACCGGGGAGTTCTCCGCGGTGTGCCATCTCTCGGAAGCAGACTCGGCAGATACCGAACTTCTGATAGACGGAGTGAGGACGTCCACAACGTTGGCAACGTGTGTAACCGCGCACCTTGAACTTTGGCTTGCGGCTCGCCTTAACTTTGAGTGATGTCTTTGCCATTGTGTGTTCTCCCCTTTAATCCTTGAATGGAAAACCGAGCGCCTTAAGAAGCGCACGACCTTCGTTGTCATTCTTGGCTGAAGTGACGATCGTGATATCCATTCCACGGACGCGATCTAATTTGTCTTGTTCGATTTCAGGGAATACAACCTGCTCGGTTAGACCGAAAGTGTAGTTACCGCTGCCATCAAATTGCTTTGGTGAAAGACCACGGAAGTCGCGGATACGTGGAAGTGAAACCGAGAGCAGACGATCCATAAACTCCCACATACGATCGCCACGGAGAGTGACGTGCGCGCCAATTGGTTGGCCTTCGCGGAGTTTGAAGTTAGCGATTGATTTACGCGCCTTTGTGACGAGCGGGCGTTGTCCAGTAATCGTTGTGAGATCACGGATTGCGCCTTCAATCAACTTGGAATCTTTTGCTGCTTCGCCAACGCCCATATTTACAACGATCTTGGAGAGAGTTGGGATCTGCATCTTGTTCGAGAAGTTAAATTCCTTCTGAAGTTGTGCGGAGACTTCATTCTTATAACGCTCTTTCAAGCGTGGAGCTGTCGCTGTTGACATTAGATGTCCCCTCCTGTGCGACGGGAAATTCGCACATTCTTACCGTCGTCGTTCTTGCGAACGGCGATACGAGTTGCCTTGTTATCGTCATCAAGCAACATCACGTTGGAGTAAGCGATTGGGGCTTCTACAGTGAGAATTCCGCCAACCTTTGCTCCGCGCTGTGAAGTGTCTTCACGGGTGTGCTTCTTAACGCGATTTACGCCTTCAACAGTTACTCGCGCAGTGACGGTGTCAACGGCGAGAACCTTTCCGGTTACTCCTTTATCTTTGCCAGCAATGACAAGAACGGTGTCACCTTTCTTGATTCTCATTACAGCACCTCCGGAGCAAGTGAAATGATCTTCATGAAACGCTTATCGCGGAGTTCGCGAGCAACTGGTCCGAAAATACGGGTGCCGCGTGGCTCGTTGTCATCCTTGATGATGACCGCTGCGTTTTCATCAAACTTAATGTAGGAACCATCGTTGCGACGGTTCTCCTTAACAGTGCGAACGATGACAGCCTTGACGACTTCACCTTTCTTTACTTGTCCGCCAGGAATTGCATCCTTAACGGAGCAGACAATGACATCGCCAATTGATGCATAGCGACGTTGTGTGCCACCAAGAACACGGATGCAGAGAAGCTCACGAGCTCCTGTGTTATCCGCGACGCGTAGACGTGATTCTGCTTGAATCATGGTTACTTAGCCTTCTCGATAATCTCCACTACGCGCCAACGCTTTGTGGCGGAAAGTGGACGGGTTTCCATAATTCGCACGCGATCGCCAACACCAGCGGTGTTCTCTTCGTCATGCGCCTTGAACTTCTTGTTCTTGGTAATAACTTTTGAATAGAGACCATGTGCAGCGCGGTCTTCGACCTTCACTACAACTGTCTTATCCATCTTGTCGCTTATAACGATTCCTTCGCGAACCTTGCGGAATTTGCGGTCTTCGTTATTTGCAGCGCTGCTCACGCGGCACCTCCGATTCCTAGTTCACGTTCACGAACTACTGTGTAGATCTTCGCAATTTCTTTACGAACAGCGGTAAGACGGCCGTGACTTTCAAGTTGGCCAGTTGCAGCTTGGAAACGTAGGTTGAATAACTCTTCCTTTGATTCCTTGAGCTTTACCTGAAGTTCTTCAGTGCTAAGAGCGCGAAGTTCTTCTGCGGTGATCATTTTCGCCATCGTTATGCCTCCTCACGTACTACAACGCGGGACTTGACTGGAAGTTTGTGTGCTGCGCGAGATAGCGCTTGGTTTGCGACATCAAGAGTGACGCCGGAAATTTCAAAGAGCACGCGACCTGGTTTGACGTTAGCAATCCAGAATTCAGGAGATCCCTTACCGGAACCCATACGAGTTTCAGCTGGCTTCTTAGTGAGTGGACGATCTGGATAAATATTGATCCAAACCTTTCCACCGCGCTTGATGTGACGTGTCATTGCAATACGCGCTGCTTCAATCTGACGGTTGGTTACATAACCACCTTCAGTTGCTTGGAGACCGAAGTCACCGAATGCAACAGCTGTTCCGCCCTTTGCTTTACCTGAACGCTTTGGGTGGTGCTGCTTGCGGTGCTTAACGCGACGTGGAATCAACATTATGCCTCGCCTCCTTCGGTTTTAACTTCAGTATTGGTTACTTCAGAAGTGTTTACTTCAGCAGTAGTTGTTGCAGGAGCAGTTTCTGCTGCGCGCTCTTCAACGGAAGAAGTTGTGACTTCGCCACGTGGTGCGCGTGGTGCGCGACGTGGACGATCAGACTTTCCAGCTTTTGCTTGAGCAAGCGCTGCAGCTTCACGTTCTGCGCGAGATTCAATAACTTCGCCCTTATAAATCCATACCTTCACACCGAGGCGACCGAATGTTGTGTGCGCTTCTGCGAAGCCATAATCAATATCGGCGCGGAGAGTGTGGAGAGGAACGCGACCTTCGCGATAGAACTCAGAGCGCGACATTTCTGCGCCACCAAGACGTCCACCGCATTGGATACGAACGCCCTTTGCGCCAGCTTTAAATGCGGTCTGCATTGCTTTACGCATTGCGCGACGGAAAGAAACACGAGCTGCGAGCTGTTCAGCAACGCCACGTGCAACAAGCTGGGCATCAATTTCAGGGTTCTTCACTTCGAGAATGTTGAGCTGTACTTGCTTTCCAGTTAACTTCTCGAGGTCAAGACGGAGACGATCTGCTTCAGTTCCGCGACGTCCAATAACAATTCCAGGACGCGCAGTATGGAGATCGATACGGACGCGATCACGAGTGCGCTCGATTTCAATACGAGCAACTCCAGCGCGTTCCATGTTCTTCTCCATCAAGCGACGGATCATCACATCTTCTTTTACATAATCTTTGTAGAGCTTGTCTGCATACCAACGTGACTTGTATTCAGTGGTAATTCCTAGACGGAAGCCATGTGGATTGATTTTTTGACCCATTTAGTTGGCCTCCCCGGTGTTCTCGGTTTTTGCAGACTTAGCAGCAGCTTTTTTAGCTGGAGCTTTTTTGGTTGCAGCTTTCTTAGCAGGAGATTTCTTTGCTGGAGCTTCTGCAGTTTCAGTCTCAGCGAGAGCTGCTGCAGCTGCTTTACGCGCTTCTGCTTTAGAAGGCTTGCGGTAGTTCTTATCGTCAGAGAGAACGACAGAAATCTGTGAAGAACGCTTCAAGATTTGGTAACCGCGACCTTGTGCACGTGGGCGGTAACGCTTCATTGTGACGCCTTCATCAACAAGAGCTTCAGTAACCCAGAGTTCAGAAGCATCACGGATTGCAGGATTTTTCTGCTTTGCATTAGCAACGGCAGAGTTAAGAAGTGAATAAAGATCTTCACTTACTGCAACCTGTGGTGAGAACTTCGCAATGCGAAGCGCTTCATCAGCGCGCTGTCCGCGGATCATGTTGACGACGCGGCGCGCTTTCTGTGGGGTTACGCGGATAGAACGAAGTGATGCCTTCGCCACTAACGGTGTATTACTCGGCACGCTTCACCGTCCGATCTTCTTGTTTGACGTGGCCTTTAAAGGTACGTGTCGGTGCGAATTCGCCAAGCTTGTGGCCAATCATCGCTTCAGTTACATAAACCGGAACATGCTTGCGACCATCATGAACCGCAATGGTGTGGCCGATCATCGAAGGTGTAATCATTGAACGACGTGACCAAGTCTTAATAACGTTCTTTGTGCTCTTGGCATTCTGTTCATCCACCTTCTTTTCTAGGTGTTGATCCACGAATGGACCCTTCTTCAAACTACGTGGCATTTGGTTTCAGGGCTCCTTATCGGCTCTTATTGCTTGGACGACGACGGACAATGAGTTGATCGCTCGCTTTTTTCTTACGAGTACGAACTTCTGGCTTACCCCAAGGTGAAACTGGATGACGTCCACCTGAAGTCTTACCTTCACCACCACCATGTGGGTGATCAACTGGGTTCATAACAACACCACGAACGGTTGGGCGACGGCCTTTCCAGCGCATACGTCCAGCTTTACCGTGGTTAATGTTTGATTGTTCTGCGTTACCGACAGTTCCGATCGTTGCGCGGCAACGAACATCGACGTTACGGATTTCGCCAGATGGCATACGAAGTTGTGCATATGGACCATCTTTAGCAACGAGCTGTACGCCAGCTCCTGCAGAACGAGCAATGCGAGCGCCGCCACCTGGGCGAGTTTCGATTGCATGAATCATGGTTCCAACTGGGATATTGCGAAGTGGCAAGTTGTTGCCTGGCTTGATATCTGCAGATGGACCATTTTCAATCTTTGTACCTTGTTCAACTCCAACTGGCGCGATGATGTAACGCTTCTCGCCATCTGCGAAGTGAACAAGTGCGATACGTGCCGAACGATTTGGATCGTATTCAATATGAGCAACGGTGGCTGGAACTCCATCCTTATCGTTGCGTAGAAAATCTACAACGCGATATGCGCGCTTATGTCCGCCACCTTGGTGACGTGTGGTGATCTTTCCTGATGCGTTACGACCGCCGCGAGAATTAATCGGACGGATGAGTGACTTCTCTGGAGTTGATCGGGTGATTTCAGCGAAGTCAGAAACGCTCTGGCCACGAGAGCTTGGCGTTACTGGCTTTAACTTACGAAGTGCCATGGTTATCCCTTTTCTAGGTCCAATTTCCTATTACTAGGAAACTGGTCCTCCAAAGATGTCGATCCGGTCCCCAGCTGCGATTTGAACAATCGCACGCTTGGTATCGCTGCGCTTTCCAAGACCGTAACGGGTGAGCTTGCTCTTTCCTTCACGGTTCATGGTGTTGACCTTGAGAACTCGCACTTTGAAAATCTTTTCAACTGCGATCTTGATCTCGGTCTTGTTTGCATCTGGTGCAACAATGAATGTGTACTTGTTCTCATCGAGCATGCCGTATGACTTTTCAGATACGACAGGCGCAATTAGAACTTCGCGATGATCTTTCATGCTGACACCTCTGCTAACTCTGATTCACGAGCGGTAGCTGTTGCGGACTTACCTTGAGCAGGTCCAGCAACAAATTCAGTGATTGCCTTCTTTGAGAAGACGACATCATCAGAGACGACAACGTCATATGCATTGAGTTGGTCTTGGCGGATGAGATGTAGATCTGCTTCGTTGCGAAGTGAACGCCATGAAGCTTCTTCTCCGTGAGCAAGAACAACAAGTACGCGACGGCGATCAGAGAACTGACGGACAGCAGAGATTGCTGCCTTTGTGTTTACTGATTCAACAATCGTAGAAACAACGTGAATGCGTTCGTTACGTGCGCGATCAGAGAGAACGCCACGAAGGGCTGCCTTGATCATTTTCTTTGGTGTGCGCTCGTCGTATTTACGTGGAACTGGTCCTTGAGCAACACCACCATGGCGCTGATTTGGTGAACGGGTTGAACCCTGGCGGGCGCGACCAGTTCCTTTCTGCTTGAAAGGCTTCTTTCCACCACCGCTTACTTCGCCACGGTTCTTTGCTTTCGCAGTACCGGCGCGTGCAGCGTTGAGTTGTGCAGTCACAACTTGGTGAATCAAAGGAACATTAACTTGAACATCAAAGATCTCAGCTGGGAGATCAAATGTTCCAGCCTTTGCGCCTTTAGCGTCTTTAATTTCTACTGTAAGAGCCATGGTTATGCACCAGCCTTTGTTGCGACCTTATTAAGGGTTTCACTTACAGCTTTCTTCGATGCTGAGTGAATGAAAACTTGTGATCCGTTACGACCAGGAACAGCGCCCTTAATAAGAATGAGCGACTTCTCTGAATCAACGGAGTGAACAGTGAGATTCTGAACGGTGACAGTTTCAACACCCATACGACCCATCATTCGTTTTCCTTTGAAAACGCGACCAGGTGTGGTGCGGTTACCAATCGAACCGGAGGTGCGGTGCTTGCGTTCAACACCGTGACCATCGCCGAATCCGCGGAAGTTGTGGCGCTTCATAACACCAGCAGAACCTTTACCAAGTGATGTGCCTTGTGCATCAACAATTTCACCTGGAGTGAAGATATCTGCCTTCACTTCTTGTCCTACTGTGTAAGAAGAAGCAGCAGAAGTGCGGAGTTCGCCAACATATTTACGTGGAGTAACGCCAGCCTTTGCGAATTGGCCAGCTTCTGGCTTTGAAACTTTACGAGGATCGATAGCGCCAAATGCCATTTGAACCGCTTCGTATCCATCTTTTTCAAGAGTACGAACCTGAGTTACAACGCATGGACCTGCTTCGATAACAGTTACAGGAATAACTTTGTTGTTCTCGTCAAAGACCTGAGTCATACCGAGCTTGACGCCAAGGATTCCCTTGATAGCGCCGCCCTTTGATTGTGTGGTTGTCATGTCAGATCCCCTTAGAGCTTGATCTCAATATCGACGCCAGCAGGAAGATCGAGACGCATCAAGGAATCAACAGTCTTAGGTGTTGGATCGATGATGTCGATGAGGCGCTTATGTGTGCGCATCTCGAAATGTTCGCGGCTATCTTTGTATTTATGAGGAGAACGAATCACGCAGTAGGTGTTCTTCTCTGTGGGTAGCGGAACTGGGCCCGCGACCGTAGCACCTGTGCGCTCGACAGTTTCAACGATTTTCTTCGCTGAAGTATCGATCACCTCATGGTCATAGGCCTTGAGCCTGATGCGGATCTTCTGTCCCGCCATGTTCGTTTCCTCTTTCTGCTATTTCTTCTTTAAATCTTTTTAGTTTTATAACTGAGGCGAATTTCTCCGCCCCAGTTATTTGAATCAATTACTACTTAACGATCACTACTTAACGATCTTGGTTACGCGACCTGCGCCGACGGTACGTCCACCTTCGCGGATTGCGAAGCGGAGACCTTCTTCCATCGCAACTGGCTGGATGAGAGTTACAGTCATCGATGTGTTATCGCCAGGCATAACCATTTCGGTGCCTGATGGAAGCGTTACAACACCAGTTACGTCAGTTGTACGGAAGTAGAACTGAGGACGGTAGTTGTTGAAGAACGGAGTGTGACGTCCGCCTTCATCCTTAGAAAGGATGTAAGCAGATGCTTCGAAGTCGGTGTGTGGAGTTACGGAACCAGGCGTGCAAACAACCTGACCGCGCTCAACATCTTCGC
>JACCDP010586282.1_pt1 | contig 12188 bp, 15 predicted proteins | sample 7445841 | NCBI WGS metagenome assembly JACCDP01 (sample SAMN15323441, study PRJNA562643) | freshwater metagenome | isolation source: river surface water | place: USA:Blue River Watershed | collected 2017-08-17
ACGATGGGGACTGGAGACCAGTCTAGGTTCAGCAAGGAACCATCCCCGTTGTTGGGGTCCAGCGATGTGAGAATCTGCTTGTAAATCGATACGTCTTGCGTACCGTTGGCGTAGTCCCTGTTCCGCTCAAACTCCCCAAAGCGCCTTGCGAAAACGCTCTGCGGCTCTTCCGTCCTCCCCCACTGGGATTCAATAGCTTTTGCGTATTTTAGCCCGTAATCCTTTTGTTCCTTGGCTTCCCTTGGAACTAAAGGGTTGGGGAAATTCCCGTATGGGAAATTGAAGTCTTTTGCCATGCGTTTCGCTCGGTCAGTTTGGCTACAAATATACTAGAAAACGCTGATAATCAGCGAATTATAGGCTTGTGCTTCCTGAAGAAGATTTTGTCTGACAAATCGGCTTTTTTGATGGGTTGCTTGTACTTCTGGGCTGCCAAAAGGGCAAGTCCCGAAGAGATGGTTAAGTCAAACTTGGTACGGTCATCCACCTTGAAGTTAATCCAGTCCTCCAGCGTGCGCTCGAAATACATCCTCCCGTACTCACCAGTCTCGTCATGGATGCCGACGTGCTCGTGGATGTACGATTCTATGGACTGAGCGTGCGCCTGGATAACGTCTTGACTATTAGAGGGGATACCCTTGGTCTTTATATTTGCATTGCTATGGGGAGCCCTGAGATGTTCTGGTCGGTCAAGAATGAACCCGTCATATCCTCGTGCCTCGAAGTATCTGAAAATCCCATATTTATTGTTTTCAATGAGAAGTGGGTATCCGAAGAATACGGAAGCCTGGAGAACGTCCTCATAGAAAATCCTCGCAAGAGGTGGCCTCTCTGCGTATTCGGCAACAAAAACGTTGGATGGGTGCTCAATGTTGAATTTGTTGAATAGGTGACAGGAGCCCTTAGAGCCCCTACCGTCCATCGTATTGTCAATATCGTAGGAGTCGACTCCCCCGCATCCCATGTGCTCGTTCATGGGGTAGAACTTGCCGTTCCTGATAGACTTCAGGTTCCTCAAGTGCGCTGGGGGTAGCCATGAAACCCTCCATTTGCCGTTAGCATCTGGGGACCAAAGGACCTCCGTATCGGGTATACCGTCCTTCCAAACGAAGTTACCACGCACAATCGGGTCTGGGTAGAGTTCCCTATTGTACTGAATCTGCTCGTAAATCTTCCCGATATTAAAGTGAGAGGACTTGGTTGATTCCCTGAAGGCTTCATCTTCCGTCCATGGGAACTGGCGTATAGCCTCGTTTAGCTCGTATCCGTCCTTGCTGAGAGCCTTGCGCTCATTTGAAAGGTAGGTCTTAGCCCCAATCGACACCATATCCCCATCCATGGTCATCACGGGGGACTTTGGGTTCTCAACGATTGGCATTCCGTAAACGTCAAAGAACCCCTCAAGGGCTTCGTAGGCTGGGACGAATATCCTGTAGAGACCGCTCTTCGTGCGACCGTTCTCGTTTCTATCTGTTGGGTCAGAGTCGACATAGAGCTTTCGAAAGTTGGCACCGCCCTTGTCTAAGGGATTCACGGTGCTACCAATCAGCGCCTTCCCAACGACCTTCTTACCAACGATGAGACAGGTCCTATGAATTCGCCACACCTCCGTAATATCCATAGGGTTCTCCCACTTGCCAGCCTCGTCAAGGTAGAGCACATACAGCTTCTCACCGTCATAGGCGTTCGAGGTCGTGTTCTTCCAGTTGATGACTGTATCTAGTGCCTCCGTCCTTGTGGTGGTCTTGTTGGTCTTCGTAATGCGTTTGGCGGGCTCCCTGAAAGCAAGCTCAACCCTTGGGTTCGTTGTGCCGTCCTGGATAGGCTTGAAGAAGAATGGATAGCTCCTGTACATCGGGAGGACCTTTTTCATGAATATATTCTCCTGAGCGTCCTTACCAGTCTTGGACATAATCCCAAGAACCTTGTCAGAAACGAGTGTACCCTTGTTAACGATGATGGAGGAGCTGATGTTCGTATAACCGCTACGCCTACACTTGACGTAAACCTGGCCTATGCAGCGTGGGTCTACGAAACAAGCCTCCGCATGGATGTAAAGCTTCCTTTGGAAGTCTAGGTATCCACCGTAACCAATGTCCATCTGGCTCCATTGGAGCAGCATATAGTGGTCTCCAGTGATGTAGGTGGGTTCCCCGTTGTTGTAGAACCAAACCCCGTTCTTACGTCTGTTAAACTCCTCAGCGATGTAGGGTGTGAAGCGGTCCTTGAACTCCTTGGGCTGCTCGTTCCACTCGTCCATCGAACGAATCTTCATGAGCTCCTTGGGTGGAGTTATGCGCTCCCACTTCTGCTGAGCCTTGGGCTTCCCGTTGAAGAGAATCTTGCTCTTTTCGGGCTGTTTCGGTAGTTGGATGAGGAGTTCGGCTATCTCAATAACCTCTCCACTCGTGTCCTGGGGACAGATATTGATGACCTCTGACTTGAAGCCCTTGATATTCTTTAAACCAGCCATTATTTCGCAAATTGCTCAGCAAACCCGCTGGAATAGTCCGTCTTGTCCTCGATTTCCCCCTTATCCTTCAGTGCTATAATCATATCCTCAATCCTCTGCCTCTCTTGGAGCAGTTCCCTAGCGTCGACAACAGTTTGTTTGATGGATGACAGCTCAGCTTTCCTTGCTGCACCAGTCAAATCAGGAGAAACGGGCTTGCGAACCTCTTCAATCATGTTGTGAATGGCGTGTTCCATCGACAACAGGAGGCTTTCAGCTGCTTCTACCGTCGAGAATTTACGCTTTTTCGACATAAAGGATGTCGTCTATTCGCATACGATAGACCGTCTCACCGTCCAACTCCATCTCGTAGTCAGCATCCCTTGCGAAGACAACCGTGTCCCCCTTAGCGATGCCGTAGTACTCAAGCGTGTCGGAGTCATAGGCCACCGTGGCGACGTTCTTCTTGACAGTTTCAGGTAGCAAGATGATGCCAGAGGATGTTTTGTCCTCTTTTTTCTTCTCGATATGGACGAAGACCCAATCCGAAAACAATCTGATAACCCCGTCACGCTTGTACGCATAAGCCTGTGTGGCATGACCACCGTGTACTGAATAGCGAACGAGGTAGATGTCCTTCTCTATCTCTGCACGCTTGTCAAGAACCACATGGTGATGAAAGTACAGCGTATCACCGACCTTCACTGGTGTATCGTGCTTCTCTGGGATACCGACAACCTCCCCATAGCAGTACCTGTTCTCAAATTCACGGAACTTGTTCTCAAGGTAGAACTCTTGACCAGCCATGGTGAAGGTGTCCTTAAACTTCTTCGGAAGCCTTACAAGGAAGTCGTTTACGGGCTTTAAATTAGAACTTGCAGTCATACTCAACGATTACAGGCATTTTATTAATAGTTTTCCAATGGAGCGTCCCTTCGGAGTTCTCGATGTAGACATCGAATCTGTCCCCAGAATCATGCTCCTCGATGGCGACGACATGACCGCCACCTGCTGCCATGCCTATAAAATAGGCCATAGCGTCCTTGGGGTTGACCCCAATGATAATCTTGCGAATCATTTTAGTTCAAGTTAATCCAATAATCAGCCGTGGTGCTACCCTTTTCTGGGGGTGATGGCTCTGAGCGCATTTGCTTCTTGCGGTCTTCAATCATCTCTGTGGTGTAGGCTTCGTAAACCCCGTCAAGCACCTCCTCAAGCACCTCCTCATCCATCACGTTTGTGGCGTAGAATACGTCAACACGCTCGGAGCTGTCGATGCCGTCAATAGAGTTTTGAAGCCGCTCCTCCTCTGAAATCATGAAGTCGCCCTGCTTGATACCAACGGTTACGACGTAGAATGATTCCTCCGTAGCACCGTACTTAATGAGCAGTGACTTGATTTCGTTGTTAATCCTTTTGAACTCCTTGGAGAATGATTTGATGTCTTTTTCTTTCATTTGAATTAAATTTGCACAAATATACAATTAAATGCCACGCAAGAAAATCATACCCAAGAAACGGGGTACCGTGATGAATATCAAGGAGTATGCCAAGGCGGATAAGTCCAAGATTGGTAGTACCTACATGAAGTACTACAGATTGGCTTGCCAGGACATTAGAAAGGCCTACGGGGTGAGTCAGTCCCAGCTTGAGATGATGCTCTTCGTTTACGACCTTGAATACTTCACCGCTTACTATATCTGCAAGACTTTTGGGTTGTCTCGTGTTGAAACGATGAGGAAGGAATACATCGACCCGCTTGTTAGGCAAGGACTGTTATTCGTCTACATGAAACACGGGGATATCTCCAACGAGGATAGGCAGCGATTCAATATCGAGGAGAACCAAAGGTTTCGAACGAGGTACTGCCTCTCACAGAAGGGTAGGTACATGGTGCACAAGCTTTACAGCAAGATGCAAGGGAAGGCCCCTATCTTTATTGATGACTAGTGATGACCTTGAATGGCATCTTCAGCGAAGCTCCCTTGTGAGGCTTAAACTCTCCATCATGCTTCATTAGGTAGAAACGACCACCTTGGTTCATCCAGTGGTACCCCTCTGGGGCATCCACCATAATCTTACTCGGAGACTTCTTTGCTTTCATTTGCTTGTGGTCTATCTTGTTCGTATTTCTCGTCCCACCCTAAGAAAGAATGTACACCGCAACCTTTGGGCCAAGTTTCGTACTGGATGGCCTCTTCGGGTGCGTCGCCCTCCCAAAGGATATCGTAGGCGATGAATCCATTTAAGACTCCGAGGTCAACGGGAGCGGTCGTGCCTGTGCAGAGAGACAGCACCTTGTCAGCGTCGGCCTGCTTGGGGAAGATATACTTGCGGAATGTAGCCATTATAGGGTCGTAAGGGCAGCGAGTTCGGTGTCGGTGAGCCTTGTGGTGTAGAGAGCAAAAGCGTTAGCCTTAAATGGCATTGTGGATGTGTTGCCAATATCGGCCCTACTAAAAGAGAAGTTTGGATTCGTTGCGCTTGTGGCTACTGAAACTCCGTTTACATATAAAACCAATCCAGCCGAACTCCAAGCGAGTGCCGCCTTACCCGATGTAATGTTTGCTGTATAATTTATTAGACTGACCCCCCCCGTTGTCCGAGCATTAATTCTGAAAGGGGCGGAGGGTCCATTAGAAGTAAGCGCTATCCAATTAGTGAGCGCTTGATTTCTAACACCAAACTCAGGGTTTCCAGTTCCTGTAAGAACACCTCCAACATAAGCAATATCCCAATAAATCGTCCCCTCGGTCTGGCCGATGCATCCGCTGACTGCGCCTGATACGCTGATAACGTCTGCGTTGCGGGTTACAGGTGCGGCAGTTGTGGGGATGTAGGAGGTTGCGACGGAGCCTGTTTCGGTCTGCGCTCCCCAGCCATAAATAACATTTGTAGTTGTGCCTGTAAAGGTTGGAAGCCTTGTTGCTCCGCTTGTTTCAATTAACGCAATGGAGATACCATTGCTTGTTCCTGCAGAATTGCAAGTTGATGTCAACCTGCACCGATACCATCCATTGCCGTAATTCTCAATACTTGCTGCCCTATTGGCATCGGCACTCGTTCCGCTTACAACCGCAACTGTTCCAAGTTGAAGGTCAAAGTTTGCATAACCTAACTGTCCAAACTGAACGGTTGGAAAGGTCACCTGCACGTATCGTCCTGCATTACCTGTGCCTTGCTTAAAAAATGCACTTGAAGTGTAAATCGTTCCGCTTGCAAAAATTATAGAAGCATCACTCCCGACCTTTAGGTGCGTTGTATTCCCACTTGTTGGACTGATTGCGTTGGCCGTGTTTGTTCCTAAGGGGTCAATCGTTCCTGTGGTTGATGATACCGTTGTAACATTTGACGTTGCGTCATCACGCCATCCACTTGCAAGCCAATTTTGACTTTGAACAACCACATTCTGCGCACTCGGCTCCACCAGCAACGCAGGGGGTCCAACCGTTCCACCGCTCGTAAGATAATCTAGCCTAGCATCACCGCTCCCTACAGAAGAAATCCTACCAACTGAGTTAAACCTTGTCCCCTCCGTTGCTCTTGTCACCACAAAGTCTGCAACCCCGTTTGGTTTCGAATGAAGCGAGTAGAGAATCCCAGTGGAGCCAGAGGTGTTGTAGGCCGATGGGATGAGAACCAAGCTTGGGTTTAGTACGCTCGTGACTCCGCTCACCGTTACAGCCGCTAAGCCAGCGTATCGTGAGGTCACGGTATTGTTTAGCGTCTCCTCCTCTTGCTCGATGGTGAAGCCAGCTTGCCCAGCTACACGACCAAACTTCGATAGTGCACTACCAAGCGATAGAGAACCAGAAACTGAATTTCCTAATGTGAATACTGCTCCAGACATAGTTTAAGTGGTTAACCCGCTTGCTTCTGCAGCGGTGAGTGTTGATGAATACAATACAAAGCTTCGGATGTTCGCACCGAGCTGATAATACTGGTTGTTGTGCCCTATGTTGATGACGTTCCCAAGGATTGGTAGCACACCACCAGGGGGTGAGAATGGAGAGCCAGACACCTGCGTCCCGTTCCTGTAAACAGTTATCGTTGTGGGGGTGTATGATATAGCCACCTTGTTGTAACCGCTTACAAGGGTTACTGGGAGGTTGTCTACAAAGTAGGTCCCAGAGGTCGGGGATTCAAACTCTGTGAGTATCGCCCCGATTAGGTTCGGGATGACGAACTGATTGTTGGTGATAACGTCTGCGTTGCGGGTTACTGCTGCGGTGGTTGTGGGGATGTAGGAGGTTGCGACGGAGCCTGCCTCCATCTGCGCTCCCCAAGTGTAGGCGGTTAAGTCGAGTGCGCCTGATGCGGCCCAAGCTACACTACCACTAGATGACGCAAAATTAAACGAAACAGTCCCCGATAAGTCGCCCGCTGCGATAGTATAAGGCGCAGAAATGCAGCGATACCACCCGTTGCCGTAGTTTTCAATAGAAGCCCCTGCCGTTAAAGCCGTACCGCTTGCAAGGCTGAAATACGATGTTGCAGTTCCACTTGCCCCTGTAAATAAAGCAAATTGAATGGCGCAAAAATTTAAAGGATTAGTCGCTCCTGCTTTGACGAATAAACTGAACCGATAAGTTCCTGAAGCACTAACACCAACCCCCGCACCTGAATATCGAGTGCTTTGGTTTGTAGCGGTACCTCCAACGTATTTATTTATTGAACCGCTTGTCCCATCGGGTGCAAGAAAGTCCGTGCTTCCCGTCGTTAATGTAACGCCTCCCGACACCGTAGGGGTGTCAAAAACATTCATCAAATTGACATATGGCGCAAAGTTTGTCGAAGCAGGTTCCACAAGCAAACCAGCGCAACCGCTTGCAACCCCTGTGCGGGGGTAGTTAATCCTAGCGATGTTTGCCAAAACCCCTGTCTCGATGTTCCCATTCCCTAGAATCCTAGAGGCCGTATTCCCAGCACGAGAGACAACAAAGTCCCCGCTCGCTGATGCAGAGATAGGGATTTGAGAGTACAAGACAGCTGCCTTGTATCGGTAGGGGACTAAGAGTAAGAGTGGAGATGCTGGCATTTCTTATGTGGTTATGTCGTACATTTTTGTTGAGGTACAGGCCGTTGAAGCTAAATCCCTAGCCACAGCGCTGTCGGTGTTCGCACGTTGCTCGTAAGCCTCCCAAGTCGTGTTAAAGAACTTGAAGAAGTTGTAATCGTTAATGGATGCGTAATACCTGTTAAGGCTGCACCCGTAGATGTTCATGTCCTTCGATATGGCCCCGCCTGTATCCGCACGTTGATTTGATGGGACGAAGTACTGCTGGTCGAAATCAAAGAAGGTGTAATCTGGGATAGCATTCAAGAAACGAGTCCTTGAGCAAGCATTCCCAGTGCCATCCTTCGGTAGAGCCCCGTCATCCGTAGCCCTTTGGTTATAGGCAGCCCAGTAAGGGTTATCCCCAGAGACACCCCCAGCAAAAGACACGACCTTGCTAGGATACGCATAACCGTAAGGTATCAGCATACAGTTAGACCCTTAAATTCCCGTAGTCCCTTGATTGATAACCAATAACCGAACCAACGGTTACTGCAATTTCTCGAATCCGAGCACCGTTCTTCCCAATCAGAAGGATACCCTGAGATACCTCATTACCGATTAGGTTCCACTCTGTCGCTAGAGAAACCCCGTTTTCATCGACTAGGATTGAGACAATCGTGGCTGATTCGTTAACGATTACATAGTCAAAAAGATAACCCGAAGCTGCCGTGATTGGTGAGGTCGAATCAATGTACCTCATCACCCCGTCACCACCGAGCATCTGCTTTTGAAGATTAGCTGGCATAGCGTAAGTCTTTAGTTTTCACAAAGATAGCTACTTTTTGCTACGGTTTCTCGTCGCTGAAATCATGCGCTTCTCGTCGTGGTCGTAGTCCTTCCCGTCCCCGTTCCCGTAGGTGCCAGCATTTCGGTTCTTCCTGTTAAGGAAAGCCCTGTACTTCTTACGCTCCGTGGTGGAGTGATACGCTGTGTCGTACTGCTTCTTCTTCTCCCTGGCTTCAGGGTTCTCAGCGTAGTACTTAGCGGATTTACTCCTCCTCGCCTTCATAGAAGCAAGCTTTCACCATGTAATGCGATGGCTTGGTCGTGGACTTGGAGACAGCGGCTTCAATCTGTTTCACCGCCTCAGAGAGGGATGGGGCCATGACCTTAATCATTTGACCGCCCTCCTCCTCCATCTTACCCCCGTAGTTGTATTTCTTTGGCTTCACTTCTTCTTGGACTTGAGCTTTGCAATCATCTCCATGAAAGCCTTCTTCTTGTCCATCTTACCACCCTTCTTATACTCATCCATCTTCCCTCCACCTGCATACTTCTTAACCATACCTCCACCCATCATGGTCTTGCCTTTACCGCCCTCTAGGTAATCAGAGGCTGTAGCAACGCTGAATCCGCTCATGGGGTTCATCCCGCTAGACTTGCGGCTCTTGGCACGCTCACGGAGCATTGCAAGCAACCTCTTCTTCTTAGCTGGGGTTTCAATCTTCACCTCACGCTTAGCCATCATTGGTTCCTTTGATTCGGATTGAACAGCTTTAGACTCCATCTTAGCGATGGGTGCTGCTGCTGGTCTAGCCATGGGCTCTGCAGGCTTAGCTGCTGGCTTTGGGGCCTCCCCTTTCATAGCAGTGGTGTACTTCTTACCCTTGTACTCAAACTCCTTCGCCCCGCTCTTCCGTGCAGCTGCAAATGCAGAACCGAAGGTCTGAGCAGAGGAAGCCGCTGGTTTCGCAGTGGATGGTTTGCTTGCTGCAGCAGCTGGCTTAGAAACCGCAGCTTTAGGGGCTGCTTGTCTAGTAGGAACAAGGTCAACAGGCTTCAGAGGGGCAAAGGTGCCTTTATAGGATTCGGTTGGGGCTTTGTACTTTGTCGTCCCAAGATTTACCCCACGCTCTTTAGCAACCGTAATCTGCCGAGATTGTTCCATAATCTCTCGGTTGTTGCTTGCAATCTTATTACCCAAGCCAATGGCAGCTTGTGCCAATGGGCCAGGTTTAGTACCAGTTTTAGGTTTACCCTTTGAGTCTAACGGGCCGCCTTTTCTTACTGTTGCCATGTCAATCTGTTTTTAGATTGTGCAAAGATATTACATTTCTATGAGTTCTAAATACTTGAGCGTTAGCGCTTTACGCTCCTTAAACCCTAACCTCCCACCCTGTATCTGCTTGGTGACCCTTGCAATCGTCAGGTCCGTGGCATCGACGCAGAGCTTGTTAATCCCACGCTTCCTCCAGAACCAAGCAGCTGACTCCATGGGGTACATCGTGGCAACAAGCGAAGGATTCTCAACCACCTTTAACCCAGTCCCCCTCTCAAACAGCTCGTAGTTATCACGACCCGTCAGGTGGAAGTACCCACGCCCCCTGAAGTTCCACCCGTCGTTGGGCTCCACGTTCCCCATGCGCCCCCCGTAAACGATATTGGCTATCTCCTGAGGCTTCCCAGCGAAGGTGTTGGCTGTGAGCCTATCAAAGTACTTCGGGAAGACCTGAAGCAACCTGTTGGCGCTGTAGTTCATGTTCTCCACCTTCTTTTGAAACCTCAGACTCTCGTGATGACACTGAGCTAAGAAGTGAGCAAGCTCAAGCCTCTCGTCTATGAAGACACTCATCACCGCTGCCACCTCCTTGAGTATACCCTTCGGTGCTATCTCAACGATTCTCTCGTAGTTCATAGCGCAAAGATACTGTTCAAAACTAGTGGACAGTGTACAGATTTGCATATTGACTTTATGGAATTTCTGTCGTAACTTTGTCCCATCAAAAGGAACAACAGACAGAGCGGTAGCAAAAGACAACGAAGCGGTAGCGAGACAACGGCTCAATAGTACACGGGTTTGCGAGTGGGGGTCCGTAGGAAAACCCCCCGACGCAAACACCAACAGACAAACGAACAAGTTCCCAATAGACAATAGCACAACAGAACTTCGTGAGGGGCACAAGTATAGTCGGAGACGAACAACCGAAAACCCCATAAACAAGCGATTCAAGCTGTTTTCGTTGTGCTCAATATAGATTTATTTTACATATTAGCGCTTTTTTACTCTTAGCCAACCTGCAACAGCTTGCATCTGTTGGTCCCCTTATTGCCAGAAAACAGCTCGTAATTCGGAGAATCGTCGAATTGAGTTCGCTTCGCTCAGCAAGACTGCGTCTTGCCATTCTTCGCCTTGCCATTAGCCCTTTCGGCTCACGCAAAGCCGACTTCTGGCTCAACTGCGTCTTGCAGCTTTGATAGCGTTCTAGCTACCCTATTGATTATTACTATTCACACACGGACGCAACCGCAACCCGAAACGGAATGCGAACCCCAACCCCCTGAGAATCAGCCGTTTAGCCCCAAAAGTTTTGCCGTTTTGCCCCCTGCCGTGGTCGGTGGGTGGCTGTAGGTAGGTAGGCTGTGGGGGTGGGCTTGGGGGGAGGAGGCAAAGGTTGGTGGGGAGTTTGTTGCAGATGCATCAATCCCCCGTCCTGCTCCCGTCCTGCTCCCGTCCTATCGTCCCCGTCCCCTGCCCATTGGCCCGTATCCCCCCGCTTGGCCGTATTGCCCCCATATCTGCCCCGTATTCAATTTGCCCCCGTTTGTGGGGCTACCATACCACTTGGGCTGAGATATTAGCTCCTGAGCAAACTGCATTGAGTATCAGCCATTTATGTATTAGCGTTGTCTTTAATGCGTTTCCTATATATATGGTGTAGGGGTCAAAAGGGGGTGTTTGAATCGTTTGGTAATGTTTATCTGCTTGACTTTCAGTAGTTTACATATTACTACTTTCTTCCCCCGAATTTTTCTTCATTTTCCCCACATTTTTTTTTAGGGGTCTAAGTGGCTGTAGTTCAAGCTGTTAGGCGTTTTCTTGGGCTGTTCCCCACATTTTTTTTCTTGCAGGGTGTACAAACTTGTTCACCGCCCCCCAATATTTGCATCAACGAATCAGTTATGGTTCGTTTGTTCTTTCACATTATGACAAGTCAGTGCAGAGGGGTTGGGGACGATGAGGTGGTAACTGACTGCTCCAATGGGAGTTATGGGGAGTGAACCAAGGCCAAGGCCAAGGGCATCCACAAAAGGGTCAATGCATTGAGGTAAGTAGCCGACTTCAACGATAGTAGGCGAACACCCCAAGGGCGAACCCACATCCATAGCTTGAGTAGGGTAAAGCAGACAGCCAACATCAAGGTATCCAATTAGTATGCACCGCAAAAGGCAAGGGGTCGCAGGTCGTAAGAACTTGGGCTTCAGTGTAGTTAGCTTTCAAAGTTTAGCCCACCTTGGGGGGCTGTACGGAGGGGCAAAACAAAGTGAACCAACCCAATTAATGAACACCACCACCACCTTGAGAACCGCCTTAAATCGGTTCAAATATCCACGAACACCACACCGAACAAGGTATACAGCTATGCGGAGCGAATGGGCTTCGCTAAAGGCTTTGTAGGTGGCTGAAAACTACAGCTATGCGGGGCGATTGGGCTTCGCTAAAATGGAATAAGCACGGCATTAGTGGATAACGGAGGGAATGGTTTGCAAGGGGGTTCGTTTCCCCCTCCCTCCACCAACATTCAACCCTTTAAACTTCAACCCTTTAAACTTACTTGCCTATGCTTGTATTGAGAATCAGCCCTATTAAACGCAGATACATTATTGCCCTCCGTTGGGCATTGAATGACCTCAAGTCAGTAGACGATGCGAAGGCACGGCTACTACGAGGCGAAACGA
>JACCDP011264043.1_pt1 | contig 12188 bp, 11 predicted proteins | sample 7445841 | NCBI WGS metagenome assembly JACCDP01 (sample SAMN15323441, study PRJNA562643) | freshwater metagenome | isolation source: river surface water | place: USA:Blue River Watershed | collected 2017-08-17
CAGTGCTTAGTACAACCCTAGACACAACCTCTTCAGCGAGGAGCTCTCTTGCGAGGGCCACGGTATAGTGCAACATTGGCCTGCCATGTAATTCAACAAGATTCTTATTTGGTATGCTTTTCGACCCTTTTCTTGCAGGTACTATGGCGAGAATTTTGTTCATCCGGCCATTCCTGAACTTATTTTTTTATACACGACAACCCTCGATCTCAAAACCGAAAAGAGTATATTAATAATTTTAAACTGACTAAGCAATGTAAAGCCTCGGCCAAGTTTGCATGCTAGTATAGGGAAACTATACAGCCTGTGTAATCCAGCGTCACTGAAGATAGCGTCAATTTCTTTCTGATGCCTGTACGTAGTATATTTCGAGACGTAATCATAGGCCTGTCTTCCCTTTCGACGATATTTGGAAAAACAGAAACCTATACCGCACATAAGCCTATACCAAAGTTCATTACGAATTGCTCCTCCAAAAGGGACCCCAGTGTGCGACTCAATAACAGCAAATTTACTTGGATAATAATTTATTACATAACTGCGATCTGGTGCAAGTAAACGAGAAATTTCAATCGCAAAACTTCGTAAGTTGCGAACATGTTCAACGACTGCCCGGCTAGCGATGACAGCAAAAAAGTCGCTTTTAAACGGAATGGTGTAGTGAGAACCGTCAGAGATCTCTCGCCGTTCTACCCCCCCTACATCGATTTCTCTGAGACGCCCTTCACGCCTGAGTGCGTGCAAGGCGTGCCCATTCTTTCTGAACTCGATATCAACGCCATAGGCGTCGTAGCCATGTGCTAGCAGTTCAAAAACTGCATCTCCGTTTCCGCAACCAATGTCCAATACCGAGCTACTCGCACCAATCTGTAGTCGAACAAAGTTACACACAAGAATATCTAGGTAGAGCTTGTGCGCGCCTGATTTTGAGTTGAGTCCCATCGCTTCTATTGCTGATAAATCTGATCAAGTCTGTTTTGCAAAAAGTATTCGTTTTAGAATAACTAAAAAGCACACTATAGTGGAAAAGACAATGCCTGACTTGAACTTAAAGAACTGGAATTTATCAATAAGATAGCTGCGGCCATATTCATTTTTATCTCTTCTTATCATCGCTCGTCTTTGTACAAAATCCTCGCTCGTTTCTCCGATGGGTACAGAGTATCGCAAAACGTTATAATTATTCCGAATACAATACATCGAAAGATGAAAGTCCAGATACGCATGTTTATACCGTGGAATATTGTTTAAAATTTCCGACAGCTCAGACTTCATAACAAAAAAGTTGCCATGAGCACACTCAATTTCTCTCTCGTTATCTTGAACCGTAACCGGCCTTATATTACGAGAAAAGCTAACCCCCCCAAATATAATTTGTTTTCTGATCGGATTGAGTACCTGCCCGTATATAAAATCATACGCGCGAGCCTGAAGGATAATGCCGAGCTCATTAAGAGATTGCCTTTCTACGAGGAGGTCCTCACTTATATGAACAATGTAATCTGCGGAATCCCGAAGTGCATACGTGAGCAATGATCTAACGCTGGACGCCCAAAATTCATCTTCATCCAAGATTAATGTTTTCGATATGCACTCTAGTTGTTTTGCGGCAGATTGCGAGAAGACGCCAACGAAAAATTCAAGATCAAACACCATTTTCCACGCATCCCTTATTTGGGATATATTACGTAATGTGTAATTTAGATCGCGATAACAAACTATTAAGACTGATAATCTTTGCTTTTTATTCATTTGTCTTTCGGCTCAACCTGAAAACGAGCAACTAACTCTAATTAAAAGGATAGAGTTATATACGACCATCCATTGGCATTACTAGTTATCTTATAAGATGTGTAGGCTATAAGAATCGTAGCAACTAACAATGCCTTACCGTTTCTATATATTTTAGTCATAAGACAATATAGAATGATAAATAACAGAGGGCCAGCAAGCCTGGCAATTATGTCGTTTTGGATGCTAACGAAGAAATCTGCAATCAGTAGTGCCATTATCCCTAGAACTGACCATCGGTACAAGGCATTGATATACAAACTAGAGTTGTTCGGGAAGTAAGACATGTGAATAAGCGCAAAACACACTGCGGCAGCTAGAGTAGGACCAATTCCATCGTCGACGATATAGTTTAGATACCTAAGATCAAATACCTCCTCTAATTTCGTGAGGGAAGCCATAACTAAAAAGCAAATAGCAGCGGAAAGCAAAAATAATTTTGCGGAAATCGTTAATTTAGACGCACGAGCGGCCAGTATTGCAAAAACCGTTGGTATGATACTCAAGTGACCAACAAGGCCTAGCAGTAGGGAAAGAAAAGGGAAAGATAGATTTATCACTCGTCTTTGCACAAAATAAACAAACAAAAGAAGGAAGGTCAAGGTTAGACTTGCCGTTAGAGTATTGTAATTCGCCCAATAAAATCCCCCAAGAGAGAAATACAAAAAGACAGCGATCTTACTGTCACTAAAAACAACGCTGAGAATTAGCATCTGAACGAGAATATTCAATGCAATGATCCATTTCAGTACGGAAATTGTATCAAAGTGGCAGCTAATACCAGAGATAAGGTTGAAGTAAAGATCGGGGCTTTCTCCAGTACAACCAAGTGTCACAAATTTGAGATAAACAGTTAAGTCGCGTACGTCGAGGGAATCATAGCTGGCCGACAGAGCGATGTTGATATGTTGTGAATTATTTAAATAGAATATCGTAAAAAAAAAAATAAACGATAGGCGTAAATATTTTTCGATGAAGAGAATGCTTGTTGCCATTACAACGTAGGCAAAGAGAAGATACGCCTCCAACTTAGATTCTTGCCTTTGAAAGAATGTAACGAATTGCGCCGACTATTAAGCAGCACTTTATATAAAAGCGCCTGTTTCCGCGCAGTGTAACTAGAATAGCATTCCTTCCGTGCGAAAGAATGCTATGCGACTTTGATATCGAATTTATTGAATTCTGCGAGTATGAAAGCAGTACGTCAGGTGAAACAATGAAATACTTTTCAGGGTCACGTTCAAGCACCCGCAGCCAAAGCTCAAAATCTTGCCTACAAGGCAGATTCTCGTCGAATGCAAGTCCTTCTAAAGCGCTTCTTCGCAGCATTACGGAAGATGTCGTTCCAATTTTATTTGAAAACAATAGATTTTTAAAATAAATTTTCGAGCGGCTTGTTCCCTTGACTCTTATACGGATATTTCCCGTCGCGCAATCATGGATTTTCACAGAACAGGTCGCCCCTAATGCGTGGGGATCTCGCGTAAGGTCAGCAATTAAATCTTTGTAAAAATTTAAATACACAAAGTCATCGTCGTCTAGGAAGTGAATAAACTCTCCTCTCGCTAGGAAAAGGCCTAAATTTCTTTTCACGCAAGCATGGTCACTAGCTGAATGAACGTAATAGGCGTCTCGCCTCTTTATCGTTACGTCATGAGCTGAAATCACGTATATTTCAGAGGATATTCCATCTAAGGCTGCGGTTGCACAGTCAAGACAGCTATCTAGGCTGTCTCTGGCCCTAATGGTTGGAATAACGACTGTTACTCTCACCGTTTTTGAATAATTCAATAATCTTCGAAGCAATTAACGAACCACTTTTCCCCTGTCCGAAACGATGGTCCTCCTCGTATCTTCCATGCGCCACCTGCCGTGATATCGCTTCAACAATAGCATCTCTATCTATACTTGTAAGCAAAACATTATTACCGGTTTCCCTCCCAACTTGCCTGTCTCCCACAATGACTGCTGGAGTCCCTAAGAAGGCGCCCTCACGTATAAAGGAACTGGAATTACCCACTGCGCATGATGTCATTGACAACAAGATTGAATAATCCTCTGGTGAAAAGTTCTTAAAAAAGGAAAAGCTGTGATCATGATTCGATTCGCGGAAAATCCTGTAAGTCTTTGAAACGTCGTCAGTACCAGCATCTGGATTCGGCCACAAAATAATCTTACGGAAAGTTTTAAACTCCATTAGACTTGCAAGCAGAACCGCTACATCTTCCCCCGATTTTCCAAAGCTAGTAGTAACTGGATGAAAACAGACGAGAATAAACGGACTATTTAGCTCGAGTTTACTACCCGTACCGCCGTAATTGGCTAATCGAAGAATGTCTGTGTCATTCCAATCTTTCTTTATTAAGTCTAGAGATGGACATCCATAATTAAATATTCGTTCCGGAGTGATTCCGAGTGACTCGAGGCGTCTCTTAGATCGTTCACTTGAGGGGAAATGATAATCTGATAGCATCGACACAGCATCACGAACCTTGTCGTCAATATTGCCACTTATATCCCCGCCTTGGAGATGTACTAATTGTATATTAGCGTAACTTGCGGCAATAGCTGTAGCGATCGTTTCATAACGATCTGCTATTGTCACGACCAAGTGTGGCTCTAGGTCGGAGAACACGTGCGCCAAGGCGTTTAAGCAAGCACCGGTAGTTAAAGTTTGGCTTGCTAATGAATCGCCATCAAACGTAGAAAGTATCTTCCTCGCAATAGAAAAGCCATCTTTTTCAACTTGTTTATATGATTTCCCATATTTTTCTAAGAGCATGGAAGCCCCGCAAATTACTTGTAACTCCACACTTTTTACATTGGCTAACTCAATCATCAGAGTCTTTGACCGAGCATAGTTAGCTCTGTTAAAAAGAACTATGGCGATCTTCATGTTCCTAAATCACTTTCTAATAAAAAATCCCATTTCATTTTATTCTTCAAAAGCTTTTTGCCGACTACATTTCTGAATTCCTCGACGGGGATACCGAAACCAGAAGGTTTTTTAGATTCGAGGTCTGAAACCTTTATATGCTCGCCTTGGGACATATTTCGGTTCAAAGCCAAGCTTCTTCCGAAATTCCGTCGCATCTCTTCTGAGTTATTAATGCTGAGCGTAGCTCTCGAAGAGATGCGTGCCTCTTCTAAAAATCGAATGCCTTTAACAAATTGATCAAGCTCTCTTATCTCTATTGATGAAGTGGCATCCGGGCCATACATATGGCGGTCGAAGGTAACATGCACTTCAACAATATCCGCGCCGAGCGCTACAGCTGCCATACCCGGATAAATTGTTCCTGAATGATCGGAATATCCCACCGGAATCGTAAATTCTCGCAACATAGAGGCTAGGTCGGCAAGATAAGTGCTTTTAGGATTAGTTGGATAGCTTGTTGTACACTGCAAAACGGCCAGCTTAAAATTTGCTTGTAGCAGCTTTTTAATCTGTTCTTCAAATTCATTTTTTGATAGCAATCCCCCCGAGATGATCAGCTCTTTTTTGGTTTCCTTTATCGCTTCAAGAAGTAGCATATTCAACGTATCACCAGAGCCAACCTTATAGCGATTAACACCAAGTCGTTCAAGCCGGTGCACAGCAGCTACTGAAAACGGTGTTACAAGCAACTCGATTCTATTGTTTTCACAAGCAGTTTTAATTGCTTCCCACTGTGACTGGCTAAACTCCATACGTTTCCAATAATCCATCCGACTAAGACTCTCGGATGGATACGGGACGCGAAAATTTTCGTATTCGCTACTTTCGGCCTCTGCGATATGCATTTGGAACTTAATCGCGTCAAATCCTGCTTTTGCCACGTGAGGTATAAAGGACATTAGGATACCGAAGCTTCCCTCATGCGCCTGCCCTACCTCAGCCACTAAGAATACCTTATTAGAGCTTTTATACTCGCTGAGTTTCATCATTGATTGTTTTCATTAGTAGATCGACTAGAAAAATTTCTGCACGTTTAAGAGAGTCGCTTGTATAGCCACCGATATGTGGGGTCACTAGAACATTTCGCCCTCTATCTTGACATAATCGAATCCATCGGTTCCACACTGACTTGCTCTTTTCGTCTCTTATTACATCGATTGCTAACCCAGCGAAGTAATCATTCTTGGCGAGGTTATAAAGACTCTCCTCGTCAATCAGTTCTCCTCGGGATACATTTATCAGTATCTTGTTTTCCATCTTCAACAAATCTTCTTCGGTCAGAATCACATCACCCCCAGGTTTATAGCTTGCCAATAGAACGATCACGTCTGAATTTTCAATTAGCTCGCTCTTAGTTATCGGCTGTCCGGTAATCTGACAATTCAAAAAGTTGACATCATAAGAAATTAATCCACAACCAAAATTAGTTAACAAATTTGATACGAGTTTTCCAAGTCGTCCATATCCAATTAGCCCAACTGTCAGACTCTGCAGGTCACGGCCTAAATATAGCTCACGTGCGAAGTCTCCCGAGTGTTGTGCCCTAGCTGCAAACGGATACTTTCGCAGCACGGAAATGATTAAACCCACAGTATGTTCAGCAGTCGCGGGTACTTTTTCGAGAAAGTCTACCGCACCAGTTAAAGAGATTAATTTAATATTCCTTTTTTCTAGTAAGGGTAGATCTATATGCGTCAAACCCGTTGTCGGCGTACATATAATTCTTAGACTTGGAGCCAGAATTAGGACGGAGTTATCTATGTAAAAGTTTATCCGAGTAAATATTATATTTTTATCTTTTATAAAACCGTTCAGTAAATGTTTATCTTCCAAAAGTTCGACTTCCCCAATTTTTTTTAATTTTATGAGGGCTTCTTGGGGGAATAAGTCGGGTTCACATATACCTATTTTTTGCATACCCATTGGATTTGTGGTCTTTATTATTCGATGTAACAATCGAGCGGATTTGTGGAACTGTTACCTGGCTTAGGTTAAGTTATAATCACCTAACGGTTCTTGTGCATGTCAGGCTACTAATTCTTAACTACCAACAGGTTCGAGTTTGCGTTGCCATATGTAATGTCTGATTTTGTCGATTGTGGTAAAAAAATGAATCCAAGCACTGATTAGCTAGTTGAAGTATTGTAAGGGGCTGAAATTATTGTCCTTTATTCCAACTTTTAAACACGCTTCGGATTCATTACGAGTTAATTACTTATGAGTCATTTTATCCAAATAAAAATTTGCCAAGTCAAAATCAGCCTCTGAGTCTATAGAAACTTGATCACTCTCAATAATGTACCCATAGGTTTTTCTACCCATTAACGAGTCATTATTAACAAGACAATCTCGTGATACTGCGTATGCAACGCCGTTTCTATGGTAGACGGTAGTTAGTTGCTGTCGCGCGATGACTTCCGAACCACGACTATCCCAATAATCAAGATTCCCGTCCTCTAACTTCAATTGCTTGAGTGGATGGGACTTCGAGCTTGTTTCGGAAATGGTCCAGACAGAATCATAATTCCCGCGCGCCAAAAGGAAAAGTACTTCTCTTACATCCTGGATCTGCCGGAGCGGAGATGTCGGTTGCAACATTAAAACGAAATCGTAACGGACGCTATCTAACTGCTCAACTGAAAACAAGGCATGTGTAAGCACAGCATGGTCACTCACGGTGTCGCCGGAAAGATCAGCTGGGCGGAGAAAAGGTGCATCTAAGCCGTATTCCATAGCCGATTTTGCTATTTCGAGTGAGTCAGTGCTAACAATGCGCCGATCTATTTCGCTTATTTCCGATGCAACTTGTCCAGCCAAGGCAACTAAGCTTCTACCACGAAAACTTTTGAGATTTTTCCGCGGTATTCCCTTTGATCCACCGCGAGCAGGGACAACCGCTAGAATACGCTTCCCATCTATCACTATTCAGGTCTCCAGTTTGACGCAACGGCATAAAGATTATCTGAGTACCCTCGCATCTCGAGCCATGTCCGCCACAAATTATCAATAGACTCGTCGAGTACGCCCAACTTTATATCGCCCCTAGGTCTTAACTCCCGCAACCAAGAGGTCGCATTTGCAAATCCGTAGCGATGGACGTACCTTACACTCCGCTCCTTAAAGCCAGCGGTCCTAAGCAAGAAAAGCAAGCTGTCCCCGTCGAAAATCCACCTATGTTGGGTACGGTAGAAAAATTTCGGAAAATCATTCGGCAACAAATGCATCAAAATATCGTTTCGATTGGGTGTTGAAATCACTGCTATACCGTCAGGCTTCAACAAATTTCCGATTTCTGTGATAAATTTATTTGGATTGGGAACATGCTCCACTACTTGAATTGCGAACGCTATGTCTACTTTCCCATTCCAATGAGACCCAGCCTCTAGCGTTGAGCTAAAGTATTCATACCCTCTTTCTTCTAAAGAGGACGACCATCTGGTATCTGGATCAATGGCTATCAAGTTCTTAGTTAGGCCACTTAAATGGTCAAGCAATGTTCCGCCTCCGCATCCAACGTCGGCAATTGTTAGATTTCTTAGTCTTTTCGGCGACACTAGCGCTGTTGTGTATTTAGCCAATTGATCGTGTACAGCTTGATGTTCATCAAGGGCGTGGCTCTGCCCCAGTAGTTCTCTGTAATCACCCCTATCGTAACCAACCGAAGGCATACAACTCGCCTCCGCCAATCGGTGTACTCCGCAGCTACCGCATTCCGCTACTTTTCCTTTGGAAATCCGTTCAAACTGCCCGTTACGCACTGTCCCATCATATATCTCAGTCCAAACGTCTGCGCCGCAAATTTCACAAGATTGAAAACTTTTAATCATTAATCTGTACCTCTAGATCCTAAGCATTTCGATTACATACAGTTAGACACTGGATGCCTCCTACTAACTATATTTATAGAACATATTGATTATCTGGAGAAACTTAACTTAAATACTACTGAGTACCGAATATATAGTATTAACTACCTGAGTCAATCAGGGTGTTTAATTGAAAGCGCCCCCAATGATCAACTTTCGTTTTTCTCTGTTCCGAGGAGAGCTTGTTTATTTCCGGATCGCGATATACTGAGTCATTTGAAAAAGCGGTCGTGGAAATTTCTTCGAAGACGCAGCCTGTTTCGGTCCGAAACGAGTGCCAAACTCCAGGCGGAACCGTAAGGGTATCTCCAGGACGCAAGATATAATCGCGACCATCAAGTTCGCCGATCAGTTCGCCGAAAAGAATGCAGAACGTTTCCTCCTTCAGTTTGTGATAATGCATCGGATGTACTTGTCCAGACAATTGTACGAGAATTTTTTTTGCATACTGACGATTTATTACCGTAATTAACACTACACCCACGCGTCGAAAGTTCTCGACTCCGTAGTGATGAGAATACTCGGTCGTAAACTCATGCGAAAGAACAACGTGCGCGTAAGCAAGTAATGCCTTAACTTCATGTATTGCCGTTTTCAGAATTTTACTTCGCTCGTCTTCCTGATTAAGCTCAATCCCATCTAGCGTAACAGGTCGATGCTGCTCACAATAGGTCTTCAGGGTAATCCCCTCTTGCCAACTTCCTGAGGTTAGCTGCCCGCTCTCAAAAGGAAATGCAAAATAAACGTCATCAAGCGTAAGTGTTGAATCTTGATCCATATTTCTTTTGAAAAATACACCGCGACTTAATTCTTGAACTGAAACTAGCTCTTCCTTAGTAGGAATGCCTCTACGAATTCCGCCCATCAATTTTTTTCCGCGTTTATAGGTTTCGATCCATTTTTCAATTTGAGCGGGAGTGGACGAGTAGGCATTTAGCTGTACGCTATCCGTTTCGAGCCCTACATGGCGCTCGAAAATCTCCGCCCCAAGCGCTGCGGCAATTGTCACCTGAATTGTATCGTTGGGCGGCTCATGCGTTGACCAGCCCACAGCTTTGTCAGGATATCGCTCTTTGAATCCTCGGATATTATTTAAGTGACAAACGTCATCGGGCGTAGGGTAAATAGAAACACAATGCATCAAAGCAAAATCACATCCCCGATGAGTCAAAAAGCTTACTAAATCATCAACTTCCCGCTCTTCTAGCCCGCCAGTTGAAGCAATAACTGGCAGCCCAGACGCAGCTATTCGCTCAAGCAATGGCCAATCCTTCGCCGAACAACTAGCGACTTTTATAATATCAAAGCCAATTTCTAATATTCGATCGACGGATGTTTCATCAAACGGCGTACACATTGCGAGGAGCTCGTTCCGTTTAACCGTTTCCCGAAGGTTTTTAAAGTCTTCCCAATTTAAGCTCGTAGACATGAAACGGCTAACATGCTTGTTTTGCGATTTCTCACGGTGGGAAATATGAACAAATTCAGGCAAATTACGAAATTGAAATTTAATTGCAGCGCGAACGCCTGTCTCTCGTATCACCTTTCCGCACTCATTGATTATCATAGATCCGTGAGTCACGCTTCCTTGATGATTATTTGCGAGGTCAAGAACGAATAGTTCTTTGAAGTTAAACCTTTGTAGCGACTTCATGTGGGCGCCTCTGTTCGGTTGGGTTTGTATCTAATCGATGTGTAGCGCTTCGCGGCAGTAGCCTCGTGCATAGTCAATTTTTACCGCTCGATTTATCGTAGAGGAGAGATTAACAGCGGAAATTACAAGCATAGTGTCTAGGCCACGTTCAATAGAAATCGGCGAAACTATGTAATTTGATTCAAGCATCTCTTGTATATGTGTCAGTTCATCAATAAAATCATCTGGTCTAGTCTTTTGAATTCTTTGATAAATTTTTTCTGTTTCGTCGACTATTCCATGAACTAAATCTTCTCCTGCATCAATCGCGGAATGCCATTCGAGATATCCGTTCTCAAATTGAACGCGCGCGAACTTACGTGAGGGGCGAGTAACTACATCTTGGATACAGCGCCCAACGAAGCCGCTCTCTGTCTTGAGATTCACAGCACATATTCTATCGTAGTGTACATTCTCGTCTTTAACAACATCGAGGGTGGCGGCGACCTCACATATTTTTCCCGCTCCGACCTCAAGTGCAAAGTGTTGCCATAAGTTCAGGGCATGAGAATGCTCACCTGACGCACCACCGCCACGTTCCATAAAGCCAAGATAAGAGTCAGAGGGGCCGCTTAGCCAAGGATGCGCTCTAAATATACCACCCCAGTGCTCTCGAAACTCGACGTCTAGAGTAAGGACTGCCCCAAAATTATGCGATCTTAACCCTGCGGAAATGGCTTTAGAAGCCTTTCCAACTACGTGATCGTATCCGACAAAAACCGCTACACCTAATTTCTTAGATTCCTCATAGAAGCGCTCGGCGCCGTCTAGGTCTGGGCAGCAAACAGGCTTCTCAATCATTAAACACCTGGGCCGCTCCTCCAGCATCTTCATTGCAATACTGAGATGCGTATCAGGGGGCGTACCGATGATTATCATATCGTATCCCCCAACAGGCGCCGATTGTAGATCGTAGAGTCCAATCCCTGTATCCCACTGCCCGTATCTAGTTGGATAGATTGAATTGCGCGTTCGCTCTAACGCACTCCTATCTACATCTACTATATCTACCACCCAATTAAGTTGCCGCGATGCATGGGCTAAATGATTTCCAATTGAACCAGCCCCTATAATTTTCACTCTCAATTTGACTCTTTCATAATAATGTTTACGGGATTTAGAATATCTTTAGTTCGGAATAAGCCTAGTTAAAATAACGTAGATTCAAATTCAAAGTACAAATTTGCATAACGGGGTTCAGGTGGCCAGAGATGCCTTGGTATCGCTGACCTGAAGCTTCCGAATAGTACATAACGGATGCAAAGCCCAACGCACACAGCGGCAGTATAAACGAAGCGTTTTCCCGAATAACAGATCATTAGGATCCCGGAGGAAACCGAGGCCGGTAAAACGGTGGCCGACGCATTCCGTAAGCGCTTGATTTCGGATGCGATGGATCACAACTGGAGGTCGAAGTTCGGCGGGATGTCGGTAGCCAGTGTCCCCTGTTAAGTAGACAGTTAAAATGTAGAGTTTTCCGCCCGTTGCCTGAACAATCTGGGTGGCAACTTTCCCAGTGCCCCGTGGGGCGTTCCTCGTTGTAGACCGTGATCCGGTCGTCAGTTATGTCCCTGACGGTAATCATCCCCTAGGTTAAAGGGGGTCAGAGGTAGAATTTTCTCGATATGAGGGGGTTCTACAGATGAAGAAGTCCAGATTTACCGATAGTCAGATTGCTGAAGCTTTGAAACGGGTCGAAGCTGGCCTTTCGGTTCCAGAGTTGTGCCGGGAGCTGGGGGTCAGTTCAGCGACCTTTTACAAGTGGCGGGCGAAGTACGGTGGCATGGACACCTCCATGATGGTCAGGCTCAAAGAGCTTGAGGTCGAGAACGCCCGGTTAAAGAAGATGTATGCCGCAGAGCGTCTGAAGGCTGAGATCCTGAACGAGGCCTTAACAAAA
>JACCDP010775347.1_pt1 | contig 12187 bp, 8 predicted proteins | sample 7445841 | NCBI WGS metagenome assembly JACCDP01 (sample SAMN15323441, study PRJNA562643) | freshwater metagenome | isolation source: river surface water | place: USA:Blue River Watershed | collected 2017-08-17
ATAAGGTATGTGCCGTGCCGTTGGGGCGAAAAACACCGACATTTCCTGCTTCACGACCCTCGGCAATGACCTTCCATGAGCCCGCGTTCAACTCAGCGCGCATCCAACTAACCCATTTGAAGGGGGATACTATAATTCCTGAATCCTTCGACCCCACCTCTGAAAGCACCGTTCGATCTTTTGCCAATCGTTTGATAATTTTACATTTCTCCTTATGGGGAATAATGATTGACCCATCAGACACTTCGACTAGGTCAAGTTTCAATCGGTCTAATAGTCTTAAATAATCGTCCAAGCAATTTCTTGCGTAGAAGGCTTCAAATAAGGTCCCTCCTAAATACGGCCTTAAACCGGCTTCTTGATACAACCGTATTTTCTCTTCAAGGTTTTTACTCACCATGGATGTACCAAAACCAAACTTCACCAAATCGGTTAGATGGGCCGAGGCTTCAATGAAGTTTTCTGTTTCGCGTAAACCAAGACCTTTGTCCATCATCATCGTCACGCCGTTTTCGCGCGGCTTCAGATCTCGTTCTGGAATATGGGGAAGAATTGCGTTAATCATTCATCAAAGATACAAAATCTTTATGTTTTCGAAGTTTTGGATTCCATTCAAACAATTTTTCAGCAAGTGCAAAGTCTTGTTCTTTTAAAGCTGCAAACAAAAACAAGGCATCGTCATTGCGAGCGAGTTGTACCAAAACATGCGTTAAAAGAAGTAGAAAATAGTCATTGACCTCCAAGGTTTCTTGGTTCTCCTCCAAGTATGCTAAAGCAAAAAGCGGTGATTCTTCCATGAGAAAATTCATGTAATCCGTCAATGCCTCCGGATCGCCCGGATCGAGGTCTAAGGACTCCTTGTAATAGATTTCCGCCAAGGTTCTATCGAGCAATTTATGATAGGCATTGGCTAAAACCAGGGAGACTGAAGCATTTCCTTCGGCATAATCTCGTGCCTTATGCAAATGGGTTAGCGCCTCTTTTGTTTGGCCCTGTAAATCCATAACAATGCCCAATCCTAACCAAGCTTCGTACAATGTCGGGTGGATCTCCAAGCTCAATCGGTAGTAATTCAAAGCAATTTCATACTCCTGAAGTTGCTCATGTGCTTCGCCCAAGTAGCATAACGCCATGGGATCGTCGCCTTCCAATTCAAGAACTTTTTGAAAAGATTCGATAGCTCGATGGTGTTTCCCTGAGGATAAATACGCATTGCCCAAATTGAAATGGGCCGGAGCGAAATCCTGAATGATCAGGAGGCAATAATCGTAGGCCCAAATCGCCTTGGCATAATTCTCCAACTTGGAATACGAATTCCCTAAGTTGTACCAAGCCATCGAGGCGTACGGGTTTTCCTCAATGTACTTAAGGTAAGTATTGACGGCCTTTTCGTGATCCCCCATTCGATCGTAAGTGAAACCTAATTCGTACAACAAGGATTCACAATCGGGCAGTGCTTGAATTCCTTTTTCCAGAATAGCTAAGCTGTTTTCGAAGTCTTCCATTTTTTGGTAGGCGTGCGAAATATCGTGGTATAAATCCTCCAAATCGTCGTCCTCAGCAAAAGGTAAGGCTCGTAAAAAGTACTTGACTGCCGATTTCGGGTGATTCATTTGCGTATACACGGAACCAAAAGTGACCCACAACTCAAAGGAGGAAATGGCTTCGTTTCTGAGTTTACCAAGCAACTCGAGCGAAGATTTGTAATCCTTTTCTCCGCACAGTGCCTGAGCGATTCGCAACCTAAAAACGGGATTATAGCTAAAGTTAATATCGGCTATTTGGGCAGCTCTTTTGGCTTTTTTAAAGTCATTTAAGGCAAAATAGTGATCAATGATGGCTTCCATGCGGTCGCTATCAATAAAACCCAACTCACTTCCCGTAAGATGCGCCTCAAAATGCTGGATATCTCCATTCAATTGCTGATCACCAAAGGATTCATCGTCATCCTCAAACATGCCAAACCTTTTTAACGAATTTAGCTCAAAGCGGCATGCTTTCCTAAATTTTAAGGCTACTTTATTTTCAACAAACCGCCGTTAATTGTTGAAAACTGCTAAAGTAAGGACTCAATGATGCGTTCCATAGAATACCCATCCGCTTCAGCCTTATAGTTTTTCACCAACCTGTGCCGAAGTATGGGAATAGCAACGGCTTTTACATCCTCAATATCCGGAGAGAATTTTCCTCGGAGTGCCGCATGGCATTTTGCTCCCAACACCAAATATTGTGATGCGCGTGGCCCAGCACCCCATGTTATGTACTTTTTGGTGAGATCAGTGGATCTTTCCGAATTAGCACGTGTTTTTGCTACCAAATTCACGGCATATTCCAAAACGTTATCCGCGACGGGCATTCGTCGAATCAATGCTTGATACTCCATGATTTCGCTTCCACTAAGCACCTTGTTTACCTCTGTTTTAATTCCCGAGGTAGTTGATTTCACAATGGAAACTTCTTCTTCAAAGGTTGGATAATCCACCCAAATATTGAACATGAAGCGGTCTAATTGCGCTTCAGGCAATGGATATGTACCTTCTTGCTCGATGGGGTTTTGAGTCGCTAAAACGAAAAAAGGATGATTAAGATCGTACGTTTTACCCGCAGTTGTCACTTTTCGTTCTTGCATGGCCTCTAATAAGGCGGATTGCGTTTTGGGTGGGGTACGGTTGATTTCATCCGCTAGAACAATGTTGGTAAACAGTGGACCCGGAATGAACTTAAAATTCCTGGTCTCATCCAAAATTTCGGAACCGATAATGTCCGAAGGCATTAAATCGGGCGTAAACTGGATTCGGTTAAAATCCACTCCCAGTGCTGAGGCAATAGTGTTAACCAAAAGGGTTTTTGCCAAACCCGGAACGCCAACCAAAAGGCAATGGCCTCCGGAAAACATGGCAATAAGCACCTGATTTACCACTTCATCCTGTCCTACGATTACTTTGTGAATTTCTGTATTCAATTGCTGATAGCGCTCGCTTAAGGAAATCAATTTTTCAGAATCATTCATTGTTCTTGGGGTTTATCCATTTATGTTCAAAAGTGCAGCCAGTGAAATCTTGGTCTATCCGTATGTAAGCGTTACCTATTTTACTAGATACCCATTGCGAAAGAATGTTTGCGCGTTTATCGTTTTCTGCGGCCTGCTTGATTAACGCATAATCGTCGTTCAAATTCGCTTTATGGGCCGGTACACGTTGCATCAAACGTACGATTCGAATCCCTTGTTGACGCGTCATGTAATCCATGTAGAGACTGGGTTGGGTTATATCTCCCGCTTCCATGGCATCGGTCAATAAGTAAATTTGCTGATCAATCTCGTTTAAATCTTCCATGTCCCACAATTGAGAAGCCGTTCGTGGGTTGGATATAATGCCTTTATTTTGACGTGTCGAGGCATCGTTAGAGTACCTTGCCACCGCTTGCTCCCAGGTAAGTTCATTCATTTTTAGCATTCGGTAGCAGGAATCCATACGCTGAGAAGCTTTGTTCATGGTTTGAATGCTGAATTCTGGACGAATTAAAATGTGCAAGCACACAAAATCGTCGCCAGATCTCGAAACCAATTTAATGATATGATAACCAAACTCCGTCTCAATGGGTTCAGAAATTTCAGCAGGTTTCAATTTGAAAACGGTCGCTTCGAACTGAGGTACCATCATTCCTTTGGTCGCTGCAATTTTACCCCCCATCGGAGCACTTCCCGGATCCATGGAATAGGTTCGAGCAATGCTCTCAAAACTTTTCCCTTGTACGACAATCATTTCGCGCAATTCCTTAATCTTGTCTAAGGCGATTTTTTTATCCTCTTTCGTGATTTCAGGGTAAATGACAATTTGCTGAAATCCAAGTTGCATATTGATGTATGGAACGCTATCTGCTGGCAATTTATTGAAAAAATCAGTCACCTCTTTAGGCGTAACACCGAGACCCGAAGTAATGGTGTTGCGCATTTCATCGGCCAACATGTTGGTGCGAATAATATCTCTAAATTTATCCTTTATTTCACCGTATGACATACGGTAAAACTCCTCGAGTTTTTGACGCCCCCCCATCTGGTTTTGAATGATTCTTAGGCGATTTTCCATATCGGCATCTACCTGCTCATCGCTCACAACTACGCTGTCCAATTTGGCTTGATTCACCAAAATCTGAGTAACCATAATTTGCTCCAAAACCCGGCAATCAAAGGTACTATCTATGGTTACTTTAGCCTCCTCAGCTTGCAGGCGTTGCTCCTTGATGTCGGATAACAGGATGACATTGTCTCCAACCTGAGCAACGATTTTATCCAAGGTTATCGGTTGTGCTTGCGCCAAAAAGGCCACTCCGATAAAGAAAATAAGAAAAGGCAACCTCATTACTTACCTAAGTTATAAAGCACCTTTTTATTGACCTTCACCTTATACTTCTTCTGCAAGCTATCCAACCAATTTTTCTCTAAGAAATTCTGATAATCGGAGGTAGCATTTCCTTTGGCTTCGTTGAATTCTTTACGCATTACCGGAAGTTCAGCGTTAACCTTGACCACGTAGTATTTACCTTCAAAAAGGTAAGGCTTACTAACACCTGAAGTTAAATTTTGCCCTTTAAGCGAAGGAGTTACCTCGGGATCAAACTTGTTCATTTTTACTTTTAAATTCAATTCTGAATCCTTGTTAATTTTCTCGATAACGTGTTTCGAATTAATGGTGTCATTCGCCAACATTGTTTTCACTTCCATGGCAATTGACTCGGTCAAGCACTCGTAAATGGTTGCGTCAATGCGCTTTGGCCATTGATAACTTTCACGGTTAGCATTGAAATATGCACGTAAACCAGCTGTGTCCTTAACCGCCTTATTCCACACCTTATCCTGCATGACCTCGTAAAGCAAAATCCCGTCGTGGTATTCATTCACCAAGGCTTTGTACTCAGGATATTTCGCAGGTAGTAAGCGTTCTTCATACTCCAAAATGGCAGCTTTCTCCCAAGCAGCGAATTGGTTTGCAACCAGTACTTTTGGCTCTTCTTTGCGCAGACCACGGTAACCTTTTTCCAAAAATCGTGCGAATTGCTGTTGACCAAAAGCAACACCGTCCAACGTGAAAAGTGTTTTATTCGTTTTTAAATTTTTAGCGCTCCACTTTCCTCCAAAATACGTTGAGTCCAAGTTGTTTTCGAACCATGCCAAGTTTTCTGAAGGTCCTGCCGTGTAGCGGTACTTTGCCTTCAGTTTTCGAACAAAGGAATCTTGCGTTTTTTTCGAGCGTTCGTCCTTGTTGACCTTCGTTTGAAGTTCTTTTTTCATGGTTTCAAAAGGTGCAACGTCTTTTCGTTCTATTCGCTTAATGATATGGTAACCAAAGTTGGTTTTAACGGGCTCGCTAATATCACCGTCAGCTGCGAGCGAAAATGCGGCTTCTTCAAATTCGGGGACCATCCTTTGGGTGGTTCCGGAACCGAAAACGGGCAGTTCGCCCCCTTTTTTGCTGGTCCCTGGATCGTCCGAATTCAACGCCACCATTTCCGACCACGAAGCTCCATTCTTAAGCTTGTTGTAGATTTCATCAATTTTCTTCTTAGCATTATCCTTCGTCGTTTGATCCGCATCTTTGGCGACGCTGATCATGATATGAGCTGCTTTTATGGATCCACGCGAAGGTCTAAGGGCTGTTGTTTTCAAAATATGGTAACCAAACTTCGTTCTAAACGGGGCGGAAACAGCACCAATAGGAGTGTTGTAAGCCATGTCCTCGAAAGGATAAACCATTTGAAAAGCGGTAAAATACCCCAAATCACCACCGTTCGATGCCGCTGATGGATCATCCGAACCGTTTTTCATTCTTGCTACTGCCGAAAAATCTTCGCCATTTTCGATGCGTTTTTTCAAAGCCATCAGGCGATTATACGCTGCTAAAGTATCCGCAGGAGAGGCATTTGGATCCAACTTCACCATGATGTGCGAACATCGAACTTCATTGGCCGTCCGATAATAAGCCTCCTTCACCAAGGATTCATTTTGAGCGGAATCAATCAAATACGGAATGGCCAATTGACGCTTGTAGCCCTCAAATTCTCGCTTGAGTTTAGGAATAGTATCGTACCCCAAAGCCTCGGCCTCTATCACTTTCAATTTGAATTTCCGGAAAAGATCCATGTACTCGTCCATGGATGCCTGATCGAATTTAGGATTGGGATTGTTCTTGAGGTAGATTTGCAGAAACTCACTTTGGGTGACTTTTTCTTTATTGACGGTCAATACTACCGGGTCTTTTTGCGAAAAAGCCGACATCGAAAACAATAAGGCAAAAGCAACAACTGATTTTTTCATAAGTTAAATAAACGTTTATATATTACTTGATGCTATAATTTGGCGCTTCCCGTGTTATGGTAACATCGTGAGGATGGGATTCGCGAACCCCAGCATGGGTAATCCGTGTAAAAGAAGCTTGCTGTAAATCTTGAATGGTTTTTGCTCCGCAATACCCCATTCCCGCACGGAGACCTCCCGTAATTTGATACATCACCTCCACCAGCGAACCTTTAAAAGGCACTCGTCCTGAAATTCCTTCAGGAACGAGTTTTTTCAGATCGTTTTCACCTTCTTGGAAATACCGATCCTTTGACCCTTTGTTCATAGCTTCCAAAGACCCCATACCACGGTAGGCTTTAAATTTTCTGCCTTCAAAAATAATGGTTTCGCCAGGAGATTCTTCAACCCCAGCAAACATTCCGCCCAGCATAACGCAATCTGCTCCAGCAGCAATGGCTTTAACTATGTCACCGGTATAACGAATCCCTCCATCTGCAATGACGGGAACCCCGCTGCCCTCAATAGCTCGTGCAACATCGTTCACTGCACTGAGCTGAGGAACTCCAACTCCTGCGATTACCCTTGTGGTACAAATCGACCCTGGGCCAATGCCAACCTTGACCGCATCAGCACCAGCAGCTACGAGAAACTGAGCCGCCTCTGCCGTTGCAATGTTTCCCACAACTACCTCTAATTTCGGATACTTTTCTTTAATGTTTTTCAGTTTTTCGGCTACACCCAAGGTGTGAGCATGCGCTGTATCCACCACAACAGCATCAACTCCAGCCTCAACCAATGCTTTCACCCGTTCCATGGTATCTTGCGTTACACCAACGGCAGCAGCCACGCGCAAACGACCCAAAGAATCTTTGCAAGACATAGGGTGCTCTTTTACTTTAATGATGTCGCGGAAGGTAATCAAACCGATAAGGCGTTGGTTTGCATCCACCACCGGCAGTTTTTCAATGCGGTTACCTTGTAGAATCATTTCCGCAGTTGCCAAATCCGTTCCATCCACGGTTGTAATCAAATTCTGCGATGTCATCACTTCCACAATGGGCTTTTGCAAATCTCGCTCAAAACGTAAATCTCGATTCGTAACGATGCCTTTTAATACCTTGTTGCTATCAACAACGGGAATACCTCCAATGCTGTGCTCCTGCATGATGGCCAAGGCATCCGCTACTACCGCGGATTCCAATAAGGTAATGGGATCAATGATCATTCCGCTCTCAGAACGCTTTACCTTACGTACTTCAACGGCCTGATCTAAAATGCTCAGGTTTTTGTGTATCACCCCGATACCCCCTTGTTGAGCAATGGCAATCGCCAATCGATGCTCCGTTACGGTGTCCATGGCTGAAGACACCACGGGGGCATTCAACGGAATGTTCCGTGAAAACCTGGACTTCAGAACTACGGCATTCGGAAGCACCTCTGAATATGCCGGAACCAAGAGAACATCGTCGAATGTTAAGCCCTGAGGGCTCTCTGAAAGATTTTTTAGCGCCATGCTTGAATCTAAAATAAATTCTTGCAAATTTAGAAAAATTAAGGGGAAATACCGAGGAGAATGGCAATTGGATGTTAATAAATTACAAAAGATTCCATTTTCTTTATTTTTTGCTTAATCTTGTAGCAATGAAGCAGTTTTTCGCTTGTGTATTTTGCGTCGGAACCGTTGCCCTTTACGCACAAGATTATTCAGTGGACTCCACCAAGATTCTTCAAATATCTGGGGTTGTCATTGGCGAAGATGACCTTGAACCTCTGCCCTATTCAACCGTGTGGAATCGCACCCTGCGAAAAGGGGTCATTTCCGATTATCTTGGTTTTTTTACCTTGGTTTCCTTTCCTGGAGACACGCTGGTTTTCAACTTCATGGGCTACAAATCTTCCACTTATATTATTCCTGACACCCTTGAAGAAAACCGGTATTCGATGGTACATATGTTGGAAAGAGACACCTTAAATATGCCCGAGGTGGTCGTCTATCCATGGCCTTCTCGCGAGGAATTTGCACGTTATTTCGTGAACATGAAACCTTACGATGATGCTATGCGCCGAGCGCAACGTGAACTCTCCAACGAATCTTTAGCGTTCACAGCTGCTCGATTGAACAACGATGCTTCTTTAGCCTATGGATACGCACAAAACCAGCGATTAACTAAGTTGTATACCAACGGACAATTGCCTGCGAACAACCTCTTCAATCCCTATGCTTGGGCAAAATTAGTTCAAGATTGGAAGGCAGGTAAGTTAAGCCGTCAATGATACCTAGGAAAGGCCAAAAAGTATTTCTCGACAGGTTTCGCCAAAGCTGAGATGTTCAAATTATCTGAAGCCTGAGGCAAATCCAATAATTCTCCCCCCTTCGTTAGCAAGTAAATGTTCTGTTTACCGTGAGTGTACGCTTTATTCACTAACAAATCGTGGTACACCAAAAATTCCACTTGATCGTCTGAAAAACCCGTTTGAGCTTTTACAAACTCTTTTTCCAAGGCAATTCTATCGGGCGAAAAAGGATGAGTAGCAACTTCAATTTTAAACAAGTTGCGATTGATGATGCTCGAGCAAAGGAACGATAAGATAGGATCGTTGTGGCCCTGCCACACTTTTATAGCCCCCCAAATATCGTGATCGTCCAATTGGGCAAAAGCATCCAGGTATTGATGGTCTCGTTGAAATAAATCCTTCGTAACATCCGTGCGTAAAAACAATTCGAGCGCCGGCGAGGCAAACAAAGCAACTCCTGATTTAGCTAAGTACTTGGCGCGACGAAGCGCGTTGATGAGCATGTATTCTGCTGCGACAACCGTTTTGTGCAAATACACTTGCCAATACATTAAACGACGAGCAACAATGAACTTCTCCACGGAATAAATGGCTTTTTCCTCTAAAACCAATTGTCCTTCATGAACCGCAAGCATTTCAATTAAACGATCCGTACCAATGATTCCTTCACTAACGCCGCTGTAAAAACTATCGCGGTTCAAATAATCCATTCGATCCATATCCAACTGACTCGAAACCAATTGATACAAAAACGGCTTGGAATATTCGTTGCTAAAAATCAACTTCGCTCTTCGCAAATCATCGCCGAAAATTTCCGAAAGGCGGTCAATGAACATGCTGCTAATTTCTTCATGACTGATTCCATTGACAATATCGTATTCCAAGGCATGGCTGAAAGGTCCATGACCAATGTCATGCAACAAAATGGCCAGTTGAGCGGCTCTTTCTTCTTCCGCGGTAATCTCTTGACCTTTCCTTCTTAACACCCCAATGGCCAAGGTCATCAGGTGCATTGCGCCAACCACATGGGTATAGCGCGTATGTTGTGCACCGGGATATACCAAATTAGAAAGCCCCAACTGCATAATCCTTCGCAAACGTTGCACGTAAGGATGGTTCATGACGTCGAAAATGAGCTCATCGGGAATGGCAATGAATCCGTACAGAGGATCGTTGATGATTTTCTTTTTGTTGGAGGGAGCGCTAAGAGGAAGCAATTGCTTAATTTTACAAGTAGGATACAAATTTAAGTAAATTAACACAATGGGTAAAATTCTTTGGGCTGACGATGAAATCGATTTACTCAAGCCGCACATATTATTTCTGGAATCAAAAGGGTATCAAGTAGATAGCGTAACGAATGGCATCGATGCCGTGGAAAAGGCTGACGGGCAACGGTACGATGTGATCTTTCTCGATGAGAACATGCCGGGAATAAGTGGCCTAGAGGCGCTAACCAAAATAAAAGAATCAAACCCCTTGGTGCCCGTGGTTATGATTACCAAAAGCGAGGAAGAATTCATCATGGAAGAGGCCATAGGGAGTAAAATCGCCGATTACCTGATCAAACCGGTTAACCCTAGCCAAATCCTCCTTAGCCTGAAAAAAATACTAAACCAAGCACAGTTGGTGTCTCAAAAAACCAATGTCAATTACCAACAGGAGTTCCGTCAATTAGGAATGCAGTTGAACAACCGCCTTGACGCCAACGAATGGACTGAAATGTATAAGAAACTGGTTTATTGGGAGTTGGAACTTGAACAAGCGGAAGACAAAGCCATGAAGGAAATCTTCGATATGCAAAAGAAAGAAGCCAACCAACTCTTTTGCGATTTCATCGAAGACCATTATTTGGACTGGCTCAACGGCGCAGAGGAAATGCCCTATATGCTGCACAACATGATTCGCACCCGGGTTTTGCCGAAAATTGGAAAAGAAAAACTGGCGGTATTGGTCATTGATAATTTACGCTTCGACCAATGGAAAGTGCTCGAGCCCTTCATCAATAAATCCTATCAAAAAGAGGAGGAATACGTGATCTATTCCATTTTACCAACGGCAACACATTACGCACGTAACGCCTTTTTTGCGGGGCTTTTACCTTCAGAAATCGAAAAGAAATTCCCCCAATATTGGCGCTATGAGGAGGACGAGGGAAGTAAGAATCAATTCGAAAAAGAGCTGTTAGAACAACAATTAAAAAGGCTTAGCAAGCAGTGCAAATGGAGTTACCACAAAATCACTAACCTCGAGGCAGGTAAAAAATTGAACGAACAGTTCAACCAGATGAAAGACAACGACGTCAACTTTGTCGTCTACAATTTTGTAGATATGCTCTCCCACGCTCGTACCGACATGGAAGTCATCCGCGAATTAGCCAACGATGAAGCCGCCTACCGTTCCCTTACCAAATCTTGGTTTGAACATTCTCCCCTCCACGACTTAATCCAAAAATTTAGAGAAACTGGCACACGTCTTTTCATAACCACGGATCATGGAACGGTTAAAGTCACCAAACCCGTTAAAATTGTGGGCGAACGAAATACCAACAGCAACCTTCGTTACAAAGTGGGGCGCGGACTGAGTTACGATAAAAAAGAAGTATACGTTGTCAATAAACCGACCGAAGCCTTTTTACCGCAAATCAAACTCTCCAACGAATACGTTTTCGCCCGTGAGGCAGATTTTTTCGTTTACCCCAACAACTATCACCATTTTGTCAACCATTATGGCAATACCTTTCAGCACGGAGGCATATCAATGGAAGAAATGCTCATTCCCTTCATCGAACTGCAACCCAAGTAACTTTTGCTAATTTAGATTCCGTCGAAATAAGCGATTGTTGTACCTTTGTACCATGATTCCTTTTGATGTTCATCGAGTGCGGCAAGATTTCCCCATTCTCCAGGAGACTGTGCACGGTAAACCTCTGATTTACTTCGATAACGGAGCATCCTCGCAAAAGCCGCACCAGGTGATTGATCGAATTCGCCATTATTACGAGAAAGAGCATTCCAACGTGCATCGCGGGGTACATCACCTGAGCGCTAAAGCGACCGAAGCTTATGAAATGGGCCGGAAAACCGTGGCAGAATTTATCGGTGCGTCCTCTACCCAAGAAATCGTATTCACGAAAGGCACCACTGATGCGATTAATACCATCGCCTTTAGTTTTGGTGAAACCCTCAAGCCTGGCGATGAAATCCTCATCACTGGAATGGAACACCACTCCAACATTGTTCCATGGCAAATGCTATGCGAACGCAAAAGGTGCAACCTGAAGGTGCTTCCCGTTCTGGAAAACGGGACCCTGGACTTATCCAAACTCGACCAATTCCTCACCGAAAAAACGAAATTGTTCAGTTTCATCCATGTTTCAAATACCTTAGGAACCGTCAATCCTGCAAAAGAATTGATTTCTAAGGCCCATTCCGTTGGGGCCAAAGTCTTGCTCGACGCCGCACAAAGCGTTCAGCACATGCCCCTCAACGTACAAGAATTAGATTGCGACTTTTTAGCTTTTTCGGGACACAAGGTTTTTGCACCGACCGGTATCGGTGTTTTATACGGTAAAAAAGATTTGATGGAATCCCTACC
>JACCDP011064253.1_pt1 | contig 12187 bp, 9 predicted proteins | sample 7445841 | NCBI WGS metagenome assembly JACCDP01 (sample SAMN15323441, study PRJNA562643) | freshwater metagenome | isolation source: river surface water | place: USA:Blue River Watershed | collected 2017-08-17
TCCTTGAGTTTTTCAGTGTGATATAACCCTAAACCTCCAAATGCGCTTTTTACAGGTATAAGAGGATGGTCTCTCGCTTTTGGAACTTGATGTTTTCTTAGACTGTTCCATTCGTCTCCGGTTCTCCTCAAAACGTCTTGATAATTTTCAGGGCACTCATCGCTTCGTAATGCGTATATATCATAATATTCTTTTGTCTGGTTTGCGAACATAGCATCCCAGTCATTATAGGTAAAATTACTCAGAAAACCTTCTTCATCAACAGGAGAAGTATTTACTTCATCACAGTCCATTATAAGGAGATAAGTGTCTTTTTTAAAGTCATCTTGAAACAAGCTCATATACATATTTCTTGCTTCACTTAGCGCAAGAGGTCTTGGGAGGAACGAAGAAGGTTGTTTATAGACTTTTCTATTTTCAGATTGAGGTTTGCACCAGCTTTTACATATTTCATATGTTCCATCACTTGAATGGCCGTCGATGATGATACACTTATAAGAGTTAAAATAAGAGGCATAAATCATAGCATTTCTAAGAACTTTAGGGATATGTTTGCTAACATTCTTAGTGATAAGGGATAAGAGAAGATCTTTAGATTTAAGCATTGTTTTGATGTCTTCCATTTTACATATATTCTTTCTTAGCTTTAAGTATATCAAAATCAATATTTTTAACTGATTGACAGCGTTCTTTTTCATTATAACTTTCTCCGACTATTTCATAACTGAAATGTTTAACTAAAATATCTCGTATATTAGTAGCATGGGCGTCTCCTGCATAATACATGGCTAAAAATCCAGGGGTTCCGTTGTCTGGTTTTTTTAACATTCTTGCAACAGTGTATGTATCCATCATAGCTGTTTTTGTTGTATAGAATATCATATTACTTAGATTGGATTGATTGTCTTCAAATATTTTATATTTTTCAACGGTCTCTATAAGGGTTTTTCTTCTTTCTAAAAATTCTTCTTTTGATACATTTTTATTTGAGATAAGTAGAAGAACTTCAATATAAAATTTAATAACTATATGATAATCATCTTTATTAAAGGGCATATGAGCTGACTCGAGATATAAATCAAATATAGAAGCTACAGCATCCTTAATTATAATATTCCATAAATCCATATTTCTGAATTCTTTTATAGCTTGTTTTCTAACTTGTTTTGGAATGAGAAAATTACTATTAAAAGTAACATGTTTTTTCAAGAAGTTCATGCCGTTATGTATTATATCAAGTGTCATCTGAAGCTTATCAGGATATTGTAAAAATATATTATAAGTTTTTTCTTGAATAGTTTCTTCAGCAGGGTCATTAAAGAATATTTTTAGGATGTGATAATATATAAAAATTCCTTGGTTTAATTGAGCTTCACCTGAGTTTATATATTTATAGTGTCTTGTATCAATATAGTGCCATCTTATGTCTCTTGTAGGGCATTCTTTTTTATATCTTAAAGTTCTTTCTACTTTTTCACCTTTAGAATAGCATATTTTATAGTCGTTAAGAAACTTACTTAAATATCCTTTAGTATCGGCTGATTTTAACAAAGGATTTATATTATAAATATCAGGGTCATTTAATCTCGGTTCATATGATTGTTCTGTATAAAAATCTATGGGATAATTTTTGCTTGCAACACCGTCAAATAATTTTAAAAATTCAGGGTCATCTATATCGTAACAACATTCTTTATTTTCCCAACCTTTTTCCGTAATCCAGTTAGTGTTACACTTGCACTCGTCACAGCTGTTTTCTCTGCCAAAATGATGGTCTCCAAAAAGTATAATATAAGGCAATCTTGCACCTTCTTCCTCAAATCTTTTTTTAAGGTCATTATCAGGTTTAAGAACTGTTACTCTCACAGGACCTGATATTTTCCATATTGGCTTATTTCCAATAACGAACTTACTCATTTTATTATAAAGTTAATTTTTTATAAAAAATATAAAAAATTAAATAAACAAGGTTCTAAAAAACTCATCCTTTTCATTCTTATTTTTATCCACAAGTTCATCTACCATATCTCTATTAATTTCTATGGGTAATGAGAGCTTGTTCTTTAAACTTTTATACTTTTGTTTTTGACCTATGAAACGAGCTGTATTTATCTTCAATAAGATGGTCTCAATGTATCGTTTAAGGTTTCTTACACCTTTATCGTGTTCGCAATGTTGAGTTATGATATATCTCATAATTTCTTCGGAGAATACTACATCACCTTCACTGAACCCGATATTTGGATAAAGTTCTTTTGTAAGGTATTTTGTTCCTATAATTACTTTTTCTTGAATAGACGGTGTTGGTATGTTTATAATATGTAATCTGTCTTTAAGAATAGGGCTAATAAGACCAATATCATTAAATGCGAATATGAAGATGACTTTACTTAGGTCAATAGGAATTCCGTCAAAGTATTTATCTTCAAAATTATTATTTTGAACGGGGTCAGTCAAGTGTATTAATACGTTTTGAATATCTATACCGTCATTTGTAGTTGAAATCTTATCAAGTTCGTCAAAGAAAAATATAGGGTTAGATACTCCACATTCTATTAATCCATTAACTATAGCTCCCGGGCGACTTCCACTGTAAGTAAATGAAAATCCGTTTAAGAATGCGCTATCTCTGATACCTCCGCAAGAGAAGTTTTTCATAGGTCTTTTAAGGCATTCTGAAAGGCCTCTTCTTAATAATGCAGATTTGCCTATTCCTGCTTCACCATGAAGAGCAATAATACGGGGCATATTTTTATTTTCTGTAGAGACAATTTGAGCCACATAATTAACAATTTCTTCTTTTACTTGTTGCATACCATAAGTGGCTTTATTTAGGGTATCATATACGTCATCAAAATATTTAGATATTCTATCAGGATGATCTGTTTTTGTGACTGGAATTTCAGCATATTTTTTGAAGGGTATTTTAAGGAGAAGTTCAAACCATTCAAGGTGTTTGTGTTTATCGGAATCTATATTTTTCAGTCTTGAAATAACTCGTTCTTTTACTTTATCGTCAAGGTTTAATTTTAATAATTTTTCTTTTAATGCCTTGAATTTAGCTGGAATTCCATCTTTTTCATCACCTCCTCCGTTAAACATTTGACTAAAAACACTAGGTGGAGGTAAGGGGAAAAATATATGAACTGGGTCATCTTGAGGTGGTGGAGGGGATTTTTTCTTAGTTGGTGTGTCATCACCGTCATTTTTTCTTTTACGACCACCTCTTCTTTTAGGTGCATCATCACCTTTATTCTTAGACATCTTATTTAAAAGTAAATATAATCCTTTAAATTAAATTGTATCTTTTTTCCAATTCGTTACAGTTTTCTAAACAATAATTTATAATTCCGTGTATAATTTCATCTGATAATTTACCTTTATTATATGCTGCGGTTATTTCAAGGTCAGTTTTTATAGTTCCTTTACGATGAATGTCTATATCCTGAATATGAGATGAAACTACGGTAAAATTTTCAAGTTCTAAATGTTCGAGTAAGTTTTCATCTGAGAATTCTGTAGAGATGTTAAAGAATATTTTATCTTTAGTTTTAACCATAACTGCTACCGTATATTGTTTTACGGGTAAATGTAAGTCAAACTTATTACAGTTGATTTTTGTGAGATATGCGACGTTTTCTTTTTTACTAATTGGAATTTCTTCTTCGTTTGAGGGGAAGAGAAGTTCTTTTTTATATTCTCTCCAATAACCATCCATAGTGTTATTTAGGTTTGGTTTAAGGTTAGAAATATCCAAGTCTTTTCCTTTTTGATATAATAGTTTAAGCCAGTTAATAGCTTCATCACATACCTTGATAAGATCCTTATCTTTAACATTAACAGCTATAGGGTAATCTATGGTATCTTTATCTTTAGATATAATAAACCCGACAGGTGAGACTGATTTTAATAGTCTTGAATACATCGAAATTTGACCTTTAATATACTTGATATAGTTTGATGTTTCTATAACATAAGAGTTTTCATCAGCCTTTACTGAGGAGAATTTAATGTCAATTACTACGTATTCATCGTCAGGGATATTATCAAGGGGAAATTTAAAAAGTTTTAAGAAAGCTTTCTTTTTGACTATAATATCAGGGTATCCAACGATGTTATTAGTCCAGTCTTTTACTTGGGCTTGAAATATGACATCGATTTTTTTATTTAAAGCTTCTTTGGTTTGATGATAGCCTGATTTTCTTTCTACAAATGTATATGGGATATTTTCCTTTTTACATTTTTCGACTATGATATTAACCACATATTCTTCCCATTTATTTCCCAGGTCCATAATAAACGATGAAAAATCACATTCTTCAAAGTGGGGTTTAACCTGTTTAGACTTATCACCGTATAGGTTCAGATAGTCTAAAAGAGGTTCTTCTAAGAGGTAATTTTTAATCTGTGAAACGCTACAATAAAAAGACATTTTTTATGAATATGATTAATAGAATGAATTAATCATTTAAATTATTTTTTTATTACCCTAATAATAAAAAAATGAGTTACTATACTTTAAGAGAAAGTTATACTGAAGGGTCTTTCAAAGACGTTGCCTCAAGAGAAGTATATCAATTTACCGACTGGTTTAAGGCTGAACCACTCTCTGATAATAATTATATCAGAGCAAACTTGGCAGGGTTCCACAATGCTAAATATGAAACTTATACTTTACCGGAGAGTATGAATCAGAAAACCCCAGAATATAAAATGATAGTGCCTCACGCTCAATTTTTGCCATCAGATTATCCTGTGACTTATCCTTGCACTACAGTCTATCCAAAGAATACAGAATATACAAAGACTAAATCAATCGTATTACAGCCTTAATATTCTTCATCTTCAATATCTTCTTCATATTCTTCCCAAGACATATCATTCCTAATGTTATATTCAGCTTCTTCTGTTGTCATTTCAAAGTGTTTTCTATTTTTAATAAATATGTCTACAATGTCCTCATAAATTTCTTTCATTCCAGATCCGGTGCTTGACATTATAACACTTCCACTTGAGAATACTAAGAAGGTGTGTTTTTTATCTTTCTTAGTTTCTTTTTTCTTGTTCAACATAGTATTATATTCTTCATATGAAGAATACGTTGTCTGAAGGTCATTTCCGTCATAAGATATTTTTGTTATAATAGGTTCAATCGCAGTATTACTTTTTACTTTTATATTTACACCTGTAGCTAAGCTTCCTTCGTATATACTTGTATGAAGGGTATGTTTTTCGATAAATTTATCAAGTTTTTGTCTATTGATCTTAAACCCAACGTTAAAATCCATATTTTGCATTACAGTATTGAAAAGAACCTCTAATTTGTCTCCATATGTAAGGGTATAGAGTTTTTCATTCGTCCATTTTTCAACAATATTCATAGTATCATAAAGGCAAGTTACTGAATTTATAAAATGCTGATCGTTCTTGCACCCTGTAATTTGAAGTTTCCCATTACCGCTTACTTTTAAGTTTATTTGTTTGTTATCTTCTAACACAATAACAAGGGAAACTGAATGTAAAAAGTAATCTTTGTTTGAAGAAGGTGTTTCTGATTTTTTTTTACTCTTGAGACAAGCACCCCTTATTTCTCTCTTCTTTTGAATTGATATAATACTTCCATATGGAAGATTATTATGGTTCAAAACAATCTGAATTCTTTTTTTTCTTCCTCTCTTTTTCTCCTGAGGAATAAACTCTGTAATTGGGATATAATTAAAAAATTTTTCAAGATCAATTTTCAAGTTACTAATACCTATAACAGTTTTAGTAGATATTGCTATATCTTCAAACTTTTTAATGCTACCGTCAGCCTTGATAATACACTTTTCTTCTGTTTTTGCAGACATTCTTTTAAACGCTAATATGTATTTAAAAGAATAATTTTTCTTTAAATTTCATTTAATTTTCATCATCATCCTTAAATACAAAGACTGCAGTTGGTGTTGATGATTTTTTATTTGAAGACTTTCTCTTGCTACTTTTATTCTGTCTTTCTTCTTCTTCTTTTTTAACATTTTCAAGGTCTAGTTTAGGTATTAATAGAGGAATATCTATAGTAATCTCTTCGGATTTAACCTCCTCAACTTTAGTTTCTTCGGGTTTAATCTCCTCAACTTTAGTTTCTTCGGGTTTAATCTCCTCAACTTTAGTTTCCTCTGGTTTAATCTCCTCGACTTTAGTTTCCTCGAGTTTAACCTCCTCAACTTTAGTTTCCTCGGGTTTAACCTCTCTAAAAGTATTATTATCTTGAAGGGGATTATCAACCACAATTTCGATTTGTCTATCTGCATTTATAGTAAATTTATTAATGAGATTTTTAACGTTAGGTCTTACTCCTAAATCTATTGGTGGTTTTTTCTCTACAGGTAAGCCTAACATTGGTTTTGTATGAGAAAATGATTTTCTCTGTTCTATTATACCTTGAAATTCTGTCGATTTTCTAAGTCTATTATTAAGTGGTTTTTCTATGTGATGATGTATATCAGTATCTTGAGACATATGATTTACTATAGGAGCAAATCTATTCCCCATTGCTGCAAGTTTAAATTGAGTTATACCTGACATCTTTTCGTCAAGATCTTTTATACGTTCATTTAAAGCTTGTTTAACTATTGTGTCAGTTATTTCTTTTTTAGGGTCATCTTTCTTGTCAATATTATATATACTTTGAATTATACTATCAGGGTTATTAATAGCTGCTTTATATACTTTTGTATGTTTTATAGAATCGCAAATATCAGGGAGGATTAAATCTTCATCATCATTTTTTTTCTTTTCTTCGGCTTGTTTTTTAAATATAATTTTAAACATTTCAAGGACGTCCGAAGGTATAGGAGGTGATTGTTCTGTCAATCTGTCATATTCCATTCTGCAGACTTTAACGAACGAATCTGCGTCTTTTCTAAACTCTCTTTCTATTGATAATTCTATCTGAATATTACGTTGAAGCTTACCCCATCCAAGACTACTTCCAGAGTGTTTTTCACTTCTTTGAGCGAACCCAAACTGTGTTTGTAACCCTTGTAAAATACCGATAAAATCTCCCATACCACCGAGAGCACCTTGACCTATACTCATATATTCAGCTGGAACATAACCTTGTAACCCAATACCTAGAGAACCGGTAATAAGGGACAAGATCATAGTTGGAATAGCTAAAAACTTATTCTTTCTTTTATACTTACGGTGAGACTTATCGTGAAGCCATTTATAAACAGCGGCAGTGTCAGCCCACCCTGAAAGTAAGCTTTCTATTTGATCGGTCCAAGACAAGGTATGTTTATTGTCTTTTTTAAGAGATTGTTCTTGCTCTTCTTCTTCAATGTTTTCCTCTTCTTTTGGAGAAGCTAAAGGTGTAGTTACTTTACTCATTTATATACTTATTAATAATATATAAATAAAATTAAATTATACTTTGTAATTCATCTAAACTGAAAGTGTATTGACACTTTTCATCATAAGGGTTATCCTTCTTACATAAAGGATCGAAATGATTTCCTTCAAGATACAGTAATACTATACTTACATAATCAGGATTATATTTTACTCCATAATTATAGACTTCTAATGTGCGGGACGAAACAAGCACAATGTTAATCTTTAATTTTTCTGCAAGGAGTAATATCATACTTTCATCAGCCCAGTATTTAGGGTTTGCAATATTTTCTGAAAACTTCAAGTATGTGCTTATATAGAAGCCTTTAAAAACTTCTTTTACTTCTTGCTTATCAAATCCTTCTGACACAAGTTCGTTTATAAATGCTTTTCTAAACTCAGGCATTCTATATTTAGAATTTTTTTCAATAATAGTTTCAACCTTCTTTTTAAGTTGTTCTGAAGACATATCATTTGGAACTTGGGTAAAGCACGAAACTGATATGCTTTCTAACAAAACTTCGTGAAGCTTTATTATGGCTAAATTTCCATCTTGCATATTTGTATATTCTTCCAAGGTTAATGACTTTGATAAAACAGTTCTAATATCATAGGCAGTTTGAGGTCCTGCATCGTCTCCTAATAAGTTCATAACAACAGAGTGAAATAAGCAAGTTCCATCTGGAGGAGAAGGTGTTCTATACCAGTATTCGTTTATCAATTTTTTGTTTTTATGGATAGGAACAACGCTTAATCGTGTGTTTCTTAAAAACCCAGTTTTTCTAAATACAAACATACTGTATAAACCATTCAAGAATTTTTCCTCTTTTGACAAGGAACTAGTATCGTATTCGTTGAAATTCATTATTTTTTCAAGAGTTATTCCTTTAGATGTCAATAAAAATTCAAACTCTTTTAAGAATACTAAATACTCAGTTTGATATGTAGCTGTAACTGTGTTCTTAAAATCGATTGAGATCTCCTTATTATAATAACCTTTTTTATCAACTGATACTTTCTTGATCTCATAATCCTTTTCTATAATATCTCCACTACCAAGTTCTCTTTTAACCAGGTGACCATCCATAACTGTCCCCATAAATAAACCATCATCTTTTAAGAGACAATCGATGGTATTAACAAGGGACATAAGCATCTCCTTGTTTTTAAAGAAGAAAGTTAAGCTGAAAAACATATTTACAATATCAACCTTTTTACCAACAAAAGAACATATTTTTTCACTTTCTTCTCCCCCTGCATTTAATACTTTATAAGGTAGTTTTTTCAAGAATTTTGCGCCTTCTTTTAATCTTGAATTTAATTTTCCAATGTTATCAGTTGAAGGTTCGATTAAGAACAATTCTTTTGTTCCAGATTTTGAATATTTGAATATATCTCCACCTACACCTGAGCCTATATCTACTACAACTTTACCCTTTGTATCTTCGATCATTTTTTTCTTTATCTCGTTTGCCATAAGTCTCAAACCTTCGAGAGATTTTTTAGTGTTATAGAAAGCATATAAATTCATTCCATCAACAGTTTTAAAATATGAAGGTTCCGGAAGCTCTTTTTTAGAAGCTACTATAATTAATATATTGGGAAACTTTGTAAGAATATCATCTATACTTTTAGTATCAAATAAGTTGTTTACAAACAATACATTAGCATTATAATCTTGTATTTTTTCATATTCATCTATAATGTATAATTTTTTATTTGTAACATATGAGTTAAAGTTAGTATCTAATATATCATCATCGTTTTTCACCGCATAAACACTATCAAAAAAATTAGTTAACACCATAGAAGTGGATCCTGTCAATGGGTTTATATCTATAATGTTTTTTTGAGGGTATTTTAATGTCTTTATAGCATCTTTTATAAAATTTAAGATACTTGTGTTTTGTTTCATCGTCATTTTCTTATCTTTATATTTATCAGTTATAATATACCCTTTTCCTTTTGGAAAGTATTCTTCTAAGTTTTCAACCTCTTTTATAGGGACTACTACTGGTGGTCTATGTTGTTTTAACATTACTCTTTCCTTTACTGGTTTTTCACCTTGACCTCTACTATATTTTATAAGTTTTTCTAAATACGGGAGAGTAAATTGATATATTATATCAACAAAGGTAGCTTGAGCTGTTTTTATGTGATTTGTTTTCTCAGGGACTTTATCAAATCTAATTCTATGAATAACCCATTCATTATTATGGACGCCTACTTCAACAACCTTTTCTTCAAGAGCTGACCCAAGAATGCCGTCAAATACTTCGTTCTTATAAACTGATATAGAGTGTTCTGTGTTGGTTATATCATCCTTGAATTGAACGAAATTTCCCGGTTTTGTCTTAGAGCATAATTTATAGGTGATTAAGGTATCATTTTCATACTCTTTTCTAAAGAGGAAATCGATGGTGACTTTAGATGGAAATTTCCACTTTAAAGCAGGAGCTCTTGTATATGGGCCTAAAGGTTGAAATATGATACCATCATTATATTCTACAAGGTTAACTACGTCATATCTATCGCTCATTTTATTTACGACGTTTTTAATGCTGTCAATGACGTCACCTTGTGGAATTTCAAACATCTTTACCTCATAAGATACTGGAATAGAAGTGCTCGAAAAATGCTTTATACAAAGGTTGTTTATTTGATTTACCTGATTAAGTCTCATAAAAAGGTCTTTTTCGTAGGTTCTTTCATTATTATAAATTAAGTTATCAAAAAAATGAACTTGTGTCATAGTTTCAAAATTTTTATTTATTTCACTCTTTATTTCAGCCTTTGAAAACGACTTTAACACTTTCTTCTCTTCAGGGAGTAATGCGGTTGATTTTACGGTTGAAATGCAGAAAATATCTGTGCTATTATAAGCAACTAAAACAATGACTTCAGATCCGCCAAGTTTTATTTGGACGAATGTTATGTTATAACCTACACCGTCAAGTTTATTAGTAACAGCATAACGTTCGAGTTTTGTATTTAAAACATCTTCATCGGATATGTTTTTAGGTCTAATATCTGCTGGATATTTTATGCTATTAATTTCATTCACAATAGATGCAAAATAATATTCAGAGTAAATTGTGCTTGAACTATAAACAAATCCCAATACAATCTTTAATTCACCCATAAACTTAATAAATCCATTTTCTTCTTTAGTTATATTCTTTATATATTCATTATTGAATTCTACCTCAATTTCATTAACAGTTTTGTCACTGTATTCTTTAGTGGTAAAATCAACCTTATAATTATTCATTATATATGTCACCCTTATTCTTTTTACAGACATTTTTATAGGATCTCTTGAGGAATTCCAATCATTTTCTGATATTTGTTCTTCTTTCGCAGAAGAAAATCTAATAGTTGATTTTTCACCTTTCATTATACCATTTTCTTCATATATATCACCAACAACATTTATATCTATAGTTTTACCCTTTACTTTATTCTCGTATATAGGAGGGCGTTTTTCAGTTACTTCAATACCGTTGATATTTTTTTTAAGAAAGGTAATTTTTCTATATTTTCCTTTATATTCAACGGTATCAACCGTCTGTTCTTTGGATTTATGAAGTTTCAAGAAATCAAGCTTATTAATAAAGGAGAAAATCTTGGTTTGAGAAAAATGGGTATCAAAGGTTTTGTCCAGCTTTCCAAAACGTAATTCAAATTCTTCATTTGAAGAGTTTCCCAATGAGGATAATAGACCCTTTAATTGGGTATATTCTTCACCAAGAAAACCTAATGATAATACAGTCATATTTAATAATTTTAAAATATAAAAATTATTAAATTAAATCAATTAATCTAAGTTTTTATTCATACGGACAAACTCAAGTAACATTCTCCTTAGAATTGGAGGCATATTTCTTATATCAAATTTTACATCACCATCTCCAGTCTGAGATGTATTTATTCTTTCTCCGCTAAAAGGAACATCAAATACCTTTGCTTTCTCATTTCTAAGAGAATGCATTCTTATAACAACAAACACGTGTTCCATTTGTTCTTTATTAAAAGTATGAATACCGTCTATCATCTCCCTTACTTCTTCAATATTTATATCTTTATTTTTCGGGTCTTCTTCTATTAGCTTATTGCACTTTTTTAAAAGTAGATCATAGAGGGGAAAAGACGTGTCGTCTGAGATCATTTATTATATTATTATTTCTTTCTTAAACCGCCTTTACCATAAACATCATCTGTTGTAAAATAACATACGCCCTTATCATCATCACAAACAACGTTATAAGGAAGACCACCATATACAGGTTGTTCACTTTCAAGCTTAAACCCTTTCTTATCAACAAAGGTTTTTGTGTTTTGAAGTCTATTCATAACCTCTTGAATAAATTCTGCCATATCTGTAGCTTTTTTATCCCCTTCATATCTCATAAATGGTCTTCCGTTATAATAGAGGATAATATAAGGCACATATTTAAACGGAACAATTGTCTTTTTACTCATCTGAAAGACCTCAGGATATTTATTCAAGTTACACATTCCAAATAAGACTGAAGGAAACATTCTTGGAAGCTTTTTGAATTCAGGAATAGCTTCTTCACAATGCGCACATTTACCCTGATCTGCGTGGAATAAAGTAACACAAATACCATCTGTATTACAGCATAAAACAGGCCCTTTCATACCATTAGGATCAACATAATAATCATCGTGAGTTAAATAGTAAAAATTATTCATCTTTTTTATTATTAGATATAGAAAATTTAAACTTATAATTCTTTTTTTATTAATTAATTAATAAAATGAAAAAAATCATTGAATTACCTGAAGA
>JACCDP011013553.1_pt1 | contig 12185 bp, 28 predicted proteins | sample 7445841 | NCBI WGS metagenome assembly JACCDP01 (sample SAMN15323441, study PRJNA562643) | freshwater metagenome | isolation source: river surface water | place: USA:Blue River Watershed | collected 2017-08-17
CTTGCTCAAACACTTTGAATAACTTTCTGTGTTCGTCCCAAATATTCTTGTGACTCAGATTCTCATATGCTTGTAGGTAATAAACCTCAGTGATACCGGCGTTGACGAGATGGGCAATACATCTATGGCATGGTGTATGTGTCAAGTATATCTTACAACCCTTTGTGTCAAAGGGGCAATTCATAATCGCATTGATTTCCCCATGTATTACATACTCATACTTGGTCGGGCGTTGCCACTTTTCATCCGTTTCGGAAATACCAACGGCAAACCCGTTATATCCAACGGAACATTGTCGGTTGTCTGTGGTTACAATGACTGCGCCAACATGCGTATTCGGATCTTTAGATAAGTCCGAAACTACGAGGGCTACCCGCATCCATGTTTTATTCCACTTGTCCCTACTTGCCATCAGACAACCTTCATGGTATACTTGAGGTGATCCATTATCCACTGGTTGAATTCCGATGCGCTCATTCCTTCAATACCGTTGCGCTTCGCCACCCGATTCCAAACAATCTCGGGGTTGGCTCCCTTGATGTTGCTGACGCTTTCATGCCACTCCTTGATTACCTTGTTACGCCACTCGACAACATTTCCAACATTGGTTGGCAGGGGCTTGAAGAGGTTGCGCCCCATCTCGCGGAATCGCTCAACATGCACCGTGAGCTTCTGGATAGTCGTTGACTTGTCTTTTTCAAGAGCCTTTCGATACGCCTCTCGGGCGTTTGACTCCTTGACAGTCAGAATGAGAGGACCGTCTTTCCATTGAACAAACCAACCGACTACGAGGGTTCTAACCTCGCCAGTGACAGCGGTTACGGTATCGTGGTTTTCGGTATTCAGACAAGTCAATGTCTTCTGGTCCATGTGATTCTCCATTGCCGCCCATCGCAAGGTGGATGTCTTTCCAACCCTGGTGGTGGTCTTCCTTATACCTAATATACCAGCCCGTGAGACGAAAATCAAGTAGGTGGGCGAGTTCGTGGGAAACTGTGTCACTCACTTCACTGAGGGGGGCGTGCTGTGATGCTGGGTTTATCTCAAGAACAAACCAAGACTTGCGCCCCTCTACCATCTTACGAGGTATAGACTTATTCAAACCTATGACATGTCTATCGGGGTTATATGAATGACATATCCAAGCTCTTCCCCAGGTTGTCACTAATCTTTCATTGAAGTATATAAAAGGGAATATGTCAGTCAAAAGCTTCTTCTCTCTCAACGGACGGTCTGAGCGAAAAAAAGTTTCCTTCGCCTCTTCAACCATCTGCTCAATAAGCTCTTTGGTGAGGTTTTGGCGCATACACCCTTATTTAGATTCGGTTATATCCTTGTAAGGTGATAAGTGTATAGCAGCAGCCCCATCGGGGGCAGAAAAGGCATCGTAGAGGGTTTCTTTGCCGTTTTCCATGAATGTATACAATACCCCACCTTCCGCATCGGTAGCTACAATTACCTCGTCAATAGCCAAATCTGAGGCTTTTACGGGGGTGAGTAACACACGAAACTTAGATGTGAATATTTTACTTGACATGTCAGTATTTCTTTGTATCGTTTCCAAATATATCTTTGCCTTCTTGCTTATCCCTAATCGTCTTGGCTGGCATACCCTGTAAGATGATTTCTTCATATTCGGGAAATACCCCCACCCCGCCATTCTCAATAATTTTTTCATCCTCATAACGACTAATGAGCGACTTATAGAGTTCAAGCTTGCAGCATTCAAGTGCGCCTATAACCTCATTGCAGTTGGCGTAACGCAACCCCTTCTTCTTGATATACAGATGAAGCATCTTGGTGATGATATAATTCAAGTCGCCAGCGTTATCAGCATCGGCTGCGAGATTCTGAATATGACTCTCAAAAGTGTGTCGGGCATCTTGCTTGATGTATGGCATATTATTTCCCTTCCGTAGCAGCAGTTGTTTCTTTATTATCATCCAACTTCCAATTACTCAATCCCAGCCTTCTCTGCAACCCAGCCCACACCTTTGCCGTAACAACACAGTCGTTATATGCACGGTGAGCATCACCATCAAACTTGACACCAAGAGCCTTAGCTATTCTGTCGAGTGAAGTGTTCTCAAAAGTCCCTGGCAGAGCATCGTTGATGTATTGAGCAACAATCTTCGGATCGCGAATCTTGCGGGTGAAATACTTCTCGAAGTCATCATGTCCAAACATACCACGAAGCATTCCAGCGTCAAACATCCAGTTCTGTCCCATCGGATCGACAGCATCGGCAAAGCTCTTGAGCCATCCAATAAACTGATGCTTGCATTCATAATAGGAAATACCTTCCTTCACGATAGTCTCGCGATTGAGGTTGTTTACCTTGAAGGCACCATCTGCCTTCTCATCGTAAAGGCAATCCATGCCGGGGTTCACCAAACGAATAAACGGCTGAATACTTGTATCAACTTCGTAGTTTGGATTCAATACAACAGCCGCAATCTCCACGATGCCGCTATTATCAAAGTCAAGTCCAGTGGTTTCGGTGTCAATGCAAACGATGCGGGTTTTCTTAGCCATATTATTCTCCGTCAAGTGTAACGCCAAAAGGCTCGGGTGGATCTTCAGAGGGTGAAGTCTCGGGAAGCTTATCCCACTCCAGAATTGGCTTTGTAAGGGCATTACTCATACGCTGAAGTGATGACTTCAATTCCTCCAAAGTTTCGCCCCAAGGCTCGACTGGATCCTGTGTAATACCTTCTACAAGCCCATCGTCATTGTAGTATGCTTCATGAATAGCATATACATGTTCCTCGCCAAACTTTTCATGCTTGTGGACTCTATGAACGACTCTGTGGTTCCAATGTGTCATTTTTATTCCTTTATGTCAGCGAAACCAATCTGAATCTTAGTATCGCCAATATATCCTATGGTGTGAAGTGATGAATTTTCTTCGGTGCGTGTATTTTGCACTCTTTGCGTGTCATTTGTGCAGGCAGAAATAGCAAGCATAGTGAAGATTATAAGATATTTCATCACAATGTCCAGTAACGGGGATTGTATGCAGGCTTTTCCATCCTGTCAACCGCATTTAGATGCTCAAACATAGCGTCCCATGTCAAAAACCAGCACGAAGGCTTCGTAATAACAGTCAACCATGGGTTGACGATGCCATCGTTGACATCATTTTCGTCAATTTTCACCAAAATTGGCTTTTTTTGCTCACATGCCTTGACAACTTCGTGGATAGTACCGAACATAGGTAGTCTTGCTGAGTAAACAACCACCAAAAAGTCAGCTTTATCAACACATCGAAGGTCAGCATGTCCAATCGGCTCGAACATTTCCCGCAATTCGTTGAATTTTCTCTCTTTTACGAGTCTCTTGAAGGTGCGCTTGTCCTCGTCAACCTCAGTTTGCCCATTTTGAAGGGTTTTCTTGACGGGATTTTCGACTTTGATGCCCAATTTCTCCAATTTTACCGTAACTTCGTCTCTCCAACCCGCCCCGTCATCGGCACATGCAAACATTGGTCCAGCGAGATATGTTGTTTTTCCGTTGAGGTAGCCCATTTTTGTCTCCTTGGACACATTTTACCCCAAGCTGACAGTTTTTCAATAGGGCTTCACTCCCTAATATTCGTCAGAAACTCGTCAATTAGTTGCATCAAAGGCTTTCCCTCCAACTGAGCTTGCTTTTTCAAGACGATGTTGAGCTTATTATATGCTTCAATAGTCTCCATTCCATATTTTTGTAGATACTTCATACCAATTGGCTTATATGGAAACTGAAAAATAGCTCTATTCGAATTAGCATCGTAAACAAATTCTTTACCTAGTGATGTTTTTTCATAATCGTTGAACAACATATGTGAAGTGTTGACTGACGGGTGTTTTAGAAATTCCCATCGACGCTTCTGTTCATCTACTTTTTTCTTATGTTGTAGCTCCCAACCAAAAGAAACAAGATACTCAAGAAGCTTTTGTGAAGATATGTGATTCAATCTATCATCAAATATACAAACATCATAGCCAGCGGCTATGAGCTTTTCGCTCAACTCTAACCGCTGGCTAAGTATTTCTACATTCTTTTCTAATTGTCTTACATATTCTTCATCAATCATTATCCGACGCCCAATTTAGCTTCTATGGTTGAGAGTGCCTTTTGGCGACGAGCTTCTTCTTCTGGTGTCAAATCACGGTAGAAGTTGAAGTCAATCTGATCCAGATTATATGCAGTGTATCCATACAACGGAGTATCATCTGCCGACTCATAGACATAACAATCAAGTGGTGCTTTTCCGTCCTTGAACAATCTACTGCGAACTTCCGCTATTTCAGCCTTTGCGGAATCAACATCTTTATGTCCAGTGTAACGAATATGATATTCGTTGTAACTCTCAGGTGTGTTGTGGGTGACGATGGCTAAGAATATCATATTCACTTCTCCTTGTTCATTATATCGTTAGTTTGTTTATTCTTCATTCTCTTCGCCTTCCGAAGTATCTTTTGAACTGAATTTTTCTTGTCATCAATACACTGTCTGATAAACCTATCTTCAATATATTGACGCTCGACATTATTCCAATCAAGGCGCAAGAAGTCTAATAACGCCCTGAATGCTTTTTGAGACTTCAGCTTCTTGGATGTAAACTCACTCTCAAACTCTTCCGATAATACAACACTAATGCGGACGCCCTTCTGTCCAATCTTATGAACAAACCACGATCCAAATGATCCTTCGAATATTTTATTCTCCGAGCGATTCACCAAATGATCATTGAATATCATCTGACACCACTTGACGAAATTCTCATTCCTCATAATAACGCCTTCAAGAACCTTTTCTTTGAAATCGGCTTGAAATAGTGACTCGTCAAGCTCGCCTTCTGGCTTTATGGTGTTGTTAGCGTCTATGTTGTATCGTATCATATTATTCCTTGAATCTATCTAAAAGATTTATAACTCTATCATGAAGTGAATCGTGGATTGACAGGAGGGTTTTCTCAAGATGTCTCTTATCTTTCTTATAATTAGCCATTTCATTCAATTCGTCAAGTCCATAATCAACAGTATCCATTCTCTTCAATGCTGAAATATTATCACTCAACTTCCCAACCAATGCTTTGATGTCGAATAACTCAGAGTTTACTGCTCTCGTCATTCTCTCCTGCCGCTCCATGGCTTCTTGAAGCTTCTCTCGAAGCTCTTCGACGGTGCGCTCTAGTTCTTTTTCGTAGTCAGACATGATGTTATTTTACGCCATATTCTATAAAGTAAAGGTGGATTGTTTTCCCGCTGCATATGAAGACACCACAGGTGATGAAGATTGTCCACATCGTTTTCTGACAGCTTTGCATTACCAATTGTCATCACCGGTGCGTTTATAGCAACTGTAGTATAGTTTGATACATTGTCTGCTTTCAAAAATACATCAGCCGCCAGTTGGCTTGAAGTTATGAATTGATTATGTTTCAACCCATCCCGCCACTGTTTTATTTCCTTCTTAGCCTCGTCAATTTCTTGAGTCCTCTCATCAAGAAGATTCTTGAGAGAGATTATTTCTTCCTCAAGCTGCTTCTCATAGTCAGTTGTCATCTTCGATTTCCTTTTGCCTCTTGCTCATCATAGATTGAAATTGTTTTATCTTTTCATATTCTTTCTTGAGAGCATCGACATCTGCGCTATAAAAAGTTGAAGCGGTGTATGTTGGTGTACCAGTCGTACTATATTGATATGTTACTGGTGATGTTTTATTGGTTGTATATATGATAGGATTGTTAGGATATCCCCAACCGTTTCCGGGTCCAATGACAGTCTTATCATCAAATGGGGACGGTAGTGTGGTATCCTTTATATACTTGCTTGCTCTCTCTTCAATTATTCTCTTTTGCAACTCTTCAATCATGAGAGCATCTTCTTCACGCCGCTTTCGTAGCTCTTCATTTTCCCTCTCAAGAGCCTTTATATAGTTCTCCTGAACCTCTTTATACATCTTCATCATTTCTTCTATGTCGCTCATTTGTTCCCCCAATTTATTATATCTTTGAATGTATTCATAAATATTGTGCTTTTTGAAACCTGTGCCTGCATCTCCACCATCTTCTCAGCCATCTCCATAATAGCATACCCCGAAATCTTTTTATCAACTTCGTCAAGCTCGGCGTAAGTCGATTCCAGACGCTTTCTAAGCTCTTCATTTTCAGTTTCAAGTTGATGTTTCATTTGTCGGTAGTATCTTTTCGAGTATTGATTGTTCTCGTAATTTCAATCTTATGAAATCCGTTTCTGGATATGTTTCTATTATTTTATTCAGGGATTCAATTTGTCCATAGACATTTTCTATCTCTTCCCGAAGCCGCCAGTTTTCTGACTCAAGTTTTTGAATGTTTCCCATGCATTCTCCATTTTACCCGGTTCCCACATAGAGGCGGCTTTATTGTCACCATACTTCTCTATCTTTTCTTCCAGTATCTTTTTTCTCCCTTCAAGAATAGTAGTAGCTTCTGCAAGCTTCTTACGAAGCTGCATATTTTCTTCTTGAAGTTGGCGTTCGTATTCATTTTCCATATGTAGCCCTCAACTTTTGTATTTCCTCTTCTGCTATCTTTTTAGCGTTTTCTCTTATGACATCTGCAATAGCTTCTAAAATATCTATATTATACATACCTTGCAAATCATTAGCGGCGTCTTGAGAAATTTGCATTTTGGTACATCCATTCTGTATCCGATCGTGTACTGACAGTATAGCATCTAACTGCCTACGAGCTTCCTCAAGAGACTTTTGTTGTCTCTCTATTGTATCTAATAGCTGCTGCTCGTATTCTGTAGGCATTTATAATATATCCTCATCCGAAGGGCTATCATCCGAAGGGCTATTATTTGATATATTATTATAAATTGACGAAGGTGATGAGTATAATGCGTTAACGGCTTCACTAATATCCGTGCGTTGAATATTAACATTTACTTCACCACGCATAAACTTGTCTATCATCTCTCGTTGTTGATCTATAGTTACATTCTTCTCTTCAATAACCTTTTTAAGATGTTCAACAGTATTCTCCAACTCCTTTTCGTACTCTTTACTCATACAAGCCCCTCGCATGCCGCCGACTTCCACTCAAGAGTATTCATATCAACATTCTGATCGGGATTCACACGCTTCTTTCGCTCGGCACCTTCTTTTCCGCCTGGACGCTTACCAGTAAATTGATAAGTCTTGCATTCGCTATAACACCCGTCCCGCTGAATTGAATTCAGAAACTTATAAACCTTTCCGTCTATAAGCATCTTGAAGAACTCGTCGCCAACTGGCGTTTCTCTGTTTGAGCGTATGGGTTTATGATCGGTATCCTTGACTCCAAGCGTCCTTCCCATTACATCTTTTCCAGTTTTTGTATCGGTTACGATATACTTGATACCAAGAGCCGGATTGAAATGTGTGCTTACCTTGCGTCCCATATGTTCTCCTTATACGAGTGTTGTATGAATGCTATGAAGTGATGTTGAAGCCGTTTTAGCCATGAGTGTATTATACAGTATCTCAGTGGCTTTGAAATTACCATGAACGACATTATAAGAATACGCCCCATCATCCCTCAGATATCTTGAAAGCATTTGGGCTTGATTACAGTTCTGCTTATATAAATCGTCATTGCGCTTCTTGAATATCTCATTTTCTGTTTCAAGAGTCTTTATATAAACTTTCATTTCCTCAATGTCCATATTACTTCCTATCCAGAACCTTCAGAGCGGCTTCTTTGGACTTATAATACTTCCTGCGAGACTCATAATCACCAAAGTAGTTTTCGGCTACGATGATATAGTCTTCATGGTTCTCAACGATGTTTCTGAATTTTCCCAATACAAGCTTTCTGTCAGCTACATACGGAAACCCACCAATCTCGTCAATGTAATACACATAAAAAACATCAAGTGTCTTTCTCTTTTCCATAGCATGAACATTGGTAAAGGTGTTGTCAGACATTGCCCAAGTATCCTTCTACATCTTCCTTCATATACTCTTTCAGGGTGCGGGTTACGGTTCCCTTCGTACAGGTTTTACTTCCCATAAGCGGCTTACCCATGAATGACAAGTTATTTTCCATAGCGTAGAGATACAGTAGCTTTTCATAGCGTCTGCAATACTTCTGGATTCTGTCAAGGTGTTCTTGGGTTACGACGGGTTTCTCGGTATCTATGAATATCTTACCAGCGTCCCAATCAATACCGCCGCTGCACCACTTGACACTGACACATGCCATACCACCAACACTCGGTTGCTTGAGGGGAATGACAACTTCATCCTCGTCTTTGAAGTGGGTGAGAGCGGCTATCAAGTTTTTCTTTTTCATATACCCCACTCCGCTCCCATATAAGGAACCATGGCGTGAACAATATCGTCAATCGTTGCCGCCTTCTGCCGCTTCTTGGCGAAGTTTATGTGGGGGAATAGCCCGTTATGGTTGATGACGAATTTCTTCTCTCCGAAGGCTACATCGTTGCACATTTCGTCAATGGCTTCGGCTACCCATTCTGGATTCTCAAACTTGAATTGGTAGTGTTCCTTGACATCCCCACCAATGAGGAATTGAAACTCGTCTGGATTACCAGACATGACATTCAGGAATACCGAAGTCAATACAACATTGTTGTAGAACTTCTCCTGCATTTCCCGAATCTCGGCAATCTTCTTGTTATATGCCTTGTCTTCCCGATACTTATAAGCGTCAGGATTCAGAGCCTTTTCCACACTCTTCACAGGCACAACGGTACCATCCCCTAAAGTTAGTGATGGTTCCTGGCTTACCACAGGTTTCACAGGTTTTGCCCGTCTTTTGTTCTGCTTCTTGGATGTATTGATACGCTTCATCGTCTATCTCCTTTGGTACGCCTTCCATGTAAAAACGCAAGTCTCCGAACTTTTCCTTGACTTGGACGCAAGCTGGATAGTCATCGCCATTCAGGTTATGCTTCTTGAACAGGGTGTCAAGTTTCTGTGACAACTCATAGATGATGTCAAACCACCCGTCACCACACGCGAACCCCCAACACAGACAAGTTTTACTTGCGTCCCAATGACGCTGACGGTAAAGCTGCGGAAAGTCAACGCAAAGCTTGTTATCAAGTTCTTCCCGCATCGTCTTCCCTTTCAGCTTCATCGAAGCCCTGTTGAATTATTACAGAGAGACATGGAGTGTCCCCACTCGACTTCTCAAACCAATGAATATGATTGGCGGCGAAGTTTCGAAGAGTTTCCACAGTCACACCACAGTTGACAATTACCGATACGCTGTTACGGAGGGAAGTCACTGTCGGATCCTCCTTCGGAATCTCAACCTTCCCGTCCACATACTCTTGAAGAATGTTGACACAAAGCTGGTTGAGAGTAATATTCTGCTCATGAGCCATTCTTGCAAGCTCCATGAATACATCGTCAGGAATGTCAATCTCAACCGTTTCAAGATTATCACTCATGTTCATCGTCTCCTTCTATGTATGCCCACCAGTCGGGCTTCGGTATTTCTTGACTCATCCAGTATCCATTGTATAGATAGTAATGCTTCCATCCACCATCGTAAACACATACGACATATGTGTATGGAGCATCCGATCTGATGATATTATACTTCACCAGAATCCTTTTTCCAGTCGTGGGAATGCAATAGTCAACATTGTTCCAGTTGCAAGCCATTTAAGCCCTCACGCTCAGAATCTCAAAGATGACTTCAAGCTCACCCTTCTTATGAATACGGGCGAGCAGGGAAATGTTCTCCTTGTTCTTCATGGAGATAGAGTCAATGCCGCTACTACGAGCCGGAACATTGTTACTGTCACCAAACAAGTCCTGCATAAACACCTTCATCTTGGCGTCCTTATGGGGCGACAAGTAGCAGCGTGTCAAGAAACGCTCATGCGTCTTCTCGTACTTGACAGTCCACCCCAGCGACTCAATGTAGGAACAAAGCTGCTTGGGGTGAATCTGCTTGAAAAAGGTGGATTCGATGATATTCACCTTGGACTTGAGAATATCAAGGATGAGGACATGATTCTCCAACTGGAGGCTCATTTCCCCGTTACGCTTTTCAAGTTCCTTGATGTAGTCGGCGTCACTCATGTTTTTATTCCTCAACGGTGATGATGTTTGTCCAGCCTTCGTCAATATCGGGAGCCTGTATCTGGTTATACATTCTAACAAGGACTTCATGTGGGACAACCCTGGTCCTTTCCTTATTACGGGCTGCACAGGTGTCAAACGGAACCTTAAAGTAAACCGCTACGACTTCATAGCCACCCTTCTTGCCTACCTGAATAAGCTCCTTACGGTACTTACGCTGAGTGGTGGTGTTGTCCCAATAAATAACAGGGACGCCGTGTGATACAGCCGTCAGGAACTTCTGCCGAGCCAGGGAGGCTACCAGAGCGTTCTGTGACTGATCGGACGGGTTTCCCGTGACTTCCTCACGAATGGTGTCCATGTTGATGGTGGCATATGATGTTGTATCGGTGTCCTTACGGTGATTTTCAAACCATGTGCTCTTGCCACACCCAGGTATACCGACTGATACATAGATTATTTTTTGCATAATAACAAGTATAATAGGTATTATAAAAAAGCAAGAAGAATCTTTTATAGTGGAAGTCAAGTAAAATAGTAAACAACTAAAAGTATAAATACAGTAAAGGTGAAACTATGGCACATGAAACATCAATAGGCAGCGACCAGAGGATATATGAAATCCCGTTGACAACCAATAGAACTACTATTTGGGAGTTGATGACCGACGAACAGAAAAATGAAATAGGAAAGCTGGATGTTTTAGATGGTTATATTTATGTCGAGGGCGCGGCGTTTTGGGTATCGCATAAGATCGACGGGGCGGAAGAACCCTTCTCCCCCACCAGATATGCATACTTTCCGTTCCTCGACTGGCATAAGAAGATTTTGATAAGGGCGGCTGGACCAATAACATGTCGCGTGAAGATGATACTTGGATTCATTGTAAGACCATAAAAGGAAATATACATGGCAATAATAGGCGGTATTATAGATGCGTTTGACGGTTCTGGCGATACTATTATTGTCATTCCGGCAACTTCGGCTGCTGCATACGAGCCTCTATACCTTCTCAGTCAAATAACAACAGTTGATGGTTCTGGTAGTGATTTGGATGCCGATCTTCTAGACGGATACCATGCATCATACTTTGGAACCGCCACACAAGTAACCAACCTTCAGAACACTGATGTATCGTTGCAGAACCAGATAAATGGTATATTCGCCATAGGTTCCCGCCTCGTATTCAGAGAAAACTTTACTGGTAACGGTTCGTCAACGGGATTTGTTCTGACGGGTGCTTTGCAAAACGCAGCATTCTCTGTTGGCTCATGGTCGGCTGCCAATGTTCTCACAGCGTTAACAGTTGATATAACAGATTTAGATGGAAAACCAATATATGATTCCATCATACCGATATACCGAGATAGAATAGAAGCTACCAGCGTTGATTCGTTTGGAAATGTAACTCTCAATTTCGCACCATTAAATGGACAACAGTTCTCTGTTTGGTATTGGTATCAGCTTCAGGCATCAAATGTTCTTTCATATTACTACCGTGAAGACCATGTTTCCGAAATGGAAGGCGACGGAGTTCAAATGGCTTCGTCGGTTGACACCGATACCACCGTTTACGGTAACATAGTATTGAGGACAACCGATAATACGGTTCAAAAGTCTCTCAATCGTCTTGACGAATATGTATATTGGTTGGCGTCTATCAGCGGCGAATCTACTAATGGTAACGATACAATCCTTCGAACCGAAATGGAAGCTATAACTGGTAGCTTACAACAACAAATAGATTCTATAAATGTTGTGGGTGGAACAAATGTTACAGTTGTGGAAGGTCCAGCTAATACTTGGGTGATTAGTGCGTCAATATCTGGAGATTCTGTCATTGGACCAACTGGACCAACTGGAGCTACTGGACCAACTGGACCAACTGGAGCTACTGGATTAACTGGAGCTACTGGACCACAGGGAGCTACTGGACCAACTGGAGCTACTGGACCACAGGGAGCTACTGGATTAACTGGAGCTACTGGACCAACTGGACCAACTGGAGCTACTGGATTAACTGGAGCTACTGGACCAACTGGACCAACTGGACCAACTGGAGCTACTGGATTAACTGGAGCTACTGGACCAACTGGACCAACTGGAGCTAC
>JACCDP010430891.1_pt1 | contig 12184 bp, 10 predicted proteins | sample 7445841 | NCBI WGS metagenome assembly JACCDP01 (sample SAMN15323441, study PRJNA562643) | freshwater metagenome | isolation source: river surface water | place: USA:Blue River Watershed | collected 2017-08-17
GAGGCGTGCAAGGGGCCTGCTCCACCGTAGACCACCATGGTGAAGCTACCCGCATCTAAACCACGCTCTGTGGTCACGGCTTTCACCGCATGCGACATTTGCGTGACAGCGATGCGCAAAATACCGTCAGCGGCTTTGGTGGCATCCAAGCCCAATGGTTGGGCCACTTTGGTTTCCATCGCTTCTTTGGCGCGGTCCAAATACAAAGGCATTTCACCGCCGAGGAAGTTGTTTTCATCCAGACGGCCCAAAATCAAATTGGCATCGGTGACCGTGGGCTCTTCGCCACCGCGGCCATAGCACACAGGGCCGGGCATGCTGCCTGCTGAGCGTGGGCCCACGCGCAGCGATTTGCCAAGCTCGACCCTTGCAATCGAACCACCGCCTGTTCCGACTTCAAAAATATCCATCATGGGAATTTGAATCGGCAAGGCCTTTTCATAACCCCCAATGAGCGCACTGCCCGTGGTGAGGGGTCGACCTTCGCTGATCACACCCGCTTTGGCGGTGGTGCCACCCATGTCAAACGCGATGGAATCGGGCATGCCCAGTTGCGCGCAAATGGCTTGGGCACCAATCACACCGGCAGCGGGGCCTGACTCGAGCATGCGCACACAATCGCGGCGTGCGTGTTCCACTGGAAACAAACCGCCAGTGGATTGCACGGCATAAAAATCGCCTTTGAAACCTTTGTCACCCAAGTGGGTTTGCAACTCACCCAAATAGTCAGACACACGCGGACCCACATAAGCGTTGGCCACCGCAGTCGATACGCGTTCAAACTCACGGTACTCTTGCGACAACTCGTGCGACGCCGTTACAAAGGCGTTGGGCAACTCTTCTTTCAAAATGGCTTTGACGCGTCGCTCATGGTCAGGGTTGCGATAAGAGTGCAACAACAGCACGGCCACCGCTTCGATATGTTGCTTCTTCAGTTCTTTGGCCAGTGCGCGCACGCCCTCTTCGTCTAATTTTTTGTGCAACGAACCATCGGCGCGCAAACGCTCTGTCACTTCATAGCGCAATGAGCGTGGCACCAAGGGTTGGTGCTTGGAGAAAAACAGGTTGTAAGCGTCGGGGCGGTTGACACGTCCTATTTCATAAATGTCGCGAAAGCCCTCAGTGATCAACAACGCCGTCTTGGCGCCATTGCGCTCTAGCAAGGTGTTGATGGCAATGGTGGAGCCATGCAAAAACAAATAGCCGTTGGCCAAATCAATGCCCGCACTGTCGAGGGTGTTTTGAATGCCCTCATGCAAGTGACCATGCGTGGACAAGGCTTTGCCAAATTTGATTTTGCCGCTCGCCTCGTCAAAGCAAGCCATGTCAGTGAAGGTGCCACCGATATCAACCGCAATACGCAGTGTGTTTTTGTTTTGATACATTCAATGGGTTCCTTGTTTATGCTTCGGCGGCCACAACATTGCGCAAGGTGCCCAAGCCTGTGATTTCCACCTCGATGACATCTCCCGCCTTCATGTACACAGCGGGCTCGCGTTTGTCACCCACACCGCCGGGTGTGCCAGTGGCAATCACATCGCCGGGTGAGAGCGTGGTGAAACCAGACAGGTATTCGATGATCACTGGCAAAGTGAAAATCAAATCAGCCACCGATGCATGCTGCATGACTTCACCGTTGAGGCGACTCTCTAATGTCAGTTGATTGACATCGGGAATGGCATCACGCGTGGCCATGAAAGGGCCCAGCGGACCAGTGCTGGGAAAGTTTTTGCCAGGTGTCCATTGGTGTGTGTGACGCTGCCAATCGCGCGCGGTGCCGTCGTTGAAACAGGTATAGCCTGCAATGTGTTGCCATGCATCGGCTTGCGAAATGGTGCGTCCGCCTTGACCGATGATGACGGCCAACTCCCCCTCAAAGTCAAACCGTTGGGTGGCCTTCGGTCTGACAAGTAGTGCGCCATGTGCTGTCAAGCTGTCGGCAAAACGCGTGAAAATGGCAGGGTGTTCGCTGTCTGCACGCTTCATTTCAGCGACATGCGTTTTGTAATTCAAGCCCACACAAAAAATCTTGCCGGGGTTGGCAATGACGGGCAACAAACGCGCTGCACTGGCTTTTACGGCGTGACCTGCTTGACGCGCTGCAGCTTCTAGGGCTTGCAATTGGTTGGCGGCAATGACGGACTTGAGGTCTGGGTAGGTGGCGCGGAAATCAGCCGGGGCTTCTAGCCAGTGGTCTTCATCTTGCCAAACCCCATAGGTTTGTCGCGCGGCAGTTTCAAAACTCACAAATCTCATTTTTTCTATCCTTAAGTCATCGCTGAACCACCCAAGGCGTGGTGCTTGGGCGGCAGTCTAGAAAAATGCAGGCAATCTGCCTAGAATGCAAACACAGATTTCAGATTTGCCAAATTAGTCATAACAGAAAACCACCATGCAAATCAACAACTTTCGACTGTTCCTCGAGGTTGCCGAGCTTGGCAGCCTGACCAAAGTGGCCGCGCGCAGGCAAACCGTGCAGTCACACATCAGTCGCCAAATCAGCGATTTAGAGAGCGAATGTGGTGGCGCTTTGTTTCGTAGAACCGGCCGCGGGGTGGTGTTGACTGAGTTTGGCCACTATGTTGAAAAACGCGTGCGTCAGTGGGTTCAGCAATCAGATGAACTGTTTGGCGACATTCAACAAAGCGCAAAAATTCCGATGGGGGAAGTCAAGATCGGCATCTTGCCCTCAGCAGCGCACCCACTGATGACGCAAGTGTTTAAGAAATTGCACCATGCCTACCCCAAGATTCAACTCAATATTCGCGAGGGGCAAGGCAGTGAGCTCGATGCGTTGCTCGACACCGGCAGTGTGGATATGGCCATTTTGTTCAGATACGAAAAGCCACATAGCCACGAGGAGGTGTTGTTGTCCACGGCCAGCACGTATTTGGTGTCAAGCCCTGGGCTGTCGCTGACCTATGGCGAGACAGTCGATTTCAAACGGCTCGAAGGTTTGCCGCTGGTGTTGCCACGCAAAGGCTCGCATTGGCGTTCGATTTTGGATGAAACAGCACGCAGCAAAGGTTTTCAACTGCAGGCAGAGGTAGAAGCGGACTCTCTCAAAGTGCAAAAAGAAATCATCGCCAACAACCCACACATGTATGCGCTGCTGGGGCCGTTTTCTGTGAATGAAGAATTGCGCCAGGGGCGTTTGCAATCCGCCAAGGTTATTGCGCCAGACTTGAAGCGCTATGTGACGCTGGCCATGCCCAAACAGGGGCACATCACGCAGGCATCGAAGACAGTGGCCGAGATGATCAAAACCACGGTGGTGGGTTGGGGGAATCAGTTGAGTCCGTCAACATAGTCAATCAACCGCCTAACTAAACAATCCATCCACTCATTTGGCAATGGTTCATGAATTTGTCTTTGCAGAAAGTTGAATGTTTTCTTCAGCTTCAGAGTTGGTGTTCTCTTCTGTCTGCGGGAAACACATTTTCATGCCGTCCCAGCGTTGACCGCACCAGCAAAATCCTTCTTCGTTGATGATGCAAGTTCCGGTACCACAACATCTTGCGTCTTCTGTCATAGCTGTCTCCAAGGCACATTAGGCAAAGCTTGATTATCTTTTGTTGACCAGTGTGCAGGGTATACCCCAGTTGTAGACGACCGGTCTATTAATAAACTGTCCTTCAAGCTTTGTGTTCAGCCCAAACATGTCTACACAAAGAATTTGACACTTGAAGAGCAACCAGGAAAGGCAGAGTTCAGATGCTTGAGCGAGAGCGACTGCTAACTTTGAATCAAGTCAGTAAGAATTTTGGCGGCGTACAAGCCGTGAAAAATTTGAGCTTTGACGTGCATTCAAATGAAATTGTGGGACTGATTGGTCCCAACGGATCGGGAAAATCAACTTCGGTGAATTTGATTTCAGGGGCTGTCCCCCCAAGTTCCGGAGATGTTGTTTGGCAAAACCAAAATGTCAACAAACTCCCTATCAGTCAGCGTGTCCCACTCGGCCTAGCACGAACATTTCAAACCACGAGTTTGCTGGCAGAGTTCAGTGTGTTTGAGCAAGTTTTGACTGCCTGTCATACAAGCTTTAGCGTCTCGCCTTGGCGTTCAGTTCTGCGCACGAAAGACGCTAGAGCCCAAGACGCGCAACAAAAAGCCAAAGCCCAAGAGTTGGTGGAATTTGTTGGTTTGGCCGATGTGATGAACGATCTAACGTCAACAATTTCCTCTGCCCAGCAACGGCTCTTAATGATCGCAACAGCCATGGCAGCAGAGCCAAAACTGATCTTGTTGGATGAACCAGCAGCTGGCATGGTGGCGAAAGAACGTAAAGAATTAGCCGAAGTCATTCTGCGCATTCGCAAGAGAGGTTTGGCTGTTTTAGTCATCGAGCATCACATGGGACTGATCATGGAGGTCTGTGATCGCATTGTGGTGCTCAATTTCGGTGAAAAAATCGCCGAAGGCAAGCCTGAGGAAATTCAGCGTGACCCTGCAGTCATTGAAGCCTACCTGGGCGGGGTGCATTGATGCTACACATTAAAAACCTAACAGCAGGCTATGGCAAAGTTGACGTTTTGCATGGTATCAGTCTTGATGTGAACGAACGTGAATGTGTTGCACTTATTGGGGCAAATGGCGCAGGCAAAAGCACCACCCTTCGCTGCATTTGCGGACTCAATGAGGTGCGTTCTGGCAGTATCGAGTTTATGGGTGAGCAGATCAATGGTTTGAGCGGGCACGCCATTGTGCGAAAAGGAATCACGATGTGTCCTGAGGGACGTCAGGTGTTTGCTGAAATGTCCGTTCTTGAGAATCTGGAAATGGGCGCACACACTCGCAGGGATGGCGAACAACTCAGCGACATAGAACAAATGCTTGATCTGTTTCCTGTACTGCGCCAACGTGCAAAGCAGCGAGCAGGAACACTGTCTGGTGGCGAACAAGAAATGTTGGCCATCGCACGCGCACTGATGGCAAGACCCAAGCTTTGTATTTTTGATGAACCTTCGCTTGGCTTAGCTCCAAAAATTGTGGAGGAGGTTGAGCAAATTTTGGTGCGCATCAAAGCGATGGGCTCAACAATCGTTCTAGTCGAACAAAACGCGGCCATGGCACTACGTTTGGCCGATCGTGCTTATGTATTGGAAGCGGGCGAGGTGGTATTGCATGGCACTGGCCAGGAGCTCAAAAACGATCCGCAAGTGAGCAAGGCCTATCTTGGCTATTGACGTTGAAACAGCTGCCTGCAAATGAGTTGCTGCATAGACGATTTTTTTATAAACCGGAGACGACAAATGAAACTGAAGACACCTTTGACGTTGGCTGCCCTAGCCTTAAGCGCAGCCTTGTTACCTCTCGCACATGCCAATGATGAAGTACTGGTGATCGGCGTGAACGATGCATTAACTGGTGGAGGTGCCGTCTATGGCTTGCCCCAAGCCAATGCAGTTCAGATGGCAGCCGATGAGATCAATGCGGCAGGTGGCATCAAAGCCGGTACAACCAACTACAAACTCAAGGTCATCACTTCAGACGACAAAGCCAACCCAACAGAGGCCACCAACAGTGTGCGAAAGTTGATTGACCGAGATAACGTGAAATACCTTTTGGGTTTTTGCTGTTCCGGCTCAACCAGTGCGGTTGCTTCCTTCATTGCCAAAGAGGATGCTGTCATGTTGGTGGGCAACGCTGCTGAACGCACCATCACTGCACAAGGCATCCCTAACGTATTTCGGACACGTCCACCTGCAGATTTCACTGGCGCCGCAGCCGGCACATTTGTAGCGCAAAAAGGTGCTCGTAATGTTGCTGTCATTGGTGCTTTAGAAGTTGGCTTTTACACCCAATATGTGGACGCCTTCGAAAAAGAGTTAAACAAAGCCGGCGGCAAGATCATCGCAAAAGAGGCGTTTGGTCTTCGTGATCGCGATATGACACCCCAATTGACAAAAATTCGTGGACTCAAACCTGACGCAATTTTGGTGGTCGGTTATGTGGAACCCGCAGCTTTTGTTTATCGTCAAGCAGTGGAGCTGGGACTCAATGTCCCGCGTTATGGATTTACTAGCGGCAGCGAAGAGCAGTTCCTGAAGGTGGTATCGAGCGCCCAAATGGAAGGCGTTTGGGACCTGCGACCAACAGAGTTGACGGTCGAAGCTTTGGGGCCACAGGCCAAAGCTTACGATGCGAATTACAGAAAAAAATTCAATCAATCGCCTACACCTAGTTCGCCATATGCCTATGACCAGGTTTATGTACTGAAAAATGCCATCGAACGCGCTGGAAGTGCCAAGGATGCGAAGAAAGTTGCTGAAGCAATTCGTACCTTGCCTGTCCCAAAAGAGGCCGTCATGAAATACATGGCTAACGACGGTAATGCGATGTTCGATCAGAACGGGCAAGCTTACACATCAAATGGCGCTTTCCAGTGGAAGCAGGGAAAGTGGGTGTTTGTGTCCGAACTACCATCTGATAACAAAGCTTATTCACAGTTTTTACGCAGCATCCGCAAATAAGTCTTGAACTTACTTGACTTATCCCGCGACTCATTCACGCACAGAGTCGCGGGGTTTCAACCGCCCTCAGCTGGCATATCCATACGGTGAAATGCAATGAATGAATTTTTGCAACAAATATTCAATGGATTGGCCATTGGTTCTGTCTATACGTTGGTGGCTCTTGGTCTGACAGTCGTTTTTGGAATTTTAGGGATCGCACATTTTGCGCATGGCTCATTGGCCATGTTTGGAGGCTACTTAACGTTCGTATTTTGCAATTCGATGGGCATATCTTTTTTCGCCAGCATAGCCATGGCCATGCCAGTTGGTGCTGTGATAGGCATGCTCATCGAGCGCTTAGCATATCGACCGGTACGTGATGCACCTCATATCAACGCCTTCATCATTGCTTTGGGTTTGACAATGATGCTAGAAGGTGGGAATTTACTTTTATTTGGGGCAGATCAGGTGATCATTCAAACGCCATACCAGCAGGTGTTTGATTTTGGAGGAATTTTCGTTGCGCAGTTAAGAATGGTTGTGATCGTGACCGCAGTCGTTTTGGTCACGGTCGTGATGCTTCTGCTCTTGAAAACGAAAACTGGAAAGTCTGTTCGTGCAGTGGCGCAAAACCGGCATGCGGCGGTGCTGATGGGCGTGAATGTGAATTTTGTCTCGTCTGTTGTATTTGCTATTTCTTCTGCCTTAGGGGTAGCAGCAGGTGCGCTTATTGGCGCTTTGTTAGCTCTTGCACCTGGCGTAGGTGAAAGTTTCGCAGTCAAAGGTTTCGCGGTCTTGATATTGGGTGGACTTGGATCATTGCCAGGCGCTATTTTGGGCGGTTTAGTTCTGGGTGTCAGCGAGTCCTTGGCTGCAGGCTTTTTATCGTCTGCTTACAAGGATGTGATCTCCTTCTTGATCATGATCTTGGTCTTGTTAGTAATGCCACAAGGCTTGATGGGGAAAAAATGAGACGCCTTATCACTCATCCTTTGATTTTCAGTCTGATCCTTGTTGGAGCAGCTTTGGCTATGCCGCATGGGTTCAAATCCCCCTACTACGTTCATTTGATGATCTTGGCATTGATTTGGATTGTGCTTGCGCAAGGTCAAAATTTAACGCAAGGATTTGTAGGCTATGTGTCGATTGCTCAAGCGGGCTTTATGGGCATAGGCGCCTACATTTCAACGCTATTGACCATTAACTATGGTGTTTCAGTTTGGGCAACGCTTGTGATTGCGCCTTTGCTCACTGGCGTGATGGCAATCGTTGCAGGGTACCCTAGCCTACGCGTGAAGGGGCACTACTTTTCAATTGTCACTTTAGCGTACAACATGGTCATCTTCATTGTGCTGATGACGTTTCGTGCCCTTACTGGAGGCGAAGCAGGCATACCTGATGTGCCACGCCCAAGTGAGTTGACACTTTTTGGCTATGTATTCAGTTTCGAAGGACGCAGCAATCTCAACTATTACGCTCTTGCTTTGTCAGCAGCAGTTTTGGCCACTACCTGTTGTGCCTTGGTGTTGCACTCTCGTGCAGGCCGGGTTATGTTGGCAATACGCCAAAACGAAGACCTCGCGGAAGCCATGGGCGTCATTACTTCACGCTACAAGTTGTTTGCGTTTGTCATGAGTTCGATTTTGGCTGGTTTGGCAGGGACTCTTTACGCACATTACATAGGCTTTTTAAATCCTGAACCTTTTGGCGTTGATCAATCTCTCAACATTATTTTGGCAGTCATTTTGGGCGGTAGCGGAACGCTAACGGGCCCCATTGTTGGCGCAGTATCGGTCACATTTTTGCCTGAGATTTTACGGTTTGCTGATAGTTTTCGCCTCATCACATATGGATTGATTTTGGTGGTGGCGACTATCTTCTTGCCGAAAGGACTTGTGCCATTGGTTACCTCTGCTTGGCGGTGGTTGCGTGCAAGCCAATCCATCTCAGGTGATCACAAGTCGACTAGCAAGGCATGAAGAAATGACCTCAGGCGCAGAAGATCTATCCAAACGTTCAGATAGCTTTATCGAAAAAGCGGATCAATTTGCCCAACGACACCTAGCACCGAATGCAGCTCAATGGGGAAAGGGTATTTTCGACCGACAAGCTTTGTTTGAGCCTGCAGGTGCCGCAGGACTGTTGAGCCTACAAGTACCGCCTGAATTCGGCGGATTAGGTTTGTCATTCGGTGACAAAGTCAAAGCTCTGCAAAAGCTCGCACAAGTTGATTTCAGTGCTGCGATGGGATTGGTGAATTCACACAACGTTGCGGCGCAGTTGGTACAGGCATCACCACATGCGTTGTCACCACTTTATGTCAGTCACTTGATGCGAGGCAGCTTCGTTGCATGCACTGCACTGACTGAACCTGGCGCTGGTTCAGATTTGGGTCAAATTCAAACGACTGCCATTCGAAATGGCGATGGATGGTTGCTCAACGGAACTAAAACTTGGATCATCAATGCCGCACATGCGGACGGCGTCGTGGTTTACGCCCAAACCCAAGAGGGTTCAGGCGTGAAAGGAATTGCAGCATTTTTTATCCGCGCTGACTCTCCAGGTTTCGAACGTATTGCCGTTGCTACCAGCAGTGCTCTCAGTAGCATGGGTGTTGGTGGGTTTCGAATGACGAATCTCTATTGCGAAGCCTCTCACATCTTGTATGAACCAGGCGAAGCGTTTTCAGACATCATGCGTGCTATCAACCGTGCGCGCATCTATGTTGCAGCAATGTGCTGCGCAATGGTGTCGCAAGCTTTGACAGATGTGAGCGTGTACGGTCGTGAGCGATCCGCATTTGGTCAGTCTCTGAATCAGCATCAGGGCTGGCGATGGCAGATTGCACAAGCAGCAACAGCATTGCAAGCCGGTGAACTCTTGGTGAGAGAGGCGTGTGACCTCATTGACAAGGGTTGCGAGGTTCAGATTGCTGCGGCTCAAGCCAAACTTTATGCAACCAGCATGGCTCAGACTCATTTGGGGTCGCTACTGCACGCTATGGGTGCCGAAGGATTTTTAGATCGCTATGCCTTTTTAAGGCATCTCACTGCAGCTCACACAGCTTCATTAGCCGACGGATCAACAGCGATGCTGCTTGAACGTTTGGCAAATGACTTTCGTCTCAAATCAGGAGCAATCTAAATGCGCGTCTTTCAAATTGAGGGTGAATGGGGAATTGATCACCTGAAAATTTCCCATCGCCCTGAGCCGATAGCAAAGGATGGTGAAGTCTTGGTGAAGATGCGTGCCTCCTCGCTCAATTACCGCGACCTCGTCGTTCCTGAGCGTGGCTATGGCAGTTATACCGGTCAATTACCGCTGATTCCCATCTCTGATGGCGTCGGGAAGGTTGTCGATGTCGGAGCGGGCGTCACGCGTGTTCGGATAGGCGATCGAGTCTGCCCTACTTACTTTCAGGGCTGGATCGGGGGCGAACCAGATTTGCAAAGACTCACCCAATCTCTGGGAGGCCCTATTGATGGGACCATGACGGAAGTGATGTGTCTTTCTGAACAAGGCGTGGTGCCAGTCCCAGACTACCTGAGCGATATTCAAGCGGCTAGTCTTCCTTGCGCCGCATTGACTGCCTGGAGTGCTGTTGTCACTTATGGTCATGTCAAGGCAGGCGATCGCGTGTTGGTGCAAGGATGCGGCGGCGTTGCTTTGTTTGCGCTTCAGTTCGCGAAAAGTTTAGGTGCACATGTCACCGTCATCAGCTCAAGCGAAGATCGTATGAATCGTGCAAGCGCTTTGGGCGCTGATGCCGTGATCAATTACCGTGAACAACCAGAATGGGCCAAAGCGACTCGTGAGATTACACAAGGGCGTGGTTACGATTTGATTTTGGAATTGGGTGGTGAAAAAACACTTCCGCAATCTCTTCGCTGCATTCGTCCAGGCGGTACTTTAGCCATGATTGGCATCTTGTCGGGAAGCAGTCTCAACACCTCCTTGGGCCACATCATCACCCGTCAAGTTCGACTTCAAGGCGTGACCGTTGGACACCGAGATGGTTTGGAGGCCATGTTGCGTGCCATGGCACAGCACAAGATTGTGCCCGTGACCGATAAGGTATTTGCATTCGATGAGCTCAAAGAAGCCATGGCCTATTTGAGAAGCGGGGCACAGTTTGGCAAAGTCTGTATTGCCCATTGAACATGGGGGTCCGATGTTAATTCCCATTCAACCCGTAACCGTCGATCCTGAAAAAGTTGCATTTCAAATGTGCGAAAGTGGTGAGCAAGTCACATTTGCACAACTCGAAGACCGAGCCAACCAAGTTGCTCGTTTGGTATCAGATCTAGGCATTCTTCCAGGCGACCACGTGGCCGTGCTGATGAATAACTGTCGTGAATTATTGGAACTTTGCTTTGGCTTGGATCGAAGCGGTGTTTATTACACGCTGATCAATACTCGACTGACGACCGACGAGATGGATTACATCATCCGGGACTGTGGTGCACGCTTGTTTGTTTATTCGGCAACATTGGACTCTATTGATCAAGACTTTTTCTCCAAACTACCCAGTACGCTGAAATGCATGCGTGTTGGCGTAAGTACTGAACCAATGATTCACGGGGATTGGGTTTTTGAGTGCTCGAAAAAATCGACATCGGCCATCACACAACCTTTGCAAGGCAGTGACATGCTTTACTCGTCAGGTACAACTGGCCGTCCCAAAGGAGTGTTGTGGCCCCTGCCCAAGACACCCGCAGGGCAACAAACCATGTTAGTAACATTGTTGTCACCACTGTTTGGCTACGACGCCGACAGTCGTTACTTGTCTACCGCACCGCTTTACCATGCTGCACCGCTGCGTCACAGTATGACGGTAATCAAAATGGGGGGGACCGTGATTGTCATGGAGCGTTTTGACGCACTGCTGGCTCTGCAGACAATTGAGCGATTTCGTATCACCCACAGCCAATGGGTGCCCACCATGTTTGTACGATTGCTCAAGCTTGACCAAGCGATACGTGAAAAATTTGATCTCTCATCCATGGAAATGGCTGTGCACGCTGCCGCACCTTGTCCTGTTGACGTGAAAGAACAAATGATGAATTGGTGGGGACCCATCTTGCACGAATACTATGCGGGCACCGAAAACAATGGTTTTTGTAGCATCACGCCTGCGGAGTGGTTACAGCACAAAGGATCGGTGGGGCGCGCCTCACAAGGAAAATTGCACATTTGTGATGAAGAAGGTGTGCCTTTGGAAGTTGGCCAGACGGGGGCGGTGTACTTTTCGGATGGCCCCCAGTTCACCTACCACAATGACCCCGCTGGTACCGCACAAACACGCAACTCTCTGGGCTGGACGACCCTCGGCGACATTGGCTATCTAGATGAGCAAGGCTACCTGTATTTGCTGGACCGAAAAGCCTTCATGATCATCAGTGGGGGGGTCAACATTTACCCTCAAGAAATTGAAAACGTACTGCTACAACACCCGAAAGTGATGGATGCGGCTGTTATTGGCGTTCCCAACGTGGATTGGGGCGAGGAAGTGAAAGCCGTTGTACAGCCAGTGAATGCAGGCGAAGTTGGTCCAGCATTGGTTGAAGAGCTACAGGCTTTTTGTCGTGAAAAATTAGCAGACTTCAAATGCCCGCGGTCAATAGATTTCGACTTGGAGCTCCCGCGTTTGCCAACTGGGAAGCTATACAAAAAATTAGTCAAACAACGCTACTGGCCGCAATACGCCTTGGTAAAAATCAAATGCC
>JACCDP010486991.1_pt1 | contig 12181 bp, 10 predicted proteins | sample 7445841 | NCBI WGS metagenome assembly JACCDP01 (sample SAMN15323441, study PRJNA562643) | freshwater metagenome | isolation source: river surface water | place: USA:Blue River Watershed | collected 2017-08-17
AATTGTGCTTTCATTACTACCTAAGTGTAGTTATTAATTAATGGTGGCTGAGGCCGGGATCGAACCGGCGACCTAACGATTTTCAGTCGTTCGCTCATACCAACTGAGCTACTCAGCCAATTAAAGTGCAGTAATGCACCTTGCGACCCAGACGGGACTTGAACCCGCGACCTCCGCCGTGACAGGGCGGCGCGCTAACCAACTGCGCTACTGGGCCATCCTTTCGAGATTGAAATTACTTCCAATCTCTTTGCGTCCCCAACGGGATTTGAACCCGTGTTAACGCCGTGAAAGGGCGACGTCCTAGGCCACTAGACGATGGGGACTAGAGAGGTAAGGGTATCGGTCAACTTCTTCTTATCAAAACTAAATTAAATGGGATGATTTAGGTATGAAAATCTTCAAAGATTGCACAGAAGATCAAATCACACAGGCGGCCCAAGCATTAATTGATGGCCATCTTGTGGCATTTCCGACTGAGACCGTTTATGGGCTTGGGGCTGATGCATCTAACGCTTCAGCTGTTTCACGTGTTTATGAAGTGAAAGGTAGGCCAAAAGATCACCCACTGATAGTTCATATCTATTCCCAAAATCAAATGGCTCAGTGGACAAGTGAAATTCCAGATTATGCACTAGAACTTGCTAAAACTTTCTGGCCAGGACCAATGACATTGATATTACCAAGGTCACCTCTTGCAAAAGATTTTATTACAGGTGGTCAAAATAGTGTTGGTTTACGAATCCCATCACACCCACTGGCACTTAAATTATTAAGGAAATTTGAAAGCTTAGGCGGTAAAGGAATTGCAGCTCCTAGCGCAAATAGATTCGGTGCTGTATCGCCCACTACAGCGGAAGCAGTGATTCAAGAATTAGGCGAATATTTGAAGGAAAATGATCTACTTCTGGACGGAGACCAATCTTTTGTTGGAATAGAGTCTTCAATAATTGATTGCACAAAAGATGTTCCTTGCATATTGAGGCCAGGATCGATAACTCCGGAAATGATCAAAGTTGTACTCAACTTAAATGTTTCCCAAGTTAACAGTTATGGGTACTTAAGAACCTCTGGTATGCATTTGTCACACTACGCACCAAATACCAAAGTGGTGATTGATGAACAACTTCAACATGGTGATGGGTTGATAGCGCTCTCAGAAGTTCCTACGCCTGCTGGAGTTACAAGGCTTGCATCTCCCGAAAATGTAGAAGCATTCGCTAAGGATTTATATCAAGCATTAAGAAAAGCTGATTTAATTGGCTTAAAGAGAGTATCAATCTTTTTGCCAAAGGGTGATGGCTTGGAAATAGCCATTCGAGATAGAGTTGTACGAGCAGCAGCAAGTTTGAAACATTAAGAATTACCATTACAATTAACAACTCCTAGTAGTTAAAACAACTTTGGGGCCTTTAGCTCAGTCGGTAGAGCAACGGACTTTTAATCCGTGGGTCGTCGGTTCGATCCCGACAGGGCCCACAATCCAATTATAATTTTCAATACCAAAATAATTAAATGCCACTGAAAATTGAAGGAAGTTTACCCGAGTAGTTCGTGATTAGTTACGTAACAATTAGTTCTCGCTAAAAAACAATAAATTTTAATTCAGAATGCTAGTTGCATTACGCCTGTAGTCCAATGCCTGCTTGTTAATTTTGTAAAATATAGATTTCAACAAATAACTTAGAACTAAAAACTAAAAATACAATAGTCAAGCGGTCAGTCAAAGAAGTTAAAAACTCTCCCTATGGTAGATAGTTAGAGTAAAAAAATTTTGAAATTGACAACATCCTGAATAAAAATTGTCTGTCGGAATAACAATGGATCTAAACTACTCAATTCTAGGTCCAAACTTAGAATTGAAAATGTCGTTAAGTACAATAAAATTCATATGTGTAATGCAATAAAATATTGAGATAAAATCTTACATAATTTAACGCTACATTCAGTAAAAATCTTGTCACAGGAAGCATCAATTATTGGAATGAAATTTACTTCAGTTTGGTACCTCATAGATCAAATTTTGATGATAGGGTTTTCTCATGCGTCAAGATAACAAATCTTTGGAAATACAAAATAAATTAGTGTCCATTCAATTTTTAAGAGGCATCGCTGTTCTTTTGGTGATTTTTTACCATTACGGGCTACTAAACTTTGGATTCATTGGAGTTGACTTATTTTTTGCAATTTCAGGTTATGTAATAATTAATTCGATACATAAGAATCAGTTGTTCTTGAGTGTGGATAACAGGTCGAATGACTTTAGAGTTTTTCTTAAGAATCGTTTTAATAGGATTTATCCCCCACTACTCTTATTAATTTTGGTAACAAGTATTTACTCCTTATTCCAATTAAGTTTAATGAGTAATACGTTCACAAATTTCGCTAAGAATATTTATTTATCTTCCTTAAGCTTAAGTAATCTGTACGCATACCAGAGTTCTACTGACTATTTTGATGCTAATAATTTTCATAAGCCACTATTACATTTATGGTCAGTATCAGCTGAATTTCAAATCTATATAATCTTGGCCGTCTTGTTGTATCTACTGGTTAAGTTGACAAAAACAAGATTTTTTCAGGTAACTGCTATCTTTGTGTTGACTTTAGCTTCATTATTCGTAAATACATCGGCAGGAAGTAATTTTTTTAGTGAACATGGAATTAATTATTTTGAGTCATTCTTGTTTTATTCGCCTTTTGGAAGGTTATGGGAGTTTGGTTTTGGTTGCATTGTGTTTATCTGCGCGCAACAATTAAAAGATGTTACTGTATCTAAACCATTGATTCTTGCTCCAATTTTTACAATATTTTTGTTAGGGTTTTTTTTTGGTGTTGATTTAAAAGTTCTTGCAATTCTAACATTACTACCGTTATTGGTATTTGGTTTCAGAAAAGCAAATTTCAGCAATGTGTTTACACAAATATTTTCGTCCATAGGCAATAGATCGTATTCGCTCTATTTATATCACATGCCAGTCATATATTTTTTTTACTATTCAAGAGAGAGTGTTCTAAACTTGGCAATCTCAATTCTGTTGATTATAGGATTGAGCGAGATCAGTTATAGACGAGTTGAAAAGCTCAAAAATGTTTTTCCGAAACTATATTTTAAACTCTATAATTTGATTGCATTCTTACTGATTATATTTTTGGCTTTATCTATGCGAGCCGGATTCCCAGTTAGCATGGCAAACCATCTAAACTCCAATTTACCTTTGAATAATGCCCATATTTCTGAGGCTGGCTGGGAATTACCTTTCGGAAATTGTGCTGGAAATTCGATTTTGAATAATGTTTGTGAGTCACCTGGAAGCAAACCAATAACAACAATTATGGGTGATTCGCATGCTGGAAGCTTTGTGCAGGTACATCTTGTAGACTCAAAATCTTTTAAATTTAATCAATCTTTGATTGCAGCAGGATGTTCCTTTATTTTGCCGGAGTTAAGCGATAATCCAGATTGTAAACAACTTAATGCTAAATTCATGGCAATTCTTAATAACTCAAGTAGCATTGAGTATTACCTGTCTGAAGATTTTGCTCTTTATGGGTCGTTATATACGAAAAAGATATTGAGTAGAGAATGCACTCCATTTAACTTTTGTGCTTACTCTGGGTTTATGAATTCTGATTATTTATTAAGGCTTGAAATTTTCTTAAACAAGATTTTATCGGGCAACACCAATAAGATGACAATTATTGGAGCCTCACCGCGCTTGGTTGGGTGGCCGAATCAGTTTAACCTTTGGAATAATGCTGTTTTGACTAGAAATATTATTGAAGTTAAATCTGATGCTATGACCGCCAAAAAAATTAATACAGAACTGTCACAGCTGGTTACTCGACTTAACCTAGATTATAATAATAGAATTGAGTTTATAAATACTACAAATTTTGTTTGCGCAGATTACGAGGATCGATGTAAGGTTTATGATAACAAAATAGGTTCTATTTACTGGGATGCAGATCATTTTAGTGCAGTTGGTGCCCAACTTGTTATGGATGGACGTTGAGGTTGTAATGAAAATTCATTTTTTTACGAAGTACGTAGAGTATTTAACTCATAAACAAGTACGACCCGGAATACTTTCAAATGCTATTTTTACGATCCGTGCCACTTTTGATGCCAACTGGAAACTCGTTTTTGACTACAGAAGATTTTTAATCATAAATAAGCTGCCAAATCAACCATTGGGAGCAGTATTCGGTCAACAACCACAAATTGAATTGTTATTAGTTACTAAATCCAAAGATATAGAATTATTGGAACTGGTAATTTTAAACGCCTTGCAAAACTCTTTAAATCCAATTTCACTAATAAAAATAATCGTACCGGAAAGCGATGTAGAAAGAGCTAAAGAGATTAGCTGGAGTTTTAAAGACTGTAATCAAGTTTTAATCCTTAATGAAAATTCCATCATTCCTGAGTCGGTTCGAAATAGACTTAAGGAAGAGTTTAAAGAATTGTATGGGTGGGTGCTAGCTCAATACCTTAAAATATGGACAGTTGCTGAGAGTGATAGCTCAGGGGTGTTGGTGTTGGATGCAGATACTATTTTACTTTCTCCTCGTCTATTTCTAGATTCGGAGGGCAAACAAATTCTGATGCCGTCCGTAGAGTACCACAAACCTTACTATGATTTTTTAGATAACGCCCAACCTTTTTTTGGTGAAATGTATAACTCATTCATTTCACATCACATGCTTATGCAACCGCATTTGGCGAGAAAGGCATTAAGTTTTTGCAATAATTCATTAGATGAACTAACAAGTTTTGTTCTCAAGTTTTATGAAAAAGGTGAAAAAAGCCCTTTTTGTTTATGTTTTGAAATCTATGCACAATATGTTATCACTCACGAGAAAAACAAATATGAACTTGCAAAGTGGAGTAATTTAAGTGTTAAACGTGATAAAATCATTAGCAATCAAAAAATAATTAGTAGCTATGCAAAAAATTTCAATTCGATAAGTTTACATAGTTGGTTGTAATATTATTTTGCATAAATCGATTCAGGTTTGTGCAAATAATTTTGATGTCTTTTTGCCGTAAATCTACGTACGTTGGAAGGTTGATTCCAAGCGCTGATAACTTAGTACTACTCTTATCCGGGTCTACGTTATATTTTTGAAAAGCAGGCAACTTTGATAAGATTTTATAGAAAGGCCTAGTTTCTACTCCGTTTTTTTTCATAAAATCTATGCACAAATTTCGAGTTTGAAAATCTTTCACCTTTAGGATTAGCGGGAATAGCCATGGAGAGATAAACTCATTTTTACATTCAGCCTGAAATTCATAGAATTCATATTTTTCTAATTCATGTCTATAGCTTTGGTAAATCTCATTTCTTGTATTTAGCAGTTTCGTGGAACGCTTGATTTGACCACACAATAAAGCCGCCGCCAAGTTATTCATTCGATAGTTATAACCTATTTCTGGGAAGTCAAAATAATTTTCATTGCTGGATTTTAGTGATTGGTTCTTAAGAAAATTCACCCTATCAATCAAACTCTTATCGTTTGAGCAAACAGCACCACCTTCACCGGTGGTTAAAACTTTATTCGCGAAGAAAGAAAAAATTGCGATATCGCCGAAAGTCCCAGACACAAATCCGTTTTTAGATCCAAAATGTGATTGAGAAGCATCTTCAATAATTTTTACATCGTTTCTATGCATCTCAGAAAGTATTTCTCTGATTCTTGGATAGTCAGCGATTCGTCCGTATGAGTTAACCACAATAATTGCTTTTGTCCTAGGTGAAACTCTATCTCGTATCTCTTCTGGGTCTAAATTCCAAGATTTAGAATCAACATTGCAGAATATTGGTTTAGCATTGCAGTACCGAACAGCATTTGCAACAGCAACATAGGTAAAATTTGGTATAATAACCTCATCGCTATCTCCTACATTCAAGGAGAGTAATGCTAAATGTAAGGCCGTCGTCCCATTACTAACTAGAGCTACGTAGTCCGCCCCACAAACTTGTTTGAAATCTTCTGTAGCCCTATCAATAAAAAATCCTTTGGAACCAATCCAGGTGCTCTTAACGGCCTTAGAGACATTCCTTCGTTCACGCCATGAGAGACTTGGTTTAGCGAGTGGAATCATTCAAGAAGTGTACTCCAGTTCAATAAAAAATATATAATTGCCCATATGCGATTAAAAAATCACATCAACATGAGGACCCTACTTAATCTAAAAAGTAAATTCCTTAAAGGTTTTAAATGGTATTACATTTTAAAACTCAACCAAAGACTTCAATTAAATAGAAACCCACTAATTACTGAAAAGTTTGGAACTTTTTCACAGAACGAGGAGGATGTTATCCTCCAAAATATTATGAAAAAAATTCCAGAACTCCCAAAAACTTTTATTGAATTTGGAGTAGGGGATGGCTGGGAGAATAATACAGTAAATTTGATTCCACAGTTCACAGGATACTGGATAGGAAATGAAAAAATTAAGTTAAATTCAATCTATACAAAATATGTTACCTATTTTGAAAGGCAAATTGATCTTGAGAATCTTCCAAATATTCTAAATGACATTAAATCTTTGGCAAATGAAAAAATTGGTATAATATCAATAGATATTGACGGCAATGATTACTACGTAACGAAGCAAATTCTAAAAGAAAAAAACTTGCGCCCGATAATCTTTATAGTTGAGTATAACTCAAATCATGATGATTTATACGTTATGAATTACAATCCAAATCACAAATGGAATGGATCAAACAATTACGGTGCTTCTTATAAGAGTTATTTGAAGCTGTTTAATGAAAACAATTTTAGTCCTGTTGCTACGAATTTAACGGGAGTGAATGCCTTTTTTGTATCAAATGAGTACATAAATTTATTTGAATATGCCCAAGAATTCCCGAATCAAATATGCAATCCAAAATTCAAGTATTACACTAATTATCGTCCCGCAAAAGACAAAAACTCTATCTTTATTTCTAGAGTAAAGTCAGGGAACATATTAAACTAAGCAGTTATATTAGTGATTTTTTTGGCTCGGGATAGATAAACGTGCCTAGAATCATTTCGTTAAATTGTTGATTTGGAAAATCCAAATTTGTTGGGAAAACTGGGATTTCCGAGGAGAACATGTCTGAATATTTCTTGTTAAGTAACGTAATCTCTAATACTTTAGGTAAACAAATTCCATAAACATTAATCCATGGTTCAAAACTGTTTGGATGAAGGTGAATCACATTGAAATCTCTTAAAAGTTTGCTAACTACACTATATATTTTCCCGTTAGAGACATTAATTTCTGAAATGTCATGAAGTTCAATTATAATTTGATCAAAGCGATTGTATAGATCTGCGTCAACCTCACTTAAAGTTGCATATTCAGCACCATCAATGTCTATTTTTAGGATTGAAGTATCCGATATCTGCACTGAATTACGAATTATTGTTCTAAGCGTTAAAAGCTGCTTGCTAAGGTCGTCTGAACTACCAACGCCAATTGAATGAAATGCAAAATTAGGCGGAAGCTTTCGGACTGGACGATCTGTATGATCATACATATCAATATGTGCCTTGCCTAAAGTGAGTTGTGAAAAGTCTTCCTCAAAGGACGTGTCTTTGGCAATTCCAATTGAAATCAATTTTGAAATTTTCTCCAAATTATCATAAAGAACATAGCCACCTTCACCTTTTGGGCCGACTCTGATCATGGATTTAGAATCAATTTTTTTTGGGCGAAGCAAAAAGAGAATTTCAAGCAATTTATTAAGGTTAACTGATCTTACCTTAACGCTCTCTAACTCCATGGAGCTAGATACTATATCTTGTTGGAATTTAATTTGATTAATTGAATTAGAATAAAGGCTAATTTGAACCCAGAGCGAGCGAACAAAGTTTACAACACTTGGTAACCTTATAATTATCTTAGCCAGAAATCTAAGTCTAGACATGCGCCTCATGCTATCATGAAGATTGAATTAAAAGTCCAAATCTTCAGCCTATGATAAATTGTCGTTACTAAATAGTTTTTAGTTGAGAGGATTGCATCCTTGATCAAAATACGTTTTAGAAATTTTCAAGACGACGTGGATGATTTGGGTCGGTTATGGTTTAAAGAACTAATTGAGATAGCTACTTCCGAAAAAGTGCAAATTGTTGAAAAGGTAGATCAGATGGTGGATTTAGAAATCACTGGGCCATACAACTCTGATTCTGATGATTTCAAAACTCCATTTATAAAACGATTAAAACGTCTAGCGTACATAACAATTTCAAACGGCCATCATCTTGCTTATAAGGATTTAGCAGCTGGAATTCAACCATTAAGGACGGCAAAGAAAAACATTTGGTTTACAGGAGAAAATGCTAGGCCACCACAAGGAAATTGGGATTTGTATCTTAGCTTTGATTCTAATTTAAGTGAACGTGTGGTGTATTTGCCACTTTGGATGATGACCTGTACTAACCTATTAGAGTCATCGAAAAAGACGCATTGGAACCAAAGAATTCCTGACATTGAATCCTTAATACAGCCAAGGACTTTATTGAAGATGAATAAAAAATTCTGCTGCTCATTTATCGGAAAAACTTACCCCCTAAGATTACATGCAATTGAAGAATTATCAAGAATTAATTCAATCGACGTTTTTGGTACGTCGGTGAGAAATACCAAAAAATTTCCTGGAAAAATCGCTGCTAATTATAGATTTTGCCTTTGTTTTGAAAATGACGTTTATCCTGGATACGTAACGGAAAAACCTTTTGTCTCATATTTCGCAGGTACGATTCCATTGTATTACGGATTAGACAGAGAGAAATTTCTAAATCCAAAAGCTGTCATCAATTTTTTTGATTTTAAAACCCTTAGGTCTTATAGAGATTATGTAAACGAAGTGAATTCTGATTATGATTTATACAAGTATCATTATGAACAGCCTTTACTATTAAAAAAACCGAACTTAGAATCAATAGTATCTAAAATTTCGGAATTACTTAGATGAAGGCTTACTTTTCCAATCAATCTATGGACAAAGTCTTTATCTGGACAGAAGCGTTTAATTGCGGAGAGATATTAACGCCCATGTTAAGTTCTTACATAAAGCATAATCCGTATAAAATTTATGTTTTCGGCACAAAGTTTGACCTAAAAAAAGTAGAGATAAAATCGCCCCAAATCGTACTTGCTTCAATTGATGAATTGAATACAGGCGGAAATACTAACTTTGAAAAAGAAATACTAAAGTCATATGAAAAAGGCCATAAAGGTACTTCTAAATTGTGGTCGTATTTGATTAAATTTCGCCCAGAACAATATTTCTTACATATCGATGCCGACACGATTTTTCTCGGAGACACAACATCGGTTTTAGTCGAAGCAGTAGCCAGCGGAAAATTTTCATTGGCAGGATCGAGACGGCCATATTTCAATAGGCCGTATAGAAAATCTGGAATGGATGGATGGTTGCTCGACAAATTACCAGATACCGTAAATACAGATTGTTTTGCATTTGATAAAACCTATATAAATACTTTTCCAGCCTGGAATCTAAATCGAAAAATACTGGGTAAAAGGCCCTTACGAAATCCAGTTATTGATTTCTTTGATCCCATAACTTTTGAAATAATTAGAAAAAACGGAAAAGTTTTATATGTAGATAGTCCAGATCAAGGAAACAGGGGTACTGTAAATTGGGAAAGTAATTTTCATATGAATAGAATTTCGTTCGCAGCGGTTGGCTCGGGAGTTAACTTTTTTAAAAACCCACAAATCAAAGTACCTATTGGTTATAAGAATTTCGCGTTAGCATCGTACTCACTTTACTCCTACTACATTCTGCACAAAGATATTGGTCTACAAATGCACAATGATGAGAGTATGATAAGCAAACTTACGCGGTTAAATACGGAGACTTGGTCTTTAGATTAATGTATACAACATTAATTGCTATTTTATATACAGAAAAAGAACCTTGGAAGAGTATTTGGGAAAATGGCCAGGATAGAACTTGGAACTCTTTAAAATGCGAAAATGTAGAAGTAATTAGATATACTTCTTCATATACTCCAAGAATTATTGAACTTTATGATAAGTTCCACGAGTCTTTAAGGTATAAAAAATTTATTGGAAATATTCAAAGTCGATTTGATGTAATTCAATCCAAATTCATAAATAGAAAAATTCCACAATATCGGTATAATGTAGCAGAAAAGAACTTGTTAATTGATTGTTGGTCAACTTATCAGTTATTCGGTAGGAGAAATTTAGCACTGTTTGATTTTTTCATGCAAAAAACTCAATTTGATTTTTTGTATGCGACAAATGTTTCAAGTTACATTAACAAGCAGAAGTTATTTGAAACGGTACAGAGTTTTAATCCAGACAAGAATGTTTATGCGGGCTCATTAGTTCTTAAGGACAGCCCTAATGAGTTTGTTTCAGGAGCTGGAAAACTTTTTTCACGAAAATTAATAGGAAATTTTCTCTCGAACTTAACTATTTATCCGCACGATACGCAAGAAGACTTTGCTACTGGAAAAATGGCAAAGAAACTGGGGGTAAAGGCTTTAGAATTGCCTATGGTGTTTCTACCCACACCTGAATCCGCTCTGAATGCTTCAGATGAGTCTCTGAAATCAAGTTTTCACTTTAGGTGCAAGGGCACCGCACTCCCTCGACTCGATGCTGAAATTATGCACATACTACACGAAAAGGTACAAAATGGACAGTAGATGTGCTCATTGGCCCCTTTAGTCTTAAGTTAAGTTGGCATATCTGCGGGTGCAATGTTGGATTATGCGCTGTACAGGTTCAGATTCAGAGGACAAAAGGATTCAAGCTTGGTTGCCAGTTTCTACTGGAAAGTCTTGAAATTTAGACAACATTTTCATTCTTTTGGTGTCTTACTAAGTAGAGGGGTCAAGACGTTGGCTCAACTGAAAGCGGGAAATCAAAGTGTCTCTTCGTAAGAAGGCTCAGGCCCCAGCGACTGTTGCTGCGTGGTCTGTTTCTGATTTATCCGCGCTTTATACCCAAAATCGCTCATCACTTATCGCTCAAGCCCGCCGAATTCTTCGAAGCGATGCTGATGCAGCAGAGGTTGTTCAAGATGCCTTCCTTAAATTTATCTTGGCAGCCCCAGAGCTAGATACCGCAGATCGTGCCATGGCATATCTGCGCACCACAGTTAATAATCTATGTCTGAATGTAATTCGAGCTAGTGGTTCTCGTCCTAATTTGGTTGCAATTGATTCAGATGCCACTCAAGAGCGCTTATCTGAGATAGCAGCAGAGAACCACATCCCGATGGATGCAACTCTTGCTGCAGCAGAAGATGCTTCAATTATTCGTGAAGCACTATCTCGTCTATCTGAGACTCAACGAACAGCACTTGTTATGTGGGAGGTTGAAGGTCGTACTACTAAAGAGATTGCTCAAGCAATTGGTACATCTGAGACAAATGTTCGCCATGTTGTACAACGCGCTCGTGCTTCATTTATTCGTGTTCTTACCGAATGGGTAGTTGATGAGAAAACTGGCGCTACCGCTCTTGACTCTATTTCTGGCACATACAAGAAGGCAGCAGAGATTGCTAAGAAATCATCAAAGGTAGCACTATCACTACTAATAGTAATGGTTGCTTTCCTTGGGTTTAACTCTGTAACTGGGAGTGAATTCAATAATGGTTCTGTTGTTTTAACTATGACTCAAGAAGCACCAGCTTCTACCCAATCTTCAACTCCATCTCCTGCAGAAACAAACTTAGATCTTTCAAGCCAAAAGCTTATTGAAGATAACTCTGTGATTAATTTTCGCACAACAAAATCATTATTTGCAGGTCTTTCCAAGGACGGACTACCAACAGGGTTTACAGTTTCTGATGCATCTGGAAATGTTGGATCACTTTCTGTTTCGTCTCAAGCAACAATTACCAACCCAGATGGATATGTGCTGGTTTCATATGCGCAATCCCAGGGCGAATCAGTATTAAATGCCTTGGTTTCCCAGACCATTACAGTTGATGGCTCAGGAACTTCATACTTCGCAAGCCCTTCTGTGACTGTTGCTGGCTCCTGGTTCCCCCTGACCCAATCCGGCTCTGCCTCAACAATTACACGCCTTTCTAACTGAAATGACCTCCTAGCGGCCACCATAGTTATAGATTCAACTGTGGATTCAGCCCTATTTGTGGCTGCTACTGGTGGG
>JACCDP010536228.1_pt1 | contig 12181 bp, 32 predicted proteins | sample 7445841 | NCBI WGS metagenome assembly JACCDP01 (sample SAMN15323441, study PRJNA562643) | freshwater metagenome | isolation source: river surface water | place: USA:Blue River Watershed | collected 2017-08-17
AAGAACCTACAACAGGAAATATCATGAACGCATTACTTTTGAGCATCATCATTGCATTTGCACCAAATGACGCAGGTGGCCGTATCGCCTTGACCAATGAACAAGGACAGTGTCCTCAAGGAATGTACACTGCTTTCTCCTATGCAGACACAGGCGAACACATGACGGGATGCTGGGTATATCAGCAAAGCCTTGTTTTTGTCACTTGGCCTGAAGGCAAGAAACGAGTATATGACATCACTGGTTTCACCTCAACACCTGAGTTTGAGCAAACTATCTCGCCATAATTACCGCAATACTACCGCATATGGTGTACACTAAGGGCATGAAGAAATTTCTTGCCCTTTTTGTTTTGTTCCTGCCTGCCTGTAGCGGGCATTATGTGATGACCCAAGCGCCTAGTCCTGCCTATGGACCGGCATGGTCACAGGAAAACATTAATCGCTATCTTTCCGACAGAAATGACCCACAGGGAATTCGAGAGAAAGCCGCACAACGACCAACAACCATCGGAACCTACAGGTATTACTATGACAATGTTCCTTACGGTTATGCAAGGCGGTGTACAACAATTGAACGATGGCACACAAACAGGAAAATCACCTCGGCGGTGTGCGAAATCGTGAAAGTAAACTGGTAATCTTTGTAAGTCATTGATTCCGTTATCATTAATTATTTGACAAATTCAGTGTGTTGAGTTACACTGGACCTAACTATTAAGAGGTGTTTATGGCAAATTATCGTAGGTTGCAAACAGTAGCAGAAGTCCGTCAGGCATATGCCGATGGTTTAGATGTTCAATATTCGGCGCAGGCTGAACTGGGTGACGAAGAAAATGGATGGATCATTCCTAATGGTGTTCATGCCGATTCTGACGATGAAACCATTGAAGAATATCTGTCAGGTCGGAATCCGTTTGGGTTCAATGGCCTGCGTGTCGAGGACTTCAGCGAATGACAGTGCTTGAAATACTCGACCAACTTGCGGCTACGGCCTCTCGCAACGAGAAATTGGCCATCCTCAAGAAGCACAAAGATAATGCTGTCTTGAAGCAAGTCGTGGAAATTGCCCTGAATCCGTTTGTACAATTCTACATCCGAAAGATTCCTGAGTACAAGACCACATGGCGCAACAAGAAAACTCTGCCTTGGGCTATCGAAGAACTTGGTGTACTGGCACGCCGTGAAGAAACCGGCAATCGAGCCATTGCGCACCTGACCGATGTACTTGAATCAGTTTCAGAAGAAGACGCAAAGGTTATTGAGCGCATCATTGCAAAAGACTTGCGATGTGGTGTGTCTGAATCGACCGCAAACAAAATTTGGAAAGAGTTGGTGCCGTCATACCCTTGTATGTTGGCCTCTCCTTTCGAGCAGAAACTACTGGACAAAATGATTTGGCCTGCAATTGCGCAGATTAAACTTGACGGTATGCGGTTCAATGCAATCGTTAAAAATGGTTCTGTGACATTCCGTTCGCGCAACGGTAAAGAACTGACCATCAATTCTCCGCTACTAATCAAAGCGTTCACTGACATGGCCTTCAACATCGGCATGACCGAGGTGGTCTTTGATGGTGAACTACTGGTTGCAGACGAAACTGGAAATTATCTGGACCGCCAGACTGGCAATGGTATTCTCAACAAAGCCGGCAAAGGCACCATCAGTGACGATGAATCGTCACAGGTTCGTGCCGTTGTTTGGGACTTGATTCCTGTCATTCATTTTGAGGCGGGCAAATGCCCCGTTCCTTATTCTGAACGCTTAGAAACTCTGAGCATTGCAGTCAATAACCTAGGTTACAATCTGGAACACTTGGTTGCAGTTGTTGAAACGACCTATGTGATGAACCCTGAGACCGCACAACGGGTCTTTGATGATTACTATGCTGACGGCCAAGAAGGAATTATTCTGAAATCCGCATCAGGCATCTGGGAAGACAAGCGTGCCAAGCACCAGATTAAATACAAGGGTGAACTTGAATGTGACCTGAAAGTTGTTGGTGTCGAAGAAGGCACCGGAAAGTATCGCGGTATGCTAGGTGCCATTATCTGCGAATCGGCTGATGGTGTCGTGAAAGTGTCTGTTGGCTCAGGTTTCAATGATGCTCAACGCAAAGAAGGTGTACCAGTAGGCTCGATTGTCGCCGTGAAGTATAATCAGCGTATTAAAAATGTGAACGGTGATGAATCACTGTTCCTGCCAATCTTTATCGAACTCCGTTCAGACAAGGATAAGGCAGATAAATCGAAGGATATCAAATGACCACAGAAATCACTGTTGAATTACCATGGCACACTCTTGATGCCATTGTTGTCGAAGAACTGCAAAAGATTCGCGGTATGTTTGAGCATGACCTACAAAAAATGACCGAGTACAATTTGACTCGGTCGGTCTACAAAGATACCACAGAAGTCGAGAAGATGCTGGATGCCTGTGATTTGTTGATTTCTTATTACAAAGGTGAATCTACCAACACTTGAACACAGCATCGGTATTCATGTCAATCTCCATACGATAACCTAGACCTTTTAGTAATGAAACTATGGTCGCAAAGTTATCGGGGTCAAATCCTTTTTCAGTAATAATCAGAGGTTTGAATTTGCGGATGGTTTGCATTGCACCTAGTAGAACAGGCAATTCATAGTTCTCGGTGTCAATGAACATCAGACCGCAGCTACGAAGATTCAGTGAGTCAATGGATAACATAGGAACACGGAATGCACCGACCACATTCAAAGGATAAACCTTTTGTTCGCCATCATTAACTCGGTGTTGACCAGATGTGTGTGCTACCTCAAGATGTGCTTCACCTGTTGTTGCACCAAGTGCCGCCTGCATTTTCAGGATGTTTAGTTTGTCACAGTTTTGTGTGAGGCAGTAGAAATTCATTGGGTCTGGTTCAAATGTATAGACCAACTGAAATTTCTCGGCAAGCATCCTTGGGTAGAAACCTTGGTGACCGCCTGCTTGTACGGCAATTGACCAGTCGCGCACATGGTCATTGATAATGGGTTCAAACCATTCTAGATATTCGGGTGCGATGATGTCGAGTGTTTTTTCTGTTGAGAAAGCATCCCAACAAGTCCAAGGGCCGATGCCATTGAAACGGTCTTCACGAATATAGGTCAAGTTCTGCATAGATACTCCATAGTTATTTTCAGTTGTACATTTATTTATAATCCAAACCAAAGAGGCTTTATGAAACAGTATAAAATCACCGGCACCAAGTACGAAATCTACCACACCTACAAGGACTTCACCGTCATTGAACAAGTCCAAGATGCCGCAGGTTATCGTGAACTGGATGACCTCATCACCGACCTTGAAAAGCAATACAATGAGGCGTACTGTCTTAGTTGGGAAACACTGGGCGATGTGGTTTCTACCACATTCTGTTATTCTGATGAAGTCAGTGATTCGCGCAAGAAAAAAATCGAGGCCGAGTGGAAAGAACACGGCTGCAAATATAACCTGCCAGTTGACCTGTGTCTGACTATCACAGGTCCTTGGGTTATCGAAAATGTCGAAGATTGATGAACAAAGAAAACTGGTTCAACAGACGATACAAGGTGTCGTGGATGAACTGCGCAAGAAAAAGCCTCTGCTTGACCAATACAAGCAGGCAAAAGAACTTGAACAATCACTAACAAATACGGACAAACAAAATGATTCCTAAAACACTGGCCCTACTGGGTCTTTACCTGCTTCTGGCATACTGGGTGTATGTCAAGACAAAGAGCAATCGGGACGAATAATGCAAGATACCTTGATTAAAGGTCGAATGTTTGTGGCCAACTATTTGGTTGATGAGGCCATGGTAACTGGTGGTCTAAAAGTTCCCGAAGAGCAATTTAAGGCTATGGTCAAAGAGAAATTGATAAAACAATTGCTCATGGAACTGATGAAATCTGAACACATCGAATTCACACAAACATGGGAACCAGAAAAAGCACAGTATCATTACCGTGCGCGGATTTTCTGTACGCCGAAAGATGAAGTCCAGGTTATCCGTAAGCACACCGAAGAACTCGAAAAACTACAAAAACTGAAATCACAGTACGGACACTACGGCAATCCGTTTGCTGGTGGCGGTGCCACCGGTGTTCCATCTACTCAGTCAATAACATCAATATCCACGCCTGCACCAACTTATGACCCGATGATATCGGCAAAGAAAACTCCGCCAACATCATTAGGTCCGCCGGATCCTCTGGAAAGATTGGCTGATGCAATAGATAACAGTGTGTCGAGCCGGCTCGATAAGGATATCGAATCCATCATGAGGAAAATGATAGAATGATTATTTGGGCAATTCTGTTCGCAGTCTTTTGTACCGCACTTGGATTCATTCTTGGTGTAGAATATAACAAAAAGTATGGGAGTAGGTAATGAGCCTTTGGGTATATTTGGTGCAAATGCGACCGACCGAAGTGCATGAATCGAATATCACGCACAACCTAAATAAAATGGCCTATGAATCTGGTTTATACCAAGCACTGTGGCGTCCAGAGGAACTGGGTGTGGTGACGGCATGGGAATTGATACCCTACCTACGCGAAGGTTTGAAAAACCTCAAGAGTGACCCCGAACACTACGAACAATTCAATCCACCTAACGGTTGGGGTTCATACAGTGACCTCGTAAGATTTACTGAACAGTATCTTAAATCCTGTATGAAGTATCCTGACTCACAAGTGAAGGTCAGTAGATGAAAAAGAAAAAAATTAAAAAACTATTCTTCCTCTTCCACAAGCAATGGAAATGGGGAATTGATGAACAACTGAATCTCGGTAATTCATATCGAGATTATCGCGTAGGGTTTGTAACCCTACGCCATTTTTGGAGATAACATGAGCAAGAAACCGCCAATGCCAGTGTGGATGGAATTCGCACTAGGCATATTCCTTTTACTGTGTGCCGCTGGCATTTACACCTATGCGGTGCATTATGCGGATCCACAAAATAATGATACAGGTGAAATATGGGGCTAGAGTATTTTGAATCAGAAGAATTCAAAGAATTGTGTCGAGCTGAAGAAGACGCAAAACAACTGTATGCTCGTGAATGTGAGCAATTCTGGCAAGATTTGCCGTATGAAGACAAACTGAAAGCATTTTACACAGTAATCAGTAAGATGCACAAAGCAGAAGTGGTCAATCGCTCTACCTATCGAGGCGCATTGTATGGCACCTTTCAATTTGGCACCGAGGCATATGTCCTTGGCATGAACGCCGGTTACCTAGAAATGCACAACCTAATTTTTGATGGAATGGAAAAGAAGAAATGATTTATTTACTTATACTGTTGATTGCAGTCAATCTGGTACTGGCCTACTATGTGGCTCGCGTACTGCACCAACTCAAGAACTTCAAACTGAACGGTGAGTCGTATATGTACCTGCCACAGGACCATTTACGCACAAGTCACCGCCGACGCCGGAGGCGCCGAAATCGAGGCGCCAAGAATGACTAAAATCATTGGTTTATTGTTATTGTTGTTTGTGGTTTGGTTCATGTATAAACTTATGCGACCATATCCACCAGAACGACCAACAATGAGCATCCGCGAGCGCCAAGAACTTCGCAGAAAGGCTCACGAAAAACCATATAACCCTAGGTTTCCGTATGGACCTCAGAACAAACACAGATATCCATTCTAATGGCTAATGTCTATCGCGAAAAGGTTTGTCCGACTTGTGACACAGTGCACCGCAAACGCGGTGAATACTGTTCAAAGACCTGCTCGGGCACTGGTCGACCAGTCAGTGATAACACCAGAAAGAAACTACGCAAGAAGCAGGTCGAACATAGTCAGACACCAGAGGCCATTGCCAATGCCAAAATGTTTGGTGAACGCAGAATGATGTCGGCTGACGAGTTTGCTGTTGATGTGCCTGATGTGAGAGATATTCGTGACTATGATTTCCTTGACAACTACCCAACGGACTTCTAATGGATATTCCTGATTCAATCAGTCTGCCGCCTGATGCTCAGATGGTTATTGTGGTCGATATGTCCAAACCATCGGTATCAGAACGGGCGGTGATTCTGACAATTGAGAATGGTCAACCTGTCGTGACAACCAAAACGGTTGCATCACATGGCAGAGGCTCTGATGCCAATAATGATGGCATTGCAGAGAAATTCTCTAATGCACAGAATTCCCATGCCACCTCACTTGGCACATACAGAATTGCTGAACAGTATTATGGCAAATACGGTATGTCCTATCGGCTTGATGGTCTTGACGCAACGAACTCCAATGCTCGTAATCGGGCAATTGTGATTCACGAAGCACCATATGTGACAAAGAACAGAGTCGGCAGGTCATTCGGTTGTATCGCATTGCCTATCGGGTTTATTCGGTCAACTCTCGCACCTCTACTGGCGAAGTACAAAAACGCCTATTTAATCGTAACTCGTTGATTCCATTGAGGTTTTAACCTGTTGATTATAAAGAGGTTTATAATTTTGCTCTAAGTCATTGATTCCATTACTTTACAAATGGTGCAACCTGTGTTAGGATTGACCTGTAAGATGAATCAACACAGAGAGAAAATTATGAGCAAGCAAAAAGTTATTTCGGTGTCCGACGAAAACGGCTACCCTGTCATGACCTTGGCATACAAAGGTCCCCGCGCAAGTGAACAAGTCTGGAAACCTACCAAAGGTTCGATTAGCTCGATTGGTGCAAAAGCCAATACTCTCGCGAACCACGGTATCATCAAACGCAAACACGGATAATATATCATGAACTTTTTAATTTACACCGTTGCAGTTTTCGTCACCTCGTTTTCGTCAACGGCATTTCTAGAATTTGCATTTGACAAGCAAGTGATTCTTTTCAGTCCGATGTGGTGGTCAATCACATTTTTCAGTATCGTGATGGGTTTCATTGTTGAAAAGTTTTTCGGAGATTAATCATGAAAGGCGAATGCTTCACTCCCAATAAGACCGTTTCTGAATGGTTGATACCTGTACTCAAGGGCATCTGGAATCATTCAGAGAACAAGGCAGGCGGTAGTACTTTCGCCCGAAACCTAATCAAACAACAAGCCGTTCGGGTCAATGGTTTTCCTGTTGACCTGAACGAGCTTGTGGACTTTCCCGTGGTGTCAATTGTGGTATTTCCCAAGTCAGCATCACGCCGTATCACCCTATTTTGAGATTTTTATTATGTCGGAACAAATTTGGTTTACCAGTGATGCTGCTACTAAATAGTATCAGAGGTGAACCAAAATGAACTACACTTTACACTACAATCGGTTAATACAATCAGCACAAAATCGCGTTATTGGGGGGTTTACAGAATCACACCATATCGTACCCAAATGCATGGGAGGGAGTGATGAGGTTTCCAATCTTGTTGACCTGACTCCAGAAGAACACTTTGTTGCTCACCAACTACTCGCCAAGATGTATCCGGACAATTCATCTTTACGCTATGCTGCCAATATGCTAGGAAATATTAACAATAAGAAATATGGATGGATTAGACGAGCAGTTAGCTGTAATATGAAGGTGGCCAATCCCATGGCGAATAAAGACGCTAGAAAGAGAATGGGTGAAAGTCAACGCAAAAAGTGGGCGGATCCAGAATACAGAAAGCGACAGGTTGAATCACACAAAGGCAACATTCCAAGCAATGCAAAGTATCATCTGGCGCCACCCGGACAATCATGGTGCGGTAAACACCAAGAATATCTGCCGGTTTCTAGTTTTTATGTAGATAAGGCGCGAAAAGACGGACTTATGGTTATGTGTAAAGAATGCTATAAGAAACTTAAACTGAGTAGGAAAAACAAAAATGGCTGAGAACATTTTTTTCGTATCAGACACACACTTCGGGCATCGGCGTATTCACCATTTCTGCCCGAACACACGACAAGGCTCGACAATTGACGAGCATGACGAAATCCTGATTGCCAACTGGCGCGAACAGGTCAAGCCCGGAGACCGAGTGTATCACCTAGGTGATGCCTTCTTCGGCGATTCCGTTCGTACTCGCGAAATCCTGTCCCAGCTGACGGGTAACATTCATTTCATCTACGGAAACCATGATAGTGTTGTCGAAGGCAATGCTGATATCCGTAAGCGTTTTGCATCTGTGAGCCACTACAAAGAACTGCGCCTTGATGGTATCAAGGTCTGCCTGTTCCACTTCCCGATTCATGAATGGCACCATATTCACAAAGGCGCCTTTCATCTGTACGGTCATGTTCACGGTACGGTCCAGATTCCTGGTCGAGCCATGGATGTTGGCATTGATACGCGACCCAATGGTGATATGCGTCTGTGGTCATGGGAAGAAGTCAAAGCAATCCTGAGTCAGCGCGAAGTACTAACACACCATGGTAAAAAGGAGATTCCGTAATGAAACTGGAACTTGAAGAAATTATTGACAGTCGGTTCACCTCCACAAATGGTGTGCCGGTGCGTGACATTCGCCTGACCCGTGAGGAATGGTTGGAACTGAAGGCACGCCTGAATCACCTGAAAAAGGAGAAGAAATGAACGCAAGAATTGAACACCTGTTCAAACAAGCAGGCGGATATGTCGAGGTCGATGATAGAGGAAATTACTTTACCTACACCTCGGAACTTGATGTTGAGTTATTTGCTCGACTTATTGTCCGTGAGTGTGGAAACTTCACGGACCCGATTACGCGCAACCTGATGTTCCTACATTTTGGTGACAACCATGACTGACCTAATACTTACCATTTTCATCATACTTGCTTTCATAGCACTGGTTTACCTGTTGGCGAAGAACGAAAAACCTTGTGCCAATTGTGCCAGTGAGTGTGAGGCCTGTTTCAAGACCAGGCGTGAAGAAGAACAGAAAATGCTTGACTCAGAGGATATGTTCCCATGAACGAAAAGATTAAAGAACTTGCTAGACATGAGCAGGTTGATGCTTGTTACATTCCGCGATATGATATGTGGCAAATGGACACTCAATCGCTACAGAAATTTGCCGAACTGATTGTGCGCGAGTGTATTCGTAAATACCAAGAACTGGATGATGCCGTGGTGGTGTACAGTTTGGGTGAAGGCAAAGAAGTCACAAAAGAACAACTTATCTTACGACATTTTGGATTTGAGGAATAATAATGAGCGCACAATTTGACCAACGCACCATCATAGGATTCGTGAAACGACCAGACGGTTATTGGTATCTGACCGAGGATGGTACATTGCACAGTGTTGGTGATGATACTGGTGACAGGTTATTGAAGCATATCCACAAAGTCTGGTGTGATGGCCAGGTACCACACATCAAGGAAGACATTGGGTATTGTTTCTCTTTCACTAGAAAAACTATCTACAAATACATCTTGAATTTTTACTGGTCGATTCTGACCAAATGGAAAAAGAGGAATAAAAAGTGAACCGAAACGAAGCGATTGAAAAGTCTGCGCAACTATTCCTGCAGGTGTTGGAACACAACGATAACCGCCTGACGGATGCGGTTTATGAATCAATAAACAATTTGCGCGAAGCACTAGCCATGCCGAAAACCGATGCTTTTTCGCGGTGGGAAAACGAAGAAATCCAAGAAGCCCTGCCGAAAGATGCCGAGCCTGTTGCTTGGCAAAGACGCATAAGCCAAGACGGTGTGAAATGGCTTAAATGGGACGATTATTCAGAAACAGAATATGACCAGACCAGACCGCCAAAAGTCGGCCGTTGGTTTGCTGAATATCGCCCACTCTACACCCACCCACCACAAGCCGATGCCGAGCGCGTGGCGTTGATTCGGCAGCTTGACGAGCATTTGGCGCACGGCGAGATTGTCGGGATATTTGACACGCTTCTATCCATTCGCGCCTATCTGCAAGGCGGTGCGTGATGAACGCGAAGGGATTAAAAGGATTTCTGATCCGAACACTCGACAACGGAATTGTATTCCGTGTCTATACAGATACCGATGGTGGTTTCATTGACTATGACATTCGCCACTATGACCTAGAGGTAGAAATCATAGGAGCAGATTCTGCGGTGTTTAGCGACGGCGAAAGACATTGGATTGATTATGAGGAGTAAGAAATGACAAAAGTAGCTTATAATGCGTGTTATGGCGGTTTCGGTTTGAGCGAAGAAGCACACAAACTGTATGCCAAAAAGAAAGGTGTCGAACTGTATGTGGTTGAGGTGAATTCATTTCTCAAACACTATGCCACCGTTCCGAAAGACCAGTACAATAAAATGTCGCGTGAAGAACAGAACAAACACTACTGGTATCCAGAATTCGATGACCGCTCGGAACCCGAGTTGATTGCGACCATCGAGGAACTTGGTTGTGAGAAAGCAAGCGGACAATTTGCCAGTTTGGTCATTGAGGATTTGCCGAAAGGCACCAAGTATCGTATCAAAGAATATGATGGGTACGAAAGCATCGAAACAGAATACAACACCGAATGGAGAATCGCATAATCATTGCCTCTTGGGCTCGCTCGGCAATGATATAATGGGACTACAAATAAGACTAGGAGAAATATAATGGCAAAGTGGAAAATGACACCCCTTGAGAACAAGGCAATCAAAGATGTCGAGTATGTGACCGATGGTAAAAACACCATCATCTACTCTTCATGGTTCCGCTGGGGATCCTATGAGGTCGAAACACCTGATGATAACGAACCTGATATCGAAGAAGGCACCAACATTTATGCCAGTGGGTATGAAGTCCGCCTGATTGATACCGGTGACTGCTATTCGGATGACTATGATACCTCTGGTTGTGACGAAGCCGTCCTGCAAGAAATCGAAGAGAAATACGATGGCAGTTGGAATATCTTTGACCTGCTAGACGAAGGTTGGTACACCGATGAGCTAGAGACCTATATTTACTGTGATGTATCCTATGAAGAAATGTAGGATTGTCAAGCGCACCGGCCCGACCGGTCGTGTCCAATATGTCATTCAGCAGAAGCATTTCCTGTTTCGTTGGATGTGGGTAGATGCCTGGGTGAACTCCTCATGCCCGTATGTCCGTGATTCATTCTTTACATTGGATGAAGCAATCGAGAACCTGCCCTATTACGATGGAACCCCGACAAAAGAAGAGGTCGTCAAATGAAAAAACTATTACCAATTGTGATTCTTCTGTTATCTGGTTGCTATTACAGTCTTGAAGAAACAGACCGCGGTCGTGCTTATTGTGAGAAAAATGGTGCCAAATTCGTTGAAATCACCACCGGCACAGGTTTTGTGGCCAGTGTGTACTGTAGCAAAAACGGAAATAGTTATGCAATTCCTGCTGATGTAATTACAGGGAACACCTCACAATGATTACCCAATTGAACCCACCGATACCACTGGATACGCCAAAGGGTGCAGGCCTTGCTCACCTTGTGATAGACTATGGTCCCGAATTCAACCTCGCATGGGTGTGCTTCATTGATAGCACCGGTGAGTGCTGGACATATGACAACACCTTGGTCCGCGCACAAAAGAACATTACACTAGGAAGACGAACCTCATGATGTGCTTTCATATATGGTCAGAATGGTCTGAATTGGTGAAGTGTTATAGTGGCACCTTCCAATACAGGTCTTGTAAGGAATGCAACAAGATTGACAAACGCCGTGCTGGTTGCAGTAATGATTTCAACCTGCTTATTTGGAACAGGAAACCAAAATGAAACCCGAAGTCAGAGTGGTCCGTGTACACTTTCGCCAAGGCTACTATTACCGTGTCGAGAGAAAGACCAGTTTCCTTGGTATCAAATTCTGGCATCTTTGGAGTCTTGAATGGAGCCCGGCATTAGCCAAGATTGAGGCAGGCAAACTCTATAAGCGTCTGCTCGATAACACCAAATGCCATGATAAAGCCGCCGTTGTTTGGTACAATGGTAGTGAAGAGAAACGACCGACCCTACGGGAAGGCAAAGAATTGAGTATGATTAAGAAGAGGGATGGAGAATGAAACCTGTACAACGCTGGGACGCAAGCCTGACCGAATATCTGGATTGGCAACTCATCAAATCAGAAGAAGGTGAGTATTGCCGGTATGCCGATGTGATGGATGCTTTCACGCAAAGAATCCGCGAACTCAAGGCAGAAAAGTCTGCGCTGATTGCAGAAGTACGGGCACTGCCACGGTACACCGAATTGAGTCGGCTCGGCGAAGAAAGCTACGGCATGAACGAAGCAAAGGGTGGCGACTGGCTTGATAT
>JACCDP010096556.1_pt1 | contig 12180 bp, 8 predicted proteins | sample 7445841 | NCBI WGS metagenome assembly JACCDP01 (sample SAMN15323441, study PRJNA562643) | freshwater metagenome | isolation source: river surface water | place: USA:Blue River Watershed | collected 2017-08-17
CGGATGAAGCGCTGTTTGCGGGCCAGCGGCAGTTCAACCACTTGGGATTTCACCGAAGCCAACCAATCATCGGTGGGCACCAGCGGCATCAGGTCGGGTTCGGGGAAGTAGCGGTAATCGTGGGCATCTTCCTTGGAACGCATCGCCTCGGTGATCCCGGCGAGATCGTCCCAACGGCGCGTTTCCTGACGCAAAGTCTCACCGCGCTTCACGGCCTCGATCTGGCGGGGGATCTCGTACTCCAAAGCGCGGCGCACTCCGGAAAACGAGTTCATGTTCTTGATCTCAATCTTCGCACCGAGCTTTGTGCTGCCCTTTGGTCGGACCGAGACGTTCACATCGCAGCGAACCATGCCCTTTTCCAAATCGCAGTCGCTGATGCCTCCGCGGAAGAGCACATCGGTCAGAGCGCGCAGGTAGGCGTAGGCCATGTCTGGCCCATTGAGATCGGGCTCCGAGACGATCTCCAGCAAGGGCACACCGGCCCGATTGAAATCCACGCCACTGAAGCGATCGAAATGGCTGTTCTTGCCAACGTCTTCTTCCAGATGCGCTCGAGTGATGCGAACTCGGGACATTCCATTGACGGATCCCAGGCCATCGAACTCGAACTCCAGCCACCCATTGGCCGTGGATGGCTTGTCGTACTGGGTCACCTGATAGTTCTTGGCCGAATCCGGGTAGAAATAGTTCTTCCGGTCAAATTTCGCGAAGCGCGGAATCTCGCAGTTGAGCAGGTATCCGGTCAGCACCGTCAACCGAAGGGCCTCGGCATTGGGCACCGGCAAGACCCCGGGCATGCCCAGACAAATCGGACACACGTTGGTGTTCGGATCGGAACCGAAGGCATTGGCGCACCCGCACCACATCTTCGATTGCGTCTTGAGTTGGACGTGGGTCTCCAGACCGATGACCGCTTCGTATTCCATGCAGCCGTTGGTATGCCACGAGACGCCCCGAAGGCCAAACGGAAGTTCAGCGGAGATTCCCCCGGACCAGTCGGAGTGGTCCGGGGGAACAACCCGAAAGCACCAACTGGGTCAGGCCTTCACCTGCTTGACCTTCGTCCACTTGCGGGTCTTGGCCGATGCGAGCACGGCGTCCACGACGTAATCGGTCGCCAAGCCGTCCTTGAAGTCGGGCTTCGCACCCTTGCCGCTCTCGAGGCCCGAGATGAACTCCACAACCTGATGGATGAAGCTGTGCTCGTAGCCCAACTGCAGACCTGGCACCCACCATTTGCCCGTGTACGGGTGGTCGCCATCGGACACGTGGATGCTCTTCCAGCCCCGCTCCGCACCCACATCGCTGTAATCGAAAATCTGGAGGCGGTGCAAATCATGCAGATCCCACTTGAGGCTCATGTTCTCGCCGTTGACCTCGAAGGTGTAGAGTGCCTTGTGGCCGCGCGCATACCGCGTGGATTCGAACAACCCCAGCGAACCATTGTTGAAGTGGCACATGAAGGCGCAGGCATCGTCGATGCCCACCTTCTCGACCTTGCCAGTCAAGGTATGCTTGCGCTCCTTGATGAAGGTCTCGGTCATGGCACTGACATCCTTGATGCCACCGTTGAGCCACATGGCCGTGTCGATGCAGTGCGCCAGCAAATCGCCGGTGACACCGGAACCTGCGGCCTTCACATCCAAGCGCCAGAGAGCCGCCCCGCCCTGCGGCAGCTCGGGATTGATCGTCCAGTCTTGCAGGAAATTGGCGCGGTAGTGGAACACCTTGCCGAGCTTGCCGGCATCAATGAGTTGCTTGGCCAGCACCACGGCCGGGCAACGGCGGTAGTTGTACCAAACCATGTTCGGAACTTTGGCCTTCTCGATGGCCTTCACCATGTTTTCAGCCTGCTTGGAATTCAACGCCAAGGGCTTCTCGCACAAGATCATCTTGCCCGCTTTGGCGGCAGCGATGGCGATCTCGGCGTGCAGGTTGTTCGGCACGGCGATGTCCACCACGTCGATGTCCTTGCGGGCGAGCAGCTTCTTCCAGTCGGTCTCGATGGACTCGTAACCCCAGCGGTCAGCGAATTCCTGCGCCTTCGCTGCGTCACGAGCACACACCGCCTTCAGGACGATTTCGTAGCTCGACGGGAAGAAGTGTCCGACCTGAGCAAATGCATTGGAATGGGCGCGTCCCATGAAGCCGTAGCCGATGAGACCGATGCGAAGTTGTTTTTTAGCCATAGATACCCGTGGTTGGGAGATGGGTTAAGAATAGAGGTTCGCCATTGTTGGCCGCAATCTCGAGTTGCAGCGCTGATGGTTTCTCCAACAAGTTTGCCTGTACGCCTCGATTGCAGGTCATGAGCCCCATCGCACACCGATCCCAATGGGTCCGCTGCTCCAACCGACACTGTCGGGCCACCGTCCGTTCCGGGGATGCCCGTTGTGTCCGTTGTGGATCAGGCCAAAGCGCTCAGGCTCCCATTCCCGCCAGGGCAAGACTGCGTCACTGCGCCAACAACGCGTGTCGGGCCTTCATTTTGGATTCGGACACCCGTTGCAGTCATTGCGGCTGTGAAGCGCCCGCCTTCAAGGCCTTCCGGTTCGGCGTCGCAGTGATGGGGCGAATGGCCAAAGTTGGAATGGCGGTGGGAGTTCTGCTCCTGCTGGCGATTTGGGCTCTGCGCGTCAACCAAGCATCGGAAGCCCCTGGGCCTGGTGCAGGCACCGCCAGTGACGCGAACAACCCGCGTTCGACGACCAGCACCCTCTCGGAATAAGCCCGATCAAGGCGAAGGCAACAGCACCGGTCGGAATCCCAGGTAGTCACCCCTCAACTCCGGCGTCATCGCACCACGGATTGCCGACCGCGCGCGGCGCGCACCGTAGATCCTGCTACCGCCACGATAACACCGAAAGGTTCCCGCAGACGGCCCGGTGGGGTCTTGAACTCGATGCGGCGCATAGTCTCCATACCAATCACGACACCACTCCCAAACATTGCCATGCAGGTCATGGAGGCCCCAAGCATTGGGTTGACGGGTCTTCACCGCGTGAGCTTTGCCGTCGGAATTGGACTCAATCCACGCAAGCGATGGCAAATCACCGGCAAAGGCTCCGGTCGTTCCGGCGCGGCAGGCATATTCCCATTGGGCCTCGGTCGGTAAATCCCACTCCCAACCGGCAGGAATCAGCGTCTGAGCCCGATGTAACGCGGTCAACACGCGGCAATAATCCTGAGCCTCTCTCCAATTGACTTGATTGACGGGCAGATCCGGGGCTTTCCCGTGACTGGGATTCTTTTGCATGACCGCTTCCCACTGGGCTTGGGTGCACTCGGTTTCTGCCATGAAGAATCCTCTGCTGAATTCGACCTCATGCTGCACCTCGTCTTTGTCCCGATTGGCCTCATCCGCCGGACTGCCCATCACAAAACGACCCGGCGGCACCCAACGAACGGCCCATCGGTTCGTTCCGAGGATCACGGTGGCGCTGGATCCTGCCGACAGAGTCCGAGTGTCTTTCCAGACTGCAGGAGAGCTTGCCACGGCGACCGCAACGCCCAACGACGCACCGGGCGCTTCTGGGGGAACCGGTTTTCCAGCCTCGGCTCCGCCTGTTTTGACGACAAAGAACCAGGAACAAGCCAAGAGTGCGATCCAATCCAAACGGGGCATGGTGATGTGAATTGACACCAAGCCAGCGAAGCCTTCAACTACCATCCTGTCCCCGTCCTGCGAAAAACGAACCTTCCTAGAAACCAAGCCAGAAGGACATTCGTTTTAAACCGAAGGAGCAACCGTTGCTATCAGTGAAAGAAGCATTAATAAATTTTTAATATAAAAGCTTCGACAGTTTCGCAGGTAAATAAATAAATTTAAATAGGAGATGATTTTTAACTCCAATATTTTTATCCTGTTTTTTGCAGCTTTCATGTTGCTATATTGGTTGGTGCGTAACAATCAAGGCAACAGAGATTGGTTGATCCTGATTGCTAGTTTTGTGTTCTATGGAACTTGGGACTGGCGTTTTTTGGGTTTGTTGTTTCTAACCGGCGGAATTGATTTTTTCTGTGCTTACAAAATTTTCAAAAGCAATAACCAGACGGTAAAGAAGCGGTGGCTGATGTTCAGCATGCTTTCCAATCTGGGCACACTGGGATTTTTTAAATACGCAGGTTTTTTCCTGGATTCAGCTTTCCATCTTCTTGAAACCCTAGGCTTTCAATCAACACGCCCGGTTTTGGCGATAATATTACCGGCAGGTATATCATTCTACACATTTCAGGCCTTATCCTACACCCTTGATGTGTATCGAGGGCACATCAAAGTCGAGACTGACCCGGTCAAGTATTTTGCATTCTTGACATTCTTCCCACAACTTGTCGCCGGTCCTATTGAACGAGCATCGTTTCTTTTACCGCAATTTCGGGAGAAACGGACCCTTAACGAGTCTATAATTTTACGGGGTATCTGGTTTATTTTATGGGGATTCTTCTTAAAGGTGGTGATTGCTGATTACTTCGCTCCGTTGGTTGACATGGTTTTTAATTTTAAACACTTGGGAGGTTCTGTCAATATTATGGCAACCTTGGCGTTTGGCGGTCAGATCTATGGCGACTTTGCTGGCTACTCGCTGATTGCAATCGGCCTAGCTAACGTGATGGGTTTTGATTTATCACAGAACTTTTCGCACCCTTACTTGTCTTCAAACATACAAGAGTTCTGGAGACGGTGGCATCAAACATTGTCAACTTGGTTTAGGGACTATTTGTACATTCCACTAGGCGGTGATCGACTTGGTTCATTCAGAACTTTTTTCAACATTTGTCTCACATTTGTTTTGGCAGGATTGTGGCACGGCGCAAATTGGACCTTCATTTTGTGGGGACTCTGTCACGGATTGGCTCTGGGATGCTATCGGCTATGGCGGACATCCAAAATGAGCGCCAGTATCCGAATTCCAAAAATTGCGAGCTGGGGCATGACGATGTTGATCGTAGGTCTTGGATGGCTCTTTTTTCGAGCGACGTCGGTTTCACATGCTGGGGACATGATGCGAGCAATCGCCAACGATGCCCCCCCGAGTTGGAGCACGAACTACGCTCTTGCTGTCTCGTTCGGACTGCTGGCTGTTTGGTTTTACGACGTTTTTAATAAATATTTCCATTGGGAACGGGTCAGTACTTGGCCATGGCCATTACGAGTCGTTGTAAAATCCATCTTGCTAGTTTTTATTATCGCCCGCTGGGGAAAAGAACCGCCAAGTTTCATATATTTTCAATTCTGAATCCATGTTGCATCAAAAGCACCAATCCGCGGTTCCTCGAGAGGCAGGTCATATTTACTTGGTAAAACCCGTTGCACTAGCAAAACAGTTCGCGTCTATACCATTGATTGTTCTCGTATTGTTTCTTGCAATGTGGATGGCTAACGAGAGTGGTATTTTGCCAAAAAAGTCTCAATTAGGAGATCCGGATTCAACCATTATTGCGACCAAGGTGCAACTGGCGGCAACCTCAATTGAAAAACGCATTGCATTCGTCGGAGATTCGTCATGCTTGGTCAACGTTCACATCCCCACCATGAAGGATAACGGGATTGAAGCCATTAATCTCGGCACTTTGAGTTATCTTGGAATTGATTCATTCGGCCTCCTGGCACAACGTTTCTGCCAGAACAAACCAGATGCGCAAATATTTCTCGTTCTCCATCCGGAGTGCCTCAGAATGGTTACCTCATCCATTGAACATCGAAAGATTCTCATGGAGGCTCTAGACCCATCAACGGCTCGTCCAAAGCAATTTCAAATGAACAACCTTCGACAGATCACAGTCGTTGATTTTAGTTCTCGGCTTTTAGACAACTGGCTGCCTACTCCTGTAAAAGGTCGCTTAGGCTATCGATATGGTTTTACTCATAACCTAAGAAATGAGATTTTTTCCGCCGGTGGATTCATGGAAGAAACAGCTCAGTTTGATGCATCGAATTCCCAAGGTTCTTCTGATTATCGTATTGCTCGTCGGATCCAGAATGAGTGTACCCTGTTTCGGTCTTATTTGCCGAAAGGAGTCAGGGTTCGCCTTTTAGTTTCTCCGATCCCTCAATCCCATGCGACGCGAGGGCATGAGAAACGGGTCCTGGAGATGCAGAGCGAGATCGAGAAGTGGTTACAAGCTGACAACCCGTCAGTAAATATGCCCAGTGTTTTGCCCGATTCAAGCTTTGGAACTGTGACACATCTTTTACCGAACTCGGCCCGTGAGTACACGCGGCAACTGTGTTTGATGTTGTCTCAATAGTTTTCTCTCCAGCCGCACCACTCATGTCCCAAATGTTTCGATCCACTGAGGCCATCGTCCGGTTGCTCATCTTGCTCACACTCGGAATCCCGAGGCTGTGTGCTGCCGTGCTCATCGTCGCGGTGGATCCTCCACCCGGACCCGTTGCTTCGCTCGATCGCATCACGGTCACTTTCAGCGCACCGGTCATCGGAGTTAGCCCGGCTGATTTTTTGGTCAATGGAGTTCCCGCCTCGTCCGTGACCGGCTCGGGAAGCGCCTACAACTTCTATTTCAAGGCACCGCCATTCGGTCCGGTGACCATCACCTGGGGCCCGTTGCACACGATCCAAGACCTGAGTCAGCCGCCCGTACGTTTCGATGCCTCGGTGGCGGGTGCCCAATGGAACTACGATTTGACGGATCCAAGGCCACCGGGATTGGTTTCTGTGCTTCCACCTCCAGGAACGTCCCTCAGGCAACTGGGAGAGGTGATGGTGCAATTCAATCGCCCCGTGACCGGAGTCGATGCCGGAGACCTGATGCTGAATGGTGCTCCAGCCTTGCAGGTGGAAGGTCTTGGGGCGGGCCCCTATTTGTTTCGGTTCGGAGCTCCCGGACCGGGGGTTTCGACCCTCACATGGGCGGCCAATTCTGGCATTCAGTCTGAGGATGAAGCGCCTCAGAAGTTTGAAGGGATCGGTTGGTCCTACCCGGTGACACCACTCATGCCGGACCGAAAAATCGTCCTGCGCGAGATCCTCACCGAGAATCTTTCGGGCCTGAAAGACGAAGATCTCGATCCGGAAGATTGGATCGAACTCTTCAACGCGGGAGAAACCGAAGTGGATCTGGCTGGATGGAGCCTCAGCAACGATTCCGACACCCCAGGACTCTGGGTATTTCCCAGCCTCGTTTTGCCGCCGTCGGGTTCCACCCTGGTCTGGGCCTCAGGCAAGGATCGCACGAACTCGCCACCCAGCCGATACCTGCACACCAACTTCAAGCTGAACCCCAATGGCGGATTTCTTCAACTGTCCGGCCCCGAACTTCCACGCCGGGCGGTTGATCAAATCGACTATCCCCGTCAGGCCCCGAATTTCTCCTACGGTCTCAATGGAACCGCGTCGGTGCGAGAGTTCCGCTTCTTTGCCACGCCAACGCCTTCCCAATCCAATGGAACCAGCACCCTGACCAATGCGGTGACTGACCTGCATTTCAGCGTGCACCGCGGGTTCTTCTCCTCCCCCTTTTCACTCTCCATCGCCTCAGACCAATTGGGCACCCTGATCCGCTACACGACCAATGGCAGTATCCCAACTCTCACCAATGGAATCACTTACACTCAGCCCATTCCCATCAATGCCAGTCGGGTCATCCGAGCCGCCGGATTTGCCTCCAACCAACTGCCTTCCCGGGTACAGACCCATTCCTACCTGTACAATCTTCCCAACAATCGGCGGTTGCTCCCAGTCCTGTCTCTGGTCACCGCGACCAACAATCTCTACGGACGCACCGGGATCATGGAGTTTTCCCCGCGCAACACCCTGAATCATGGGTTGGCTTGGGAGCGCCCGGTTTCCGTCGAGTGGATTCGGCCCGATGACAATGACGGGTTTCAGGTGGATGCCGGCATACGCGTCGCGGGCGGTGACTACATCCGGGGAATCTACGCCTACAACACGACGGCATTACCGCAAAGCAAGTACTCCTTCCGCCTCTATTTCCGGGGAGAGTATGGGCAGGGACGAATCCGGTATCCGTTCTTCCCTGGCACCACGATCTCCGAATTCGACACGCTCCACCTGCGGGCTGGCATGAACGACCACAGCAACCCGTTGTTGAAGGATGAGTTCGTAAGGTCCCTCTGCGATCAAGTCGGCATCGTGGCCAGTCATGGCACCTTCGTGTACCTATTCCTCAATGGATCTTATCGCGGCATCTACAACCCCACTGAACGGGTCAACGAAGACTTTCTCCAGGCCTACCACGGCGGTGGGGCCCTGTGGGACGTGATCGGCCCGGGCAACACCGCGCTGGGCGGCGACACTCAGGCTTGGTCGGCACTCCGAGCGGCTGCCCGGAAGGATCTGACGATCCGCTCCAACTACCTCGATGTCGCCGCCCGGATGGACATGGCCAACTTCATCGATTACCTGCTGCCGCACATCTGGTCTGACAACGACGATTGGCCTTACAACAACACCCGCGCTGCAAGGGAGCGGGTGGCCGGTTCGAAATTCCGGTTTTACCCGTGGGATGCCGAGTTCTCATTCGGCTCACACACTGTCGCCTACGATACCATCGCCAACACTCTTTCCAGTCTGGCACCTCCCTGGGGCACAACCGACTACCAGTTGCTTTTCAACGCCCTGAAGCGTTCCCCGGAGTTCCGGCTGCTCTTCGCTGACCGCGTCCATCGTGCATTTTTCAACGATGGGCCCCTTACCGACGAGCGGATCCGGGCCACCTACTCCGCATTGAAAACGCGGCTGTCTCCGTCCATTTCCGGATTCTCGGATGTCATCACCCCCTGGATCAACAGTCGCCGACGGTACGTCACCAATTCCTTCCAGAAGGCGGGCTTTCTGGCCTCATCCAATGCACCGGTATTGAATCTCTTTGGTGGCCGCGTGCTGCCCGGAACCCGCCTGACCATGTCCAGAAAAACCGGGACCATCTGGTACACGACCAATGGAATCGATCCCCGCGTGGCCTTCTCCTCAGATGTAGCCCCGCAGGCCCGTCGCTATGCCGATGCCCTGCTGCTGCAACCGCCGGTTCAAATCCAAGCACGCACCCTCGACGGAACCAATTGGAGCGCCTTGGTTTCTGTCAGTTTTCAATCCGCTGCGATGGCGGTGCCGTTGTCCATCTCCGAGATCCAATACCACCCAGCCGGTGGCGACGCCTACGAATTCATCGAACTCCACAATTCAGGTTCGCTGCCATTGGATGTTTCGGGTTTCCATTTCACGGGCGTCCAGTTTCGTTTCCCCTCCCCGACACTGCCCATCCCGGCCGGCGGCCGCATCGTGCTGGCCAACGATTCCAATCCCGACTTGTTCCGCCAGCGCTATCCGGGGGTGGCGGTTTCCGGCTGGTTCGGAGGTGCCTTGGACAATGGCGGTGAACGTTTGGAATTGAAGGACAAGGCGGGCCGCATTGTGACCTCCGTGGAATACGGTGATTCCCACCGGTGGCCCCAATCGCCAGACGGCCAAGGCCCATCGCTGGAAAATCGAGATCCGGGTTTAGATCCCGACGATCCAGCCGCGTGGAATGTCAGCGCACCTGGCGGCACGCCGGGGGAGCCACCCCAGCCCGCAGTCAACCCGCGAGTCGTCATCAACGAACTGCAGGCCACCGGTTCTCCCGACTGGGTGGAATTGCACAACCCCGGTTCCATCCCCGTGGACCTGAGCGGTTATTCGATCACCGACAACGACGAGCCACGGCGATTTGTCATCCCTGACGGCCCCCTTCTCGAACCCGGTGCCTACCGAGTGTTTCGGAACTCCGAAGCCGTGTCCGGCGGTCTGGATCGCCTCCCCTTCCCTCTGGACTCCAATGGCGAGACACTCGTGCTCTTGAACCCCTCTGGTGAGCGGGTGGATGTGGTACGATTCGGACCGCAGGTCACCCTGCGATCATTGGCCCGGGATGGTAACGGACAATGGGTCCTCGCACACCCCACACCTGGCACGGCCAACCAAACTTTGGCGTCGGCGGAACTCTCAACCGCACTGACGATCAACGAACTCCAGATATTGCCCACCCGGGGATCCGCTTGGATCGAGTTGCACAATCCAGACTGGCGGCCAGCCAGCCTATCGGGTTGGAGCTTGGTCACTTCCAACTCGGTGATTCCGCTCAATCATGTTTCGTTTTTGGAGCCCGGAGGTTTCGTGGTCCTTACTGCAGACCGCAAAACGGGGCCACGCCAACTGGAATTGGACCTGCCCAATCTGGCCGGCCAACTCATCCTGCAAGCCCCGTCAGGGACCGAGATGCAACGCATCACCTACACGACCCAAACGCGCGGTGGCACCTTGGCTCGCATCCCGGACGGAATTGGAGCTCTCCAGACCTTGTCTTTCAGTGAAACACCCGGATTGAGCAACCGCGTGGAGTCCTTGGGGCAGAACCTCCGGATCACCGCGTTTTCCCCACGTTCGACTCCGGATTGGGTGGATATAGAGAATGTCTCCAGCGCTCCCATTTCGAGGATTGGCTTGCAACTGATCGTTGATCCGCCAGGGCTGCCACCAACGGTGGTGTCGTTGGATTCCATCAACCCGATGGGGGCGGGTTCTCGACTGCGTGTGCTGTGCGGAGCCGATCCGTCCGCCGCCCTGGGGAATGGGAACATCATTCCCACACCGACCCGTTTGCCAGATGACGGAGGTATTCTTCGCATCGAAAGCGACGAGGGGAGACTACTGGACCGCGTCGAGTATGGTCCCCAAGTGGCAAATCGGTTGGTTTTCCGATCGAGTGATCTCTGGTGGTTGGCCACAAACAGCGAAAGCAACACCCCGCCATTCACCGCAACCCCCTTGTCCGACGGCTCCACGCTCCGTATCAACGAGTGGATGGCCACGGGAGAGGCCGACGAAGAGTTCATCGAATTGTACAATCCAGACCCGCTGCCGGCTGATCTCTCTCGCTGGGTCCTCACGGATGACCCGAGTGTCCGGGGGGCCACCAATCGCTACCTACCTATGCCCAGTTTCATCGCAGGGAGCGGCTTCGCCCGATTCCGAGTCGAGGGCAGCTCGTCGGCAACTCCGGGTTCGCCACTGGCATTTCGCCTCAGCGCACTCGGAGAAACCCTGCGTCTGATCAACGCCTACGGCGGTGTCATCGACAGCGTGGATTACATCGTGCAAAACGAGGGTGCCTCGGAAGGCCTCTTCCCGGATGGATCCACCAATCGCGTGCGCTTTGCAGGGCGCGCAACGCCTGGATTCCCCAATGCCGCCCCGGAGACCGACTCCGATGGTGACGGGATTCCCGATCACTGGGAGCTCGTGAATGGACTCCGCCCTGATCTTGCCACCGACGCCATGACGGATTCGGATGGCGACGGACAATCCAACCGCGATGAATACCGAGCTGGGACAGACCCTCGCAACGCCGCGAGCGTTTTCCGGCTGACCGTGGCTCGCGAGGCGACCGACGGTTGGATCTTACGATTCAACGCCCAGCCCGACCGCAGCTACATGGTGCAATCCTCAGACATGCTGGGATCCGGTTGGACCCGCTTTCAAGAAATAGCCCCGGGATCCCCGCGAGAAGTGGTGATCCCCCTGCCCTTGGATGCCGCTCAGCGTTTCTACCGCGTGATCCTCCGCTGAGCCGGAATCCATCAGCCAGCGAAACGTTCTCATCTCTGGAGACACTGATCGTAACCGTCCCGATCGTATTTGGTCCTTTCTGACGGCCTGCCACAAGGGAACATCCTTCCGATCAAACGATCAATTCAGCGGAAATGATGCGGCCATCCGGCGCATGAAACGAAAGGGTAAAGGGGTCTAAAGGGGTCAGTTCTTGATATTGATTACTCCCAGCCCAGCTTCCTCTGGCGATACAAAAGATGGTTCAGATAACCACGCGTGCCTATCGCCTGACGCCCGTAAAGGTAAAGGGGTCAGTTCTTGATATTGATTACTCCCAGCCCAGCTTCCTCTGGCGATACAAGAGATGGTTCAGATAACCACGCGCGCCCATCGCCTGACGCTCGGCGATCCACCCCACCGTCATCGTCGTCTCCGCCCGCAAGCGCGCCGCCAAATCCACCTTCACTGAATCCCCCTTGGTGTAAAAGGGTCAGTTCTTGATATTGATTACTCCCTACCCAGCTTCCTCCGGCGATACAAGAGATGGTTCAGGTAACCGCGCGTGCCCATCGCCAGACGCTCGGCGATCCACCCCACCGTCATCGTC
>JACCDP010611120.1_pt1 | contig 12176 bp, 10 predicted proteins | sample 7445841 | NCBI WGS metagenome assembly JACCDP01 (sample SAMN15323441, study PRJNA562643) | freshwater metagenome | isolation source: river surface water | place: USA:Blue River Watershed | collected 2017-08-17
GCGGCGTTGTTCCAGGCCAGCAGGCGTTGCAGCCCGGCCTCTCCCAGAGTCGCGGCCCATCGTTGGACCAGCCATTCCGGATGAGACCACCCTCGGGCCGGATCCTGCGTCCGGAGGGCCTCGAGGGCCTGTCGGCAGGCCTCTTTTTCGCGAGTGATGCCCCGGAGCACGGCGTTCACGAACCCGCTCTGGGCTCCGAATCCGCGTTGACGGGCCAGGAGCACCGCCTCGTTCACCGCCGCGTGATCCGGGATCCGATCCAGGAACAGCAACTGGTACACCGCCGACTGGAGGATGCCCCTCAGCACCGGCCGTTGCGGCCGTCCGTCGGTGCGCGCAGCGATCATCCGATCGAGTGCCGTGCGGTTGCGCAGCACCCCGAAGGCGATCTCCCGGGCCAGCCGACGATCCTCCTCCGACAAGGTCGTGAAACCCGCGACGCGCTCCAGGCGGTGCTCGATGAAATCACCCGGCTCCTCGCGTTGGAGCAGGATCTCGAGTGCCACCGACCGGGCGGTCGCTGGGGGAAGCGGGCGGGATCGCGCAAGGCGATCAGAGGAGTTCGAGATCATCGGCCTGAATCTTTGCGACCACCGCCTGCCCGATGAAATCGAGCCTGAGATGCACTTCCGACATCTTCGCCCGGCTCTCGACCCACGCCTCGGTGCCCCTCAACGGGCCGCTCTTGATGCGCACCTGAAGGCCCGGCTTGATCTCGGGGCAGACCTGGATGTCCACCTGGGCATCGAGGGCCCGGTAGATGTCGTCGAGCTGGCCCACGAACTCGGCCTGATCGTGCACATCGAGCAGGTTCGCCACATACCGGTTCTGAACCAGCATCTGGCGATGACGCTTCTGCACCCGGGCGAACAAGTAGCCCGGAAACAACGGTTTTTCGAAGACCACCCGCTTGCGGACGTAGGTCTTGACGCTGCGGTACAGGGGCAATCGGTACTCGTAGCCCTGCTCCAGGCAGAACTCGGCGAGTTTCTTCTCGGCCCGCGGACGGGTGTGGGCCACATACCACAGCAACTGGGTCCACTCCGGCTCCATCAGGAGCGGATCGTCCGGCTCGGGATGATCGGAAGACGCTGATTGCATGAAAGGGAACCCCGGGGGGCGGTCGGATCACCGCCCCCACGGGGTGTCGACTACCGCCGGATCAGGCGGCCGGAACGTAGGCCGTGATCCCGTCGATGCGGTACTTCACGGCCTTCCCCTCGGAGCTGAAGCTCACCTCGGCCCCGACCGGCTGACCCAGGAAGATCTTCGCGAACGGGGTCAGGTAGCTGAGGATGTTCTTGTCGGGATCGCCATCCCAGGCGCCCAGCAGATAGAAGCGCTCCTTGGTGCCGCTCTGCACCTCGGTGACGTGCAGCACGGTGCCCGGCCCGACCACGTCGGTGCGGACATTGGCCCAGTCGGTGCCGCGGGCGCGACCCAGATCGCGCTCCAGCTCGGCCTTGCGGCGCTGCAGGACGCGCTGCATCTCCTTGGCCGACTTGTATTCGTGGTTCTCGCGGAGATCGCCGTAGCTGCGGGCCAACGCGATGTCCTTGACGTTGGCCGGGATGCGCTTGGCGACCAGATCCTGGTACTCCTCCTGGCGGCGCTGGAGGCTCGGCCAGCTGACCAGGAAGCTGTGGTCCTCTTTCTTGTTCTCGCCGGTGATCATCTCTTGGATCGCCGGGTAGGCCTTGACGATGCGGGCGAAGAGCGACCGCTTGTCCATGTCGTCGAAGCTCGGCGAGAGCTGCAGGCTGCGGGTCAGGTCGCGGATCACCTCGATGTCGGCCGACTCGATCAACTCCGGCAGGAGCTTGATGTCGTCGAGGATGAAATCGTGCAGGCGGTTGGAACGCTTCTCGTTGAAGGCGTCGCGCTCCATGGCCGTGAGCATCGCGCGGAACACCTCGGGCCCGAGGATGTCGGCGAAATGGTCGCCGCGCTCCTTGCCCAGCCACAGCAACAGCTCGCTGCTCGCGCCATGCTGGCTGATCAGGCGGATCAACTCCTGCTTGAGCAACTGCCCGCGGTTCTCGATGAGCAGCAGGCGGGCGCATTCGCCGGCCAGCTTGGCGCTGACGTTGTTGAAGATGAGGATGAGCTTCGCGCCCCAATCGGGCACGGAATCACGCAAGGCCTCCAGCGCCCGGCGGTGCTTGGCGGCGGGCAGCTCGGTGAAGAACTCCACCAGCTTGTTCTGGCTGGTCAGGATGTCGCGGGCGGTGATGGGGCCTTCAGGCAGGTCGAGGGCGGCCGACTTCTTGAGGTCGTCGCGGATGAACACGCCCTCGAGGGCCAACGCCGGCATGGTGACGGCGTGGTTGGTGATGTCGGCATTGAGCATGGCGACGATCTCGGTGATCACCGCCTTGTCGTTGATGTCGCTGACGCTCTTGAGGATCTCGGAAGCCACGGCGACCCGGGCCTTGAGACCCTTGGCCGCCTTGAAGTCGGTGGCCAAGCGAAGACCGATGTTGATCTCGGACTCCTGATACAGGATGGGCTCGGTCTTCTTGAGGGGCACCGTGAAGTGGCCGTCTTTCTTCATCTCCGAACGGGCGACTTCCCACCACTTCTTCCAATCGCTGCTGATGACATCCTTGAGGATCGTCTGGATCTGGTCGGCCGTGGCCGATCCGCCAAAGCTCCCCAGGGCCAACTTCACCACCGACAGGTGATGCAGGGCCGCCTCGCGCTTGAGCCCTTCGAGGTCGAGGGCCTTGCGGGCGAGGATGTGGTCTTTGGCGATGGGCTTGAGGGATTCGGCCGAGAAGGCCAGATCCATCGAATGGCCCGCCTTGGTGGTGAAATCGATGTTCAGGCGTCCGAGCGCCAGATCCACGGAAACGATGCGGCCGAACCCCCAGCTCTTGTGGTGGCAAAACCCGGCTTCCGTCAGCGACACCAACGGGGTCACGTGCGCTTTCTGAATCTTTCCAGCGGCAACCAGTTTCTCAAGTTCGTCTCTCATGATCAGCTCAAAGTAGGCAGCCCTGAATGGGCGGTCGGGAACTATGCGCCGCGGAGGTCCTTCAGACCAACAGGAAATTCATGCGACACCGCGATCAGGACAGCGGACCCACCCGCTCTCACCCGATCAGATCCCCCGCTCGTTGATGATCCGGTTGGTCGTGTCCAACACGATCACCTTCGGGGTCCAACCGGGCGCGAGCGACTCCTCCACCTCGGCGAACGACATGATCGTCAGGCGATCGCCGATCTTTCCCAGGTGGGCCACCGCCCCGTTGAGCTCGATGGCTCCGGAACCACGCGGCCCCCGGATGGCATAGGTCTCCCAGCGGGCGCCATTGGCCATGTTGCCGCAGAGGATGCGCTCATAGGGGTGCAGGCCGGCCTTTTCCATGAGGTCTTCGGCGATGGTCAGGCTCCCCTCGTAGTCGAGGCTGGCGGCGGTGACGGTGGCGCGGTGCAGTTTCGATTTGAGCAGATGGACAAGCATGGACTGGGTGCCCGACCGCGGTGACCGCGACCCCGGGCGCGGCAAAACCTAGATCAGGTGCCCCCCGGGACAACAGGGAAAGACGCCACGCCCCTGCCCGCCCCCCGATCGTCGATCGTCGACCGTTGACTCCATCGACGACGGCCGGTGATGTTTGGCATCGACTCCTCACGGTCATCACAGTCGTTCAACACACATCCATCATGAGCAGAAAGATTCGTTACGGAATGGTCGGCGGCGGACGGGGTGCCTTCATCGGCGCCGTGCACCGCATCGCCGCGAACATCGACGGTCAGATCGAACTGGTCGCCGGCGCGTTTTCATCGGATGCGGAAAAGTCGAAGGCCTCGGGCGCAGACCTGTTCCTCTCACCCGACCGGGTCTACGGCAGCTACCAGGAACTGGTGACCCGCGAGGCCGCGCTTCCGGCCGACCAGCGCATCGATTTCGTGGCCATCGTCACGCCGAACCACGTGCACTTCCCCGCGGCCAAGGCGGCGCTCGAGGGCGGATTCCACGTGCTGAGCGACAAGCCGGCCACCTTCGACCTCGCCGAGGCCAAGGAACTGGCGGCCATCGTGAAGAAGACCGGTCGGCTCTACGGACTGACCCACAACTACACCGGCTACCCGCTGGTGAAGGAGGCCCGCCACCTGGTGCACTCCGGCAAGCTGGGCAAGATCCGCAAGGTCGTGGTCGAATACCCCCAGGGCTGGCTGGCCACCCGCATCGAAGCCTCGGGCCAGAAGCAGGCCGCCTGGCGCACCGATCCCAAGCGCAGCGGCGCGGCCGGCTGCATCGGTGACATCGGCACCCACGCCGAGAACCTCGCCGAGTACATCACAGGCCTGCAGATCAGCGAACTGGCCGCCGACCTGACGGCCTTCGTGAAGGGCCGCAAGCTGGATGACGACGGCAACATCCTCCTGCGCTTCAAGGGCGGCGCCAAGGGCGTGCTGCACAGCTCGCAGATCTCGGTGGGCGAAGAGAACAATCTCAACATCCGCGTGTACGGCGAACTCGGCGGCCTCGAGTGGCACCAGAAGGAACCCAACACCCTGCTGGTGAAGTGGATGGATCAGCCCATGCAGGTGTATCGCACCGCCAACGGCTACCTGAGCGACGCCGCCAAGGCCGCCGGCCGCACTCCCCCGGCCCACCCCGAGGGTTACCTCGAGGCCTTCGCCAACATCTACAAGAACTTCGCCAACGCGATCCGCGCCAAGCAGGCCGGCAAGAAGCTCGCCAAGGACGACATCGCCAACGACTACCCGAAGATCGAGGACGGCGTGCGCGGCATGGCCTTCATCGAAGCCGTGGTCGCCTCGTCCAAGGCCAATGCGGCCTGGACCAAGATCGGTGCCTGATTCCCGAGGCGGGGCGTCCCGAGGGGCGCCCACGCCGAATCTGCAACAGCGATCCGAACCCCATCACGCCACCGGTGCCCCGATCAGCGGGAACGCGCCGGTGGCGTTGTCGCGTTGGTGGGCAGCGGAGCCTGGGCATTCAGCGGCTTTTTCGGCAGCGGCCGCAGGGCATTGCCCAGCGGAGTCGGCGCCGGCACCGGGGTCGGGGCCAGGGCACTGCGAGCCGGGGTGGTCCCCACCGGACCGCTCAGGCGCGACGCGGCCCACGACCGGTACCCCATCCAGCCGGCGACCAGCACGGCGCCCCCGATGAGGATCGGGAACAGCCACTGCCACCGGACACGGGACAGCCACAGCGTGATGAAATCGAGCGGGCCCTTCCGGCGACCGGTCAACGGCGGCGGAGCCGAATAGTCTTCGGTCTGTCCGAGCTCGGTCTCCAGCTCCGACATGATGCGCGGAACATCGAGGCGCAGCTCCTTGGAATAGGTGCGGGTGAAACCCCGGATGTACACCTGCGCCCCGAAGGCGTCCCAGTCTCCGGACTCGAGAGCGCGGATGTGGTCGGTCTTGATGTTGGTCACATTGGCCACGTCGTGGACGGTGCGTCCCTGACGCTCGCGCTCGGCCTTCAACTGTTCAGCAACACTGGGCACCGGGGTTTGATACCCGTGGCCGCGGACCCTCGGCAATCCTCGAAACAGGCCAATCACCGATCGAGCCGACCGATTTTCAACGGTTTTCAGGAAGGCCCTCCCCTGTCAGCCTCCGATCATGAAGCTCGATTCCCATCAACATTTCTGGCGGTACAGCGAGTCGGAATACCCATGGATCCCCCGGGGATCGGCCCTGCAACGCGACTGGCTTCCAGCCGATCTGGAGCGGATCCATCGCTCGCTGGGCTTCGACGGCTCCATCGCCGTGCAGGCCCGCCAGTCGCTGGCCGAATCGTGGTGGTTGCTCGGGTTGGCCGATGCCGATCCGCGCGTGAAGGGCGTGGTCGGCTGGGTGGACCTGCAGTCGGACCGACTCGAAGAAAGTCTCGCCCCGCTGGCGGCGCACCCGCGGTTCGTCGGCGTCCGCCACGTGGCCCAGGATGAACCCGACGACCGGTTCCTCGTCCGCCCCTCGGTGCTCCGCGGCATCGGCATGCTCCGTGCCTTCGGGCTCACCTACGACATCCTCATCTACCCGAAGCAACTGCCGGCGGCGCTGGAACTGGTGACGCGGTTCCCCGACCAGCCCTTCGTGCTCGACCACATCGCCAAGCCGCTCATCCGCCAGGGGCTCATCGAACCCTGGGCCACACACATCCGCGAGCTGGCCCGCCACCCGAACGTGTGTTGCAAGGTGTCGGGCATGGTCACCGAGGCCGATCACTCGGGATGGCGCTTCGACGACTTCCGCCCCTACCTCGATGTGGTGTTCGAGGCCTTCCGACCCGAACGCTTGATGTTCGGGAGCGACTGGCCGGTGTGCCTGCTGGCCGGGAGCTACGAACAGACCGAAGGCCTGGCCCGCGACTACGTGCGCCATCTGGGCCCCGAACAGGCGGCCGGGTTCTGGGGCGGCCACTGCGCCCGGTTCTACCTCGAGGCCTGAGCCGGCCCCCGCACAACGCCCCCCGACCGACACGACAAGGCCCCAGCGAGCGCACGGCTCGGTGGGGCCTGTCGTTGGGAGCTGCGATGCTTTTTCCCCGGGCCGGAGATCGGACCCAGAGTCAGCCCGGGCCAAGTCGACCGATCACACCCGCGACGGCACCTCGAAGCCCTTGCGGTATTCGCGGGTGAGCATCTGGTTGGCGCGGTCGTTGCGGATGAACCGCTCGGTCTTCACGTCCATGCGCAGGGTCTCACCGAGGACCAACGGTTGGTTCTCGAGATTGATCCCGTTGACGATGAGATGCTCGGACAAGCGCGAGAAGGTCTCGGCCGCGTCGGGGCTGCCCTGAAGGCGCTCGCGGATGGCCTCGGGCACCAGCTTCTTGCCGAGCAGATAGCTGATGTTGCCCGTGTGGCACAGGGCGCTGCTGAGGTGCCCTTCCAGGATCTCGGCATTCAGATCGCTCGAGCGCCGGCTGCGGACCGCCGCCACGAAGTTGGCGTAGTGATCGGCCCCCTGCTTCCACGACTTGATCTCGCGACCGTTCTTGTCGAAGGCCTTGGCGCTGTCGTACGACGGAATGACCATGTAGCCGTTGTCGCAGTGGATGACCACCCCGACCTGGGCCCCGCGGTACTCGGGCATGCTCTTGGTCCAACGGCCATCCTGATACTCCTTGGACTTGGGCAATCCCCGCACCTCGAAGATCAGCGACGCCTTGTCGTACTGGTGATAGACGAACTGGGAATTGGGCGTGTCGCCGTTGTCCTGATAGCCCAGACGCCCGCCCACGCTGAACACCTGCGGACTGAGGGTGTTCACCCCCAGCGCCCAGCGGGCGATGTCCATCTGATGGATGCCCTGGTTGCCCAGATCGCCATTGCCCGTGATGAACTGCCAGTGCCAGTCGTAGTGCAGCTTGGAACGCATCAGCGGCTTGAGCGGCGACGGACCGCACCACAGGTCGTAGTTGATGTGGTCGGGCACCTGCGTGGGTGCGGTCACATGGCCGATGCTCTGCCGGGGCTTGTAGCACAACCCCCGGGCCACACGGATCGGCCCTAGGTTGCCCTCATGCAGCCAGGCGATCGCCTCGCGCAGCCCCGGATTCGAACGGCACTGGGTGCCCGTCTGCACGATGCGACCGTACTTGCGGGCGGCGGCCACGATCTGGCGTCCCTCCCACACATTGTGCGACACGGGCTTCTCCACATACACATCCTTGCCCGCCTGGCAGGCCCAGGTGGCCAAGAGCGCATGCCAATGGTTGGGCGTGGCGGTGGACACCACGTCGATCTCACCGCTCTCCAGCAACTTGCGCACATCGGTGAAGGTCTGCACCTGGATGCCGTCCTTGGCGAGGTCGGCGCGCCCCTTCTCGAGCACCTGCGAATCGACATCGCACAGGGCCACCAACCGCACGCCCTTGATCTTCTTGAAGCCGGCGATGTGATCGTTGCCCCGCGAATTGAAGCCCACCACCGCGACACGGATGTCGTCGTTGGCCCCGATGACCCGGGATTTGGGGGTGAAGCGGGCGACCGGAGCGGTGGTGGTGCATCCGGTGACGACGGCACCGGCGGCCATCGAGGTGGCGGTGAGGAATTGGCGGCGATTCATGGTGAAGGAGGTGTGGTTTCCAGTTCGGCGAAAATATCGGTTCCGGAGGCGCTCGGGGTGTAGGTCACCCGGTAGACCACCTCGGTGTCGCAGCGTTGGACTTTCCACCGCTCGACAAATCGGGAATAGCGTTGCTCGGAGGGGATCACGTAGGACGAAGGCGTTCCCGAGCCCGAGAACGACACCGCATCACGGTCGCCACGGGGATCGGCCACGGCCTCGGGCGCCTCGACCAGGCGGGTGCCCAGGATCGAGCGCGTCTTGCACTGCGGAGCAGCCTCGCGGTCGCGGGCCATGACGATGGACTCGGCCTGACGGTACAGGCCACCCGTGGCCAGGCCCGCGCGCCCGCCCAGATCGAGGATCCCCGCCGTGCTGCACCCGATCGACAGGCCGCCCAGGCCGGCGACCAGACAGCCGGCGAGAAGGGTCGCACGGAGACTCACCGCGCCCCCTTCCCGGCCGCATACGAACGGTACCACGCCTCCAGCGGAACCGCCCCGGCGTCACCCCGGTGCAGCAGCACCCGATACCGGAACGTGATGGGCTTGCCCGGCTCGACCGTCAGGTTGCCGGTGCCCGGACTCTTCTTTTCGAAATCGTGCAGCCCGAACGGATTGGCCGCGAACAACCCGTAATCGCGCACATGCCACCACGTCGGATGCCGCGGGTTGGCGGGGTGATCGAAGATCGTGACCCCGTACACGGCCGAGCCGCCCGGAACGGCCACAGGCCCGGAATAATCGCACCACTCGGCCCGTTTGCCCCAGGTGTCCCCGTCCTTCTGTCCCCGCGAATTCAGAATGGTCCCGCCCTTGGACTTGTCGGCCCGCTTCAGGCGCATCGTCTCGGCGAGCCGAATGGCGAAGGTGCCCTCCTTGGTATCGCCCAGCACGAGCGGACCGCCCACCGGATGCACGGTGATCTCGAAGTCCAACTGGCGCACCTGGGCGGTCGGGGCGTGGAACACCATCCGGCGTTCGTCTTCGGCAACCACCTTGCCGTCCTTGGAGACCCAGCGATTGCGGGAACCCACCACCGCCGTCTGGTTTTCACCGTGGCCCACGACACGGTGCTCGGTGAACGCCTGATGGACCGTCGTGCCCGCACCGGCGACCTCGCTCCAGAAATCGGATCCGTTGGCCGAACCGTGCGACCACCACAGCGCGTGATGGTGCGGGTGGTCCTTCTCTTCGCCGCCCACCTCTTCCTGCGGCCAGCGCCGGGTCATGTGCACCCCATCCGGACCCAGCAGCGGGTACAGGAACGGCCGTGAGACATTCCGGAAATGGTATTCGGACACCAACGACGCCCCGTAAGCGATACGCACCACCCCATTGGTTTCGACCACCGAAAACCCGCGGCCCGAGTCCGAGCGTCGGACCGCCTGACATCCGCAAAGCGCCCAGGCCAACAAAGCCAACGCCGCCGTTCTCAACACAGGGGAATGCACAACGCCATTTATTCCCGTGCAGGATTCGGGAGCAACCGGGAAATCAGCGCCCACGCGGGATGGCATTGAAGGCTCATCGAGGCAGATCGCAGCCCCTGCCCAGCCAACCGTCATCCCCTCCGCAGCGGGAGCGGTTCGGAACCCGCACTGGAGGCAAGCATTCCATCCCCCGGCGCGTCCGCGCCATGGCCCCGCCGGCCCCCCGAGCCTGCCTGCGGGTGCAGGACCGCTCCCGCTGCCCAGCCCGATTGTCCAAGGTGGTGGTTGACATGGCCCGCTGCGTCAGCGATCTCAACGGAGTCAGTTCATGGGGGGGCGTACCGGTTTCGACTAGGTGATCCTGCCCGGGATGGCATGCCGAGGATGATTCGTTGGCCTCGTAAAACATCGGATCAAAAACATAACTGCTAACGAAGAGTTGGCTCTCGCGGCCTAATCGGCCCGACGTTTCGCCCTGAACACCTGCTACGGGGACGAAACGCTATCAGCAGGCATGACCGCCGCCGGAGTCCGCGCGTCGGTGGTCGAGAAACTACATGCGGGCTGAGCGAACCCGGTCCCTGTCAGCCGGTCACGAGTTCGCCGAGAATAAAGGCTGACTAAGCATGTAGTCGTTTCGGGTTGAATGGCTTAGGACGCGGGTTCAATTCCCGCCGCCTCCACCATCTCTTTCCACTCAAAAACCCCAGTGTTAACTGGGGTTTTTGATTTTGGACCACACGCATGACCTTGAAATTAGCGACAGTTTAGGGACACTTTCTTAGACTTTCCACAAGGTCTACTCCCGCCATGAAATTCCCGAAGATCATCAAAAACGGTAGTGCAATCGCCCGGATCTACGAAACGCCTACGAGGATCAACAACAAAGATTATATCCAATATACCCTCACCTACTACCTGAACGGACAACGGGAAAGGCGAAAATTCTCAAACCTCGAAAAGGCGATCGACGAGGGAAAAATGGCTGTCGCGAAAATCTCGTCAGGAGATTTAGAGGTCCTTACGATCTCCTCAGAAGATAGGGCATCATACGTCAAAGCCCTTGAAATTATCGTAGCGGCTCAAAAACCGTTGGTCGCAGTGGCAACAGAATACATGGAGGCACTAAAGCTGTTACCTAAAGGTACAGGACTAGTAGAAGCCTGCCGAGAATTTGCTCGACGGCATTCCGAGGTGAGGGAGGAACATACGATACCAAAGCTCCTTGAACTGTACCTAGCGAGCCAGAAAAAGGGAAACCGCAGCCTGCGATACCTTCAAACATTAAAAAGCCGATTAGCTCGTTTTGCCAATGCTTTTCAATGTAAACCAAAATCAATTCAAAGAGAGCATATCGAGCATTTCCTAGATAATCTAGGGGTAGCAAATCGAACGCGAAAAAACGAAATTGATATAATCAAAAGCTTTTTCAATTGGGCAATCCGATTAAAATACGCACCAAAAGACATTGCCGAGGAAATCCTGTCTGTACAGAGACCTAAAATAGAAACTCAAGACATAACCTTCTGGAAACCCGATGAAATGCATGAGTTGTTATCATATTCCACTAAAGAATATATACCATATATTGTCATAGGAGGGTTTCTTGGACTAAGACCATCAGAAATCATAAGAGCTGATTGGTCTCATTTCACCGACTGCTACAACTATTTTGAAGTTAGAGCAAAAAAAGGTACAGCTAGTCGTCGCGTGATACCAGTTCCCAAATGTGCCAAGGAATGGCTGTCTTCTTATTGGAAGGAAAATGGGCCTATTGCGCCATTGTCCAGAGAAACCCGAATCGTAAAAAAGATTCTACAATCGGTTAACAAAAACAGAATTCAAAACAAGCAGCAACCGCTAAAATGGCAGCGAAACGCTCTTCGACATAGCTTTGGCAGTTATCGCCTCGCAGTTACACAAAACATAAACCAAGTATCGCTCGAAATGGGAAATACCCCCGACGTTATACGTAAGCACTACTACCAAGTCGTAACACCTGAGCAAGGTCAAGCTTTCTTTTCAATATCTCCTAACGACCCCGCCCTTTGAAAACGCTTCGAGACTGGAAACTACATCATCCCATTTAAAAAACACGCTTCTGCCCAATTTAATGTACGGAATAACCCTCTTCGCACACTGCATCTCAATCCACCGTGTTGACTTGTTAAGCCGTTGGGCTACCTCATCTTTTTGAAGCAAGCTCGATTGCCTTCTTACTTCATTTTGGGAGTCTTTCGCGATCGGCATTTCCTTTTGAGCAGCAACTGTTTTTGATTGGTATTTCTGAATTTCTCTTTGCGCTATTAAAAGCTCAACCTCTAATCTTGCTATTTGATCAATCAATTTACGCTCAGATTCTGCCATCATCATCATCCGCTTTAGATAATCCTCACTATTCATATTTATTTTTAATATTTATCGCCGCTTTTTCGGCCATCCGTATTGCTTTTGGCCCATCCAACGTTCGCCTCCGACGATGCCAATAAGCTACCAGACAGCGGTCAGCAGGTCAAGGGTTTTTCGCGCTATCGTGAAGCATTTTCGGCGCACTATCTACATTCTTTTTTATCCAGTTTTTGCCCGCGCTTTTTTGTCCGGTTTTTCTTTTTACAAGATTGTGCGAACTATTTTCTGAGGTTGGCACAGTAGCCCCTCCCCCCCCCTCACCAGTGGTGGTCCCACC
>JACCDP010721418.1_pt1 | contig 12176 bp, 16 predicted proteins | sample 7445841 | NCBI WGS metagenome assembly JACCDP01 (sample SAMN15323441, study PRJNA562643) | freshwater metagenome | isolation source: river surface water | place: USA:Blue River Watershed | collected 2017-08-17
ACCATATTTAAAGGTATTAGTATATGAATATAAACGAAGCATTTGAAAAATACCCAGATAACGTAATTGGGTTACGTGTAAATAAATCGGCCAAAATTATTGATTTTTGGTTTAATAAAGATTGGGTCTTCCCTGAAAAATCTGATAACGAAAAGGTTAAATACCAGCTAAAAATGCAGAAAGAAGATGCTGGAAGTGGGCCAAGTTATTACATCATTTTTAGTGATATATTAAATTTTGAGGAGTTGTACGAACAACTATCTAAGATTATTGATTATAATCTTGAGATTGAAAAAAAGCAAAAATTATTTAACCAAAAAGTGAGTGATCTTAAAAGATTATTTGTGACTTTATCTTACGACCAACTAAGGGATATTGAATTTGAAACGCCGTTATCGTTAGCAAAACCACAAGATCTGCAAACAGAAGAAGTAGAAAATGAGTAATGTAATATTATATATGTTGGGTTGCTATGGGGTAACAATGCTGATTGTTCAAAGCAAAATAATGAAACCCATAAGAGAATTTTTTAAGGGTCGGATAGGATTCATTTACAACCTTATTCATTGTATGATGTGTACGGGCTTTTGGGTTGGTTTTTTATCGTGTATCTTTTTTAATTGTTCCCTTACCTATGAAGTTATTGGTGGAGGTTCAAGTTTAATATGGTTTCATTTATTTGACGCATCTTTAATTTCTGGTGTAATTTGGTTTTTATATTTAATTCAGTTAAATTTGGAAAAAAATGTCGGTGACTACTTATAAAAAACATATAAACCAGTTCTATAACGAACAATTTTCATTACACGAATCTGAACCATTTAACCCAAATTCTGTTGCTTGGACAACAGTTGGGGCACAAGTTGCACGATTTGAGGTATTATGTAATATTGGTGTTGATAAAGATAGTACTATTCTTGACTTTGGGTGCGGATTGGGTCATCTTACCGATTATTTATTCTCGAAGATACCTGATTATGATCTTAGTAACTATACTGGGTTAGATATTAATGAGCGATACATTGATACTTGTAACCAACTTAGACGAGGCATACGTTTTGTACATGGTGAAATATTCGATTTAAGCGAGTCTTTTGACTATGTGGTAGGTTCGGGTGTATTTACTGTAATGATGCCCAAAAACGAGATATTAGAGGCTATTGCTAAGGCTTATGAAATATGTAATAAGGGTGTTGCTTTTAATTTTTTAACAAAGGTTTTTATAGATTTGGGTTGGGTTAGTAGTTTCAATCCAGATGAGTTTTATTCTGAGATCTCAGCATTATACCCTAACACAAAATTAATAACCAATTACTATGGTAATGAGGATTTTACAATTTATATTTATAAGTAATGGATAATAAAGATAGGGATTTTTTAAGAGCTAAATCACTGTATGATCGTGAGATTAGCAAGGATATGGCCGAAATACAAATACATAAGGATAAATTTATTAAGGAAATGAAATCAGGTTTGGGTGAGATGGTTAACGATATTGAGAGTTACAAAAAACCATCACCATCTTTTTTTAAAGTACTAAGTACAAAAATAAAAAAAATATTTAATGCGTTATGACGTTAGAACAATTATTTAATATAACGAAAGGAATTGATCAGACGGTACCAAAGGCTGAAATAACTTTGTATTTGAGTAAATCAAACCATGATAAACTACAAGAAGAAGTTTACAAAATGAAAGATCCTACATTATCATCCTATAAACCACAAACGATATTTCAGGTACAGTTAGATAAGGTATTATTTATTTTGCGCATTGCTTAATGAGTACTAACCTTCTGCATGTAATCTCTGGTGATGTTGAATTCTTCCTCAAGCCTATCATAAATTCTTATTTTGGTATCCAATGACGGATCCTGGAAGTATATAAAATTGTTAATACCATTAGTCATATTAAATGTTTTAATAGTTTCCGATAGAAGATATGACGCATCCTGGTTTTTTAGAATGAGCACATTTACATCATCGTTCTCAAACCTCTCAATTACAACTTTATTACTTATAACCAAAATAACATATGTTAAGTCCTGTTTTTTTAGGAGTTCTTTTATTAGGGTTTTAAAGGTATATTTTTTACCTGAAACTCTATCTTTGAAGGCATCCTCAATAGCATATTTATTTACTTTTTTAATTACAAAATCACCTTTGGTTTTAATTTTAACCATAGCACCGAATTCATTCCTTATATACTCTTTTCCACTATTTTTTGATGGGGCCGTTAAAACCAACTCATAATCAGTCTTGGTACCATCCCATAATTTTTCTTTAGGGAAGAATACGTTGTTGGATTTAAGCAAAAAATCATATTTTCTGATGGCGTTCCCATATCTCACATAACTGTTGATTTTACGAACACGTTTACCATTGTTGTATAAAATAATTTCGTACATATCCATTAAATTTAGTAAAAACTTAAAATAAATAAAGGGTGGTAAAAACCACCCTTTCAAAGGAATAAAAAAAAACAACAACGATATAAAATTTAATGAACTATACCAAATTCCTTTATTAACTCAAAAGCCAGTTTCTGGGCCTTTTCGTAGTGTGCATATATTCTATTTTTAATATTTTCGTTATCTTGCTTAGCGGCCACCTTACTTAAAATTGATTTAGCTTCATCAATCTTATCCAAGTATTCTAACAATTCTTGTGGTGGTGAAGGCATATCGATAGGCTCAATATCTTCGCCACCTTCTTCATCATCTTCGGTATCTTGGCCAGTTTTAATGGCTTCAATATCACCAGCGGAAGGGTATTCAATTTCCCTATCGGATGGATCATCACCAATCATTTTTTCAATGTGCGGTGTAACTCTATCCTCACTATCATCATCGCCTTTCATACGTTCTAATTCGTTTTCAGCGAGGAGTTCTATTTGTCTTTGTGTTAATATTATTTTTTTCTTTTCCATAGTTGCTCTATATTTATAATTGTTACCTTTTATTGCTATGTAAGTCTAATATAAATAGTTTCTAAATGGTAAAAAGATGCAAAATTTTGATAAAAAGGTAAAATACCTTTTCGACCTGCATATGTACAGGTTTAAACAGTATGATTATGAAACAATAAAACTTAAAATCTACTTAATATCGCCAGATAACAGACACTTATATTTAAGCATCGACAGTGTATCCGACAAAGACGGATCTTACCATTGTGAAATAGGTGACCTTTTTTTTGACTATAACAAGAAGAAGATATTTGAAGACACACCAAATGAAATAGTTTACTTTAACAAAATACAATATAATATTATAAAAAAGTTTTATGATAAAACCCCAACATGGTCTAACCGTTTGATTGGTGATATTATGGAACTAACGGACAAAATGGATTTAGATTTGGTTAATTGACTTTTTTTGTCTATTATTGTTTCATGAGAAATGAAGCGATAGTATTAACAAACGAATTATTAACTGAACTAGAAAATGATGGTCTTTTCTCTCAAGGGGATCCTTTTCTTGAGAAAGAATTCCTCTTTGAGGAATTATTACCCAAAATTGAAAATAATTTAATGACTACTGGCCAGTTTACCTTAACGGACGAAGAGTTTGAAGAGGCATTAATTGAGTCCAGACGCAAATCAAAAGAGGAAGCATTAAATTCCCTCATACAAAAAGGGATTGTGGTACCTACAGCAATGAACGAAAATGATGATATTTTACTTGGATTACATGAAAATATAAAAAATATGAAAAAAAGTGAGTAAAGTACTTGACAAAACCAAAATTCTTTATTACTTTTGTAAAACTTTTAGCAAATGAATCGGTAAGACGATAACGCCAAAAAAAATCTAAAAAAATTTGGTGGTTTCAAAACTTCTTCTTACTTTTGTAATCGAAATTTAAAAACAGTAAAACAACATTTATTATGAACACGCTTGTAAATGCATTACGCACAAGAGACAACCGTACCGAAAATGGTATGATGACAAATTCGTCTACATTAAACGCATGTGTAGATTTATTCTTCACAATCGGCGCTATGAGAGGCCAGGATAAGAGTAGGTTGATAAGCAACTTCTCGAAAGCCTTTAATGAGGATGCACTTACGGCCATGAGAACTTTATTCTGGGTTCGTGACGTTCGTGGTGGTGCTGGTGAACGCCAGATCTTCCGTGATATCATGCAGTATTTAGTGGAAAACCACGCAGATGCTCTTGGTAAGAATCTCTCCCATATTCCAGAATATGGTCGTTGGGATGACCTTTTGGTACTTTTCGGTACTCGTTTCGATACCGAAGCTAAGCAACTGATCGCTGATGCTTTAACAGCTAAGAATGGTCTGTGCGCTAAGTGGATGCCACGTAAGGGTAGGGAAGCTATAGCACTTGAACGCTTCATGAAGTTGACACCAAAGCAGTATCGTAAGATGCTTGTGGAAAACACAAAGGTTGTAGAAACCGCTATGTGTCAGAACGAATGGGGTGTGATTACATACGAACACGTACCATCGGTAGCGATGTCACGTTACGCAAAAGCTTTCGGTAAGCATGATACCGACCGTTTCACAAAGTACAAAACTGGTGATACTAAGGTGAATGCTGGTGCTGTGTACCCATATGATGTCGTAAAGACATTAAGATTTGGTGATATAACCATGGCTAACAAGCAGTGGTCAGCTCTACCAAATTACATGGAAAACAACAATGAACGTTTACTTCCAGTATGTGACGTGTCGGGCTCAATGAGTTCGCCAGCGGGTACAAACGCAAACGTTACATGTATGGATGTATGTATCTCACTTGGTCTTTACATCTCTGAAAAGAATGAGGGGCCATTCAAGAACGCATTCATCACGTTCTCCGAAACACCACGCTTACAGTACCTTAACGGTAACTTGTCTGACAGATTCACTCAGCTGTCTCGTGCAGAATGGGGTATGTCAACAAACCTTGAGGCTGTGTTCAGTGTGGTTCTGAACAAGGCTAAGTCTAACAACTTACCAGAATCAGAAATGCCAACTACAATCCTTATCATGTCGGATATGGAGTTCAACCAGGCTTGCCGTGGTGGTAACGACACTGCTCTTGACATGATTAAGAGAGAGTACGAAAGTGCTGGTTACACAATGCCAAAAATTGTGTTCTGGAACATCCAGAGCCGTAGAGCTAGTAACTACCCAGTTCAGATAACTGATAAGGGTACGGCACTGGTAAGCGGTTTCTCGCCAGCGATCTTGAAGTCACTTTTGACAGGTGAAGACATGTCACCAGTGGCTATCATGAACAAAACAGTACATAGCGCTCGTTACGAAGTTATTACTGCTTAAAACATAAGTAAGAAACTAGGTATTGGGAATACTTGCAGCAAACTGAAACTTAAAAATTCAATTATGCAACAGGAAAGCCATCGACCCCTATAAACCGTGATGCTTTATGCTCCGTATGGGTAGGCGCTGATTCTCGGTGACGTGGGTTTCTAAGAAAATCGTCAGGGTTTGTCGCCTGGGTAACCAAAAGACAGACGATTCCGATGATACCTGGTTTCTTACTTTAAAAATAATGTGAGTGGTTGCAGCAATCTTCTACTTCTTTAAAATTGGTTTAATATGAAAAAAAAGCCACTCAGTTCACATTTAAGGCTGACATAATGTCAGCCTTTTTTATTTATATCATGTCATAGTGGCCTAAAATATGGTTTGGCACATAATATGCTTTATCCTGGATAAAATTAAACATTATGAATATGATTAGAGCACCGTTTAGAACAAACACAATGGACTTCATCAAGATGGTTGATGAACTACTAGACTCGTATGATACTGAATCATACGCAACTAAAAATCAAGACTTTTCCGTGGAAATCCCATTACCTGGACTAAGTAAAAATGACATTGAATTGGAAGTGAATGGTAAAACACTTACTATCAAAACCAAGTTAAACGAACCAGTTGGGTATCTTAAACGATACCAGGATTATCGTTACTCATATCAATTAACAGACAAATATGATCTGGGTAAGGTTGAGGCGGCGATGACAAATGGTTTATTAACAATAAAAGTACCCTTAAAGGAACAGAAAACGGAAAGTTTAAAGATTGAAGTAAAATAATCGGGAGAATATTCTCCCGATTTTTGTTTTTATGATTTTTATTTCGTAGTTTTGTACAAATATATTTTAACTTTTATGGAGGATATTGTACACTACAAACATGTTAATGAAAATTATTATGTTTATAAACTAGAAAACATAACACCAATTGATAATGATTTATTACCTTTTGATGGTTTTGATGGTGTTGTGGTTGAAAACAAACCTGCGTGGGTCAAGACACCTGTTGATCAGATAGAATTTAAAAAATCAATGAGTGAAAACCAAGAAGTGACCGTTTATAGGTCTACTATTATTGTTTCAGAGGATTTAAATAAAAATACCGTATCTGTCAAAATATATGTAAAAGATAGAGTAACGGTACCGATCAAAAATCAAAAACGTAGAAAATTTAAAATTATACAACATGAACAGTTGTCATTAACAATCAATAAAACAACTGGCGACTTTTCAATTTATAAAAAAAGCTACCATAGACGTAAATATTATTATACAATTAGAAAAAACATAATAACTGATCAATTAAAAGAGTTAATTAATCGGTTTTTTTTACCCGAAGCCGCAACTAAAGCTGTAAAGGTATTGTATGAGTTACTTGGTTATAAACCACTCGTGAAATATAAAGATTTCTTCAATGAGTATTTACCGCCACTTTCCCAGACTTATTTCGATCCAAGGCAAATTTATTCCATCTCATCATTTCCATTTTTGAATTACCTTTTTAAATCAGGTATCAAGGATTTAACATATGAAAATTTACCCATGTTTGAATTTATATACAAACGTGAAAAGAAGCAATTTTATAATCAATCTGTATATGATTACATAAGATATCTTTATGAAATTAAAGATGATAATCTTTTTATGTTCGTAAAAAATGAATTAACGTCACGTACAATCCTAGCATTTGACATTCATCAAGCTGAATACAGGGTAACAAAAAACAAACAGTCATATCGATTTGATCTACCAGGTATTCACGTTGGTATGTTAGAATTCATAAAACGATATAACATACCAGCATTAAAATATAGGCAACTTGGATTAATGACACCAAATTATTATCAGGATTTTACACGTGAATACGGTTACGACAAAGTACCCATGTATATTCATAGGATGATTGATTATTATGGTTTCAATGTATGGGATGTTTTACAGTATCAGAAAGAAAATTATGATACGTGTTTTAAGGCTTTTAAGTATATGTCGTATTTTGAGACGTTTGGAGTGAAGATGAAAATAACACACCCATCCGAATTTTGGGATAGTTTTGATGATTATTTACGAATTTATGATACTTTATGTGTTGCAAGAGGTGATACGGGTACGTTTAAACTTAATAATTCATTTGTGGTTGGGTTAAAAAAATTATTACCTGATAAGTATGATTTAATAATTTTGCAAAGTTCTCGTCCACGAAAAGCACCCCATATGGAATGGCTTGCACACCCTGACGCAACGATTACTTATCTAAAAAAATATAAATTAAACAGCCCATCGGCATCATTTGTTATAAGAGATGATAACAATCGAATTATTTTTATGTCTTGGGTTTCTGGAATTGAATGGGGTGTTAAACAAATAGACGATCATTGGTCATCAAAGAAAAATGAAAATAGGGATGAGATAAAAAAAATTAAGGCATTTATAAATAATGAAATAGATAATAATCGGGTTTTTCTGAACCAGATTTATTCCAAAGCCTATTTTGAAAAACGTTTATTTGATACTTTTAGATTAAAAGCCAAGGATTTTCTTGTTTATACGAATTAAAATGATTACTATTGTACAAAATTAATGATTAATGAATTACGGAAAAGATTTTAACAACTACGCAACAAAACACATGGGTATTAATAGCATGACCCTACACAGCTACAGAAGCTCATTAACACCTTACATCATCGAAGAACGTGAATTAAATGTGGCGTCAATGGACGTATTTTCACGTTTAATGATGGAAAGGATCATTTTTATGGGAACACAAATAGATGACCGTGTTTCAAATATAATCGAGGCACAATTACTTTATTTGGAATCTGTTGAGGCGGATAAAGGTATTCAACTATATGTTAACTCACCAGGTGGTAGTGTTTATGCTGGTTTAGGTATTTACGATACCATGCAGTATATTAAACCAGAGGTATCAACCTTATGTACTGGCTTGGCCGCATCAATGGCCGCAGTATTACTTTGTGCTGGTGCTAAAGGTAAAAGATACGCTTTACCTCACTCAAGAATTATGATTCACCAACCATTGGGTGGTGCTGAAGGTCAAGCAACAGATATTGAAATCACAGCAAGAGAGATCGGTAAATTGAAAACCGAACTATATCAAATCATCTCAAAGCACTCTGGCCAAGAATATGATAAGGTATACAAAGATTCCGAAAGAGATTACTGGATGATAGCAGCTGAGGCAAAAGATTATGGAATGATTGATGCTGTTCTTGAAAGAAAGAAAAAGTAGTAATTAATGACAATATTTTTAAAATTATAACCACTATATAGTGGTTATTCTTTTTTTAGCCTATATTTATCAATAAAACAAAATATGTCTATAACATTAAGAAGTAATATTGATAGGGCTTTAACACATAAAGAATTAGATAATAATTTTAGTTATTTAGATATTAAATATTGGTCATTGGGTTCATATGAACAAGGTCAATATATTGTTTATAACGAAAACAATGGAGCCTTTTTATATCGTTGCGAGACAACCCATGAACAAGAAGTATACACTAATGGAGTGTTCGCAACCACATATAATAATACTGTGTTGTGGTTAAAAATAGGAGCTAACCCAAATGCTGGTACTTCGGGAACATCGGGTCGTGATGGCTCATCTGGTTTATCTGGTTCATCGGGTACATCAGGTAGTTCTGGTTCATCAGGATCATCGGGTTCTTCTGGTCGTGACGGTACATCAGGGTCATCTGGTAGTTCTGGTTCATCAGGATCATCGGGTTCTTCTGGTACATCGGGCTCAACACCCCCAAGACCATGGGAAGCCACTGGTAACACTTATGGTTCGATAATGACTGGTGGTACTTTAGATGATAGGGGTGTTTTATTGGTTCGTAATAGTAAACAGAGATTGTTATTAAGCGATATTACAAAAGGTACCGTTACATTATACGGTAACAGTAACGGAACTGGTTATACTAGTCCTGGTGTTGTTTTTGCTAGAACTGAGAATGATAACCCAAGAGGTTTTTTGTTGGATAATTATGAAACTTCATTACCTGGCTCAAGTGATTCATTTTGTATTGGTGTATTAACAGGTAGTAGTAGATATCTAAGATTTAGAGAAAATGGCGATTTAAACCTTGAATATAACCCAAGTGGCTCATTAACTGGATCTGGTGCCATTTTTGGATTTGATAATTTACAATATTTGATTAACGGTACAGTTAATACTGGATTAACAATTTCATTCGCATCAGGTACATCATATAATAGTACATCGATGCAAGCGGTATTAACCGAATTCGGATCCATTGGTGGTAGTATAGCCCCAACTGGTGGTACAGCCGATTGGACTTTATTAAGATTCGCTTTACCGATAAATGAGAGTAACGATGGTTCTGGTAACCCACCAACAGGCGCAAAACGTTCAATATTAATTGAACCAACATTAACTAGTTTATTGAGTAGCTATCGTTCTATTGAAGATAGAACAAATGATGCTCGAGCTTATAGTTATTATCAAACAGGTTCGTTAACAAATAATTTCTTTGGTGGTAAGGTATTAATAGGTGCCAGTGGTGATACAGGTAATGGTTCCATATTGCAAGTAACAGGTGATTTAGAACTAACAACGGCTGGTAACACCATTAAAATAAATGGAGCTGATTCCTCAGTATCAAGTATAGGGCAAACACCACTATCAAGTGGCACAACCACACTTTCTTTTTATCAACCGAGTTTCACAAATCCAGTTGTTTATTTAACATATTATAACGCAACATCAAATTTTGGTATATTATCATATACATATACACTCGTTGGTATAGATGCCTATGAATTAACAATAACCTCGACCAACCCTTCTGATGAAAACTTGGTTAATTATTTAATAATAGATAAAATATAAGAAATGGGTATAATATTAAGATCAGATAAATCAACACCCCTATCATTTGAAGATTTGGATGGTAATTTTGGTTACTTAACCAAAAATAAATGGATTCTTGGTGATTATAGGGCTGGTGAATTTGTTATATATCAGGAATCTGGTGCGCAATTAGAATTATATAGGTGCGCAACCACACATAATAAAACAGCATACCTCTCAAATAATAACGAATTCACACGAACCGACGGAGATATCGTATTATGGGTTGTGGTTAGTTCAACAGAAAATGTTCAAACATTTAGTAGTAGCGGCAGTGCGGGTTCAGCTGGTATGCATGGATCTTCGGGTTCATGGGGTCTTTATGGTAACGATGGTTCGTCAGGTCAGTCGTCATCATCTGGATCATCTGGAACATTTGGGTCATCTGCAAGTAGCGGTTCGGCTGGTTTAACGGGTGTTTACGGCTCAAATGGCTTCACGCCAAACACATTGTGGTTATCATCTGGTAACACATTTGGATATACTATGACAGGTGGTACCCTTGACGATTATGATGTTAATTTAGTAGTATATAGTGGGGATAACCCAAATCATACATTATCTTTCGTGTTAACAAATAACCATAGAGGCACTATCAGAATGAATGGGATAGGGTTAACTGGTGTAACATCTGGTACAACTAGCCCAGGTATACAGTTTAATAATCAATATATTAGTGGCACAACGAGAGGTTATGTAACGGATTCCTATGATGGTTCCGCACCTGGTGCGTTTGATAACATTTCGTTTGGTCTTAGGACTAGTTCAAATTATATTAATATCAGAACCAATCAAAACCACGTAAATTTTTTTAACAGTAACATATATGGTTTTGATAATTTAAGATATATTAGAACAACCTCATCATCTAACGGATCATTAAGGGTATTAATACAAAATGGTTCATCTGTTACAACAACAGCAACAACAAGGTATGTGTTGGCGAAATTATCAACGTTTAACGAAACACCAATTAACCCATCTGGAGGTACGGCTGATTGGACACTTACTAAATTAAATATTGTAATAAATGAATCAGGGTCTCCGACGGGTGCAAAACGTTCAATATTATTTAATCCAACACTAACAAGTTTATTAAGTGGTTATTATTCTATTGAAGACAGAACAACTGGTAGTACTCGTGCCTATAGTTATTACCAAATAGGTTCATTAACAAAGAATTTCTTTGCGGGTAAAGTTTTAATAGGTGGGGCAACTTTCCTTAGTTCGGGTAAATTAGCGGTAAATGGTGATTTAGAATTAACAACATCTGGTAATACCATTAAAATAAAATCAAATCCTACTATTAATACGGGCGCCACAACATCAGAGGCAATTCAAGGTCAAATATATTTAAGTGGTGGTACGGCCACAGCTACTAAAGCCATGACAATCGATGATCTTGTGTTTTTAACGAGGGTAACTTATAGAACAACAACCGTTTCACCTATAGTATCTGACCTAACATATATATATAATACAGGAGATACTTATTTTAAAATACAATCACAAGATACTGGTGAAACGAGTCTAGTAAATTATTTAATAATAAAACAATAAAATATGGTTATAAATATAAATACAGTTAACATTAATGGTTATGATGTAACTAAAGCCGAGATTAAATTAATATCTTATGGATTGGATATTAAATCAGCCGCATTTGAAATATCTTTGTTAACAACAGATGATAGACATATATCAGATGAATATATAAATGTTGATAATTCCGATATATTAGATAATTTAAACACGCATAATGATATAATTATTGATTATATATTGAGTTTAAAAGGATTGGAAAAAATATGAAATTATTTGAGACATTAACCAAAAGCAAATTCGATTTGATAATCGATGGGGAAGATTTAAATTTTGATTCCAATAAAATTGGAGTAACTAAACAATTTTTAAATTTTTGTATTGATGAATTGGGGTTGAATGAAAAATTCCATTGTCATATAGTGTCAGATAGAGAAAAGC
>JACCDP010179121.1_pt1 | contig 12174 bp, 10 predicted proteins | sample 7445841 | NCBI WGS metagenome assembly JACCDP01 (sample SAMN15323441, study PRJNA562643) | freshwater metagenome | isolation source: river surface water | place: USA:Blue River Watershed | collected 2017-08-17
CAGGAAGGCCAGGCACAGACCTGCGGCGATGGGCAGCCCCTGCGCGGGCAAGCTCGGCGCAGGCAGCAGACCCAGGCCGGCTCCCAGCAGGCCGGCTGCGCCAGCCATGATCGCGCCACCGCCAAACATGGCCACCATGCGGCCTTCGCTCGGGGTGTGGTTGTAGCGGCGCAGCAAAATGTTGGTCAGTGCAAAGAAAAATCCGCCGAGGACGGCCAGCCCGTCGGAGGCATCTTGCGGCACGGGCCAGGGCGAGTCTGGCGTTTTGAGGACGATGAGCACGCCAGCCAGGGCCATCAGCAGGCGCAGGACGGCGGCCGGCGTCGGGCGTTCGCCCAGCAGGGGCCAGGCCAGCATGATGGACCAGGCCGGCATCAGGTAGAACAGCAGCACCACCCGCACCACATCGCCCACGCTCACGGCCCAGTTAAAGCCGACGTTGGTCATGCCCGAGGCAAACACCAAGAACCACAGCGCTGGATGCGCCAGCAGCGCCCGCCAGGATTGCGGCCGCCAGCCGAGGATGCAGACCAGGGCCCCGGCATAGACCAGGGCGGTGGACCACAGCGGATGCAGGCCCAGCTCCTGCAATTGCCGAAACGGCCACCACGACAAGCCCCACGCCAGCGCGTTAATCAGCAGGCCGCCGGCAGCCAGCCAAGGGCTCGGTTCAGACGCGGGGTTCGAATCTTGATGCGGTGGCATGGGCGAGGTTGGCCTTGGCCGCTGCGGACCGCGGCCGGGCCTTCAGTGCGATTTGTCGTTGCGCGCCAGATCCAGCAGCGCCTGCACTTCATCGGCGTGTTGCACCAGGTTGCGCTCGTGCCAGCGCTTGATCAGCCACATCACCACGGCCACCACCAAGCCGAACGCGGTGATGGCCCCGAAGGCTGACAGGCCCAGCCCGGTCGACAGCGCATAGAAGGCCCCCAGGCCCAGGATGCAGGCCTGCTCGTTGAAATTCTGCACGGCAATGGAGCGGCCCGCGCCCATCAGGTTGTGACCACGGTGCTGCAGCAGGGCGTTCATGGGCACCACCAGGAAGCCGCCCAGTCCACCGAGAAGAATCAGGAAGGGCGCGGCAACCCACACGTTGTCGATGAAATTCATCAGGACCACCAGCAGCCCCATGCCGATCCCCAGCGGGATCAGGCTGGTGGCCTGGTCCAGCCGCGTGCGGGTGGAGGCGATCACGGCGCCCACAGCCGTGCCGATGGCCACCACCCCCACCAGCGAGGAGGCTTGGGTGGTGCCGTAACCCAGGGCCGCCGCCGCCCAGGCCAGCACGATGTAGCGCAGATTGCCCGACACGCCCCAGAACAGGGTGGTGGTGGCCAGCGAGATCTGGCCGAGCTTGTCTTTCCACAGGTCGCTGTTGCAGCGCCTGAAATCGGGCAGCAGTTCGAGCCACTGCTTGGGCATGGGCCGCATCTGCACACCGGTGTGGGGGATGCGGGTGTTGAACCAGGCAGCCAGTCCGTACACCCCCATCAGCAGCAGCAAGGCGGCCTCCGGTGGCGTGTCGATGCCGGTGTCCAGCACGGGGAAGTCGAAGCCCAGCAAGGCGCCAGAGATGCGCGGGCCCACCAATTGACCCCCGAGCAGGACGCCCAGGATGATGGAGGCAATCGTCAGGCCCTCGATCCACCCGTTGGCCTTGACCAGCTGCGAAGCGGGCAGCAATTCGGTCAGGATGCCGTACTTGGCTGGCGAGTAGGCCGCCGCGCCCAGCCCGACGATGGCATAGGCCAGCAAGGGATGGGTCGAGAACAGCATGGCCACGCAGCCGACCACCTTGATGGCATTGCTGACAAACATCACCTGCCCCTTGGGGCGTGAATCTGCAAAGGCCCCGACGAAGGGCGCGAGCACCACATAGAACAGCGCGAACATCGGCACCAGCGCAGCCGGCTGCCACTTGGGCGCGCCGCCCGAGCGCAACAGTTCAACGGCCACCACGAACAGCGCGTTGTCAGCCAGCGAGCTGAAAAACTGCGCCGACATGATGGTGTAGAAGCCGCGTTTCATGCAGGATCAGTCGGGTGGGGCTTGGGTCGCCGCGGCAGCGGCATCCATCAGGGTGCCTGATGGACGATAAAAGAGCCTGTTGCAGAAGGTCACGGTTTATAGCACGGCCACTGATGCCAAAATCCCTGGCAATCCCTTGAAAACCCGCCGGGTTTGCAAGGGCCGGGGCTCTGACCGGCCCACCTCCAACCTTGCCACCTGCCCTATGCCCCGCCCGATCCTGGCCACCATCGACCCGCAGCATTTGCGCCACAACCTTGACCGGATTCGGGCCAGCTCCCGGGAGGCCAAGGTTTGGGCGGTGGTCAAGGCCGATGCCTACGGACATGGCCTTGAACGCGTGTTCGAGGCTTTTCGCAGCGCCGACGGGTTTGCCCTGCTCGATCTGACTGAGGCCCAGCGTTTACGAGCGCTGGGCTGGCGCGGGCCGATCTTGCTGCTCGAGGGGTGTTTTGAGGCCCGGGACCTGGAGCTTTGTTCGAGGCTGGGCCTCTGGCATGTGGTGCATTGCAGCGAACAGATCGATTGGCTGGCTGCGCACAAGACCCAGCAGGCGCACCGGGTGTTCCTGAAAATGAACTCGGGCATGAATCGGCTGGGCTTCAAGCCCGAGCGCTATCGGGCCGCCTGGGCCCGGCTGCAGGCCTTGCCCCAGGTGGAGGACATCGCTTTGATGACCCATTTCAGCGATGCCGACGGCCCCAAGGGAATCGGGGCCCAGTGGGCCGCCTTTGAGCGCGTGAGCGCCGACCTGCCCGGTGAGCGGTCGCTGAGTAACAGCGCAGCGAGCTTGCGGCATGCCCGCGCGCTGGAGGGACGCAGCGATTGGGTTCGGCCGGGCATCGCTCTCTATGGTGGGGCCCCCGATTTTCTGGCCCCTGATGCCGGTTCCTGGGACCTGCGGCCGGGCATGAGTCTTAATGCCCGGGTGATTGCCACCCAGGATCTACAGCCTGGCGATAGCGTGGGCTACGGTTCGACCTTTGTGGCCGATCGGGCGATGCGCATTGGCGTGGTGGCCTGCGGTTACGCCGACGGGTATCCCCGCCATGCGCCCAACGGTGCGCCGGTGTTGGTGGCCGGCCAGCGCAGCCGCGTGGTGGGCCGCGTGAGCATGGACATGCTGTCCGTCGATCTCAGCGACTTCCCCGCCTGCGGCCTGGGGACCGAGGTCACCCTGTGGGGGCAGGCCGCCACCGGAGCGTGCTTGCCGATTGACGAGGTGGCCGCTGCCGCCGGGACGGTCGCTTATGAGTTGATGTGTGGCCTGGCTCCGCGTGTGCCGGTCGTGGTCCGTGAGGACCCTTAAAGCCCGGAGCGATGTCGGCAGGCAGGGATAGCCCGCTTGCGTTTGGTCGGGCCCTCTTCCATAGTGTCAGCCTCAAGGGGGCGTGAGGCATTGGCCCGCGCGCCCGCAAACCGTTCGCTTACTTGTCAAGTCCATCATGAACCGTCGCCCTTTTTTTCTGGCCTCCCTGGTGCTGGCAGCGGCTGTGTGCGCACAGCCGGCTCTGGCGCAAACCTTTCCAAGCAAGCCGGTTCGCATCGTCGTTCCCTTTGGGGCTGGGGGTGTGGCCGACCTGACGGCCCGCACGGTGGCCGGCCGGCTGGCCGAGCAACTCGGTCAGGCGGTCGTCATCGAGAACAAGCCCGGTGCCGGGGGCATTGCTGCGGCTGAAACCGTGCTCAAGGCCGAGCCGGACGGCCACACCCTGCTGCTGATGTCCAACGGGACGGCGGTCAGTGCCGGTCTGTTCAAGGCCCTGCCCTTTGACACCCTCAAGGACTTTGCCCCGGTGTCCACTCTGGGTTACTTCGATATTGCCATCCTGGCCCCGTCCGAATCGCGCTTTAAGTCGCTGGCCGAGATGCTGGCCTTCGCGCGGGCCAACCCGGGCAAGCTCAATGTGGGCAGCATCAACATCGGCAGCACCCAGAACCTGGCGGCCGAGCTGTTCAAGTCCACCGCCCAGATCGATGTGCAGATCGTTCCCTTCAATGGCACCCCGGCGGTGGTGACGGCTTTGCGCGGCGGTCAGATCGATGCGGCGGTGGAAATCCTGGGCCCGGTCATGCCGCAGGTCAATGCGCGGGCCTTGCGCGTACTGGCCGTTACCGGTGAGAAGCGCGCATCTGCATTGCCCGACGTGCCCACCGCACGTGAGAGTGGACTGAGCGCCTTCGTGGCTTCGAGCTGGAATGGCCTGGCCGCGCCGGCGCGCACGCCGCGGCCGGTGCTGGAGCGTTTGCACCGGGAGGTGGTGGCCGCGCTGAACCAGCCGGAGGTGCGCCGGCGGCTGGCCGAGCTCAATGTCGATGCGCAGTCGAGCTCGCCCGAGCAGGCCTCAGCCTTGCTGGCCAGCGAAATCAAGCGCTGGGGCGATGTCATCGTGCGGGCCCGCATTCCTCAGCAATAAGACCACGACGAGGCAGCGCTTGCACAGAGCATCGGCATGGGAGAGGCAGCGGGCATGAGCGCAACCGAACCCCTGGTCTGCCTGTGTTCCATGGCCCCGCGACCGGTCATGGAGCCCTTGGCGGCTCGCGCCAGCCAGACAGTGCGCTTGCAGGCCTTGGGCGGCGTGGAGGTGGCCCGGCGCGTGGCCCAGGGCGAGGCTGCCGATGTGGTGGTGCTGGCCCGCGAGGCCATCGATGACCTGGTGGCGCGGGGCTTTTTGCAGGGCGACTCATGCCGCGACCTGATGCGTTCGCTGGTGGCGCTGGCTTGGCCAGCGTCACGGCCCGGCCCCGACCTGTCGAGCCTGCAGACGCTGCAGCAAGCGGTGCTGGGGGCCCGGTCCATCGCTTACTCCACCGGGCCCAGCGGGCAGGCCCTGATCAATCGCTTGGACCAGTGGGGTCTGCTGGACCGGGTTCGCGACCGCCTGGTGCAGGCGCCCCCGGGTGTGCCGGTGGGTCAGTTGCTGGCGCAAGGCCAGGCTGAACTGGGTTTTCAGCAGCGCAGCGAACTCATGGGTTTGTCCGGCATAGCCTGGGCCTTGCTGCCAGCGTCGGCGCAGATCGTCACCGTGTTCAGCGGCGCCGTCACCACCGCCTCCAGGCAGCCCCAAACGGCCCGGCAATGGCTCGACGTTTGCGCCGCGACCACTCCGGCCGACCTGCAGGCGCATGGCATGGAGGCGGCCTGATCGGCCGCTGCACCGTTTTCTCAGGGGGACTGCTTCATGATCATTGATTGCCACGGGCACTTCACCACGGCGCCCAAGGCGCTGGAGGCATGGCGCAACCGTCAGGTTCAAGCGCTGGCCGATCCGGCCCTGATGCCGCGAGTCGCTGACCTGGCGATCAGCGACGACGATTTGCGCGAGGCCATCGAGGGCAATCAGCTCAAGTTGATGCAAGAACGCGGCAGCGACCTGACGCTGTTTTCGCCGCGCGCCAGCTTCATGGCTCACCATATCGGTGACTTCAAGGTGTCGTCGGCCTGGGCGGCGATCTGCAATGAACTGGTGTTTCGGGTCAGCCGCCTGTTTCCGGCACATTTTGTGCCGGTGGCCATGTTGCCGCAGTCGCCTGGGGTGGATCCGGCCACCTGCATCCCCGAGCTTGAAAAGTGCGTCAAGGACTACGGGGCGGTTGGCATCAACCTCAACCCCGATCCTTCCGGTGGGCACTGGACCAGCCCGCCGCTGACCGATCGCCACTGGTACCCGATCTATGAAAAGATGGTCGAGTACGACCTGCCGGCCATGATCCATGTCAGCACCAGCTGCAACGCCTGCTTTCACACCACCGGTGCGCACTACCTCAATGCGGACACCACCGCCTTCATGCAGCTGATTCAGGGCGATCTGTTCAAGGACTTTCCGAGCCTCAAATTCCTCATCCCCCATGGCGGCGGGGCGGTGCCCTATCACTGGGGGCGCTTTCGCGGTCTGGCGCAGGAGATGAAGAAACCCTTACTGAGCGAGCATCTGCTCAACAATGTGTACTTCGACACCTGCGTGTACCACCAGCCGGGCATCGACCTGCTTCACACGGTGATTCCCGTGAAAAACGTGCTCTTCGCCTCTGAGATGATTGGGGCCGTGCGCGGCATCGATCCGACCACCGGCCATCACTACGACGACACCAAACGCTATATCGAAGCCAGCCCCCGGCTCAGTGCGCAGGACCGGCACCAGATCTATGAGGCCAACACGCGACGTGTGTTCTCGCGTCTGGATGCCCGCTTGAAGGCCGAGGGCCGCTGATGACCGCCCGCCGGGCGTCTTGACCCCGCGCGGCCGGGCTTAACTTCAAGGACAGGAGATAACCATGTACGAATTGGGCGTTGTGTACCGACGCATCGAGCGTGCCGATCGTCGCGATACCGAGGCGCTGGCCGCGCTTGGCTCGGCCACGGTGCATGAGGCCATGGGCCGGGTGGGCCTGATGAAACCCTATATGCGGCCCATTTACGCGGGCGCGCAGGTCTCGGGCACTGCGGTGACGGTGCTGCTGCACCCGGGCGACAACTGGATGCTGCATGTGGCGGCCGAGCAGATTGAGCCCGGCGATCTGGTGGTGGCCGCCCTGACCTCCGAATGCACCGACGGTTATTTTGGCGACTTGCTGGCCACCAGCTTCAAGGCCCGCGGCGCGCGCGCTCTGGTCATTGATGCCGGCGTGCGCGATGTCAAGACCCTGACCGAGATGCAATTCCCGGTCTGGAGCCGCGCCATCAGCGCCAAGGGCACCATCAAGGCCACCTTGGGATCGGTCAATATCCCGGTGGTTTGCGCCGGCATGCTGGTGCATCCGGGCGATGCCATCGTGGCCGATGACGACGGCGTGGTTTGTGTGCCGCGCGATCGCTTGGCCCAAACCCTGACCGCTGCGCGCGCTCGCGAGGCCAACGAGGGCGCCAAGCGGACCCAGCTCGCTCAGGGGGTGTTGGGCCTGGACATGTACAAGATGCGCGAGCCGCTGGAGAAGGCGGGACTGCGCTATATCGATTGAGCCCGCAGGTGTCTTCGCGACCGACCTCTGGACCCTTTGCCAAGACGGCTGGCTGGCTCGACTGGCACCACGGACCCTCGCGTCCGCAGCTTGCGCTGCCCCCGGGCAGTGTGGACGCCCATTGCCATGTGTTCGGCCCGGGTGATGTTTTCCCTTACGCCCCCGAGCGCAAGTACACGCCGTGTGACGCCAGTGCCGAGCAGCTGTTTGCACTGCGCGACCATCTCGGTTTTGCGCGCAATGTGATCGTGCAGGCCACCTGCCATGGCAGTGACAACCGGGCGCTGGTCGATGCGCTGCACAAAGCCCAGGGTCGCGCCCGCGGCGTGGCCACGGTCCGTCGTGACATCAGCGATCGGGAGCTGGCTCAGCTGCACGATGCAGGGGTGCGTGGCGTGCGGTTCAACTTTGTCAAGCGGCTGGTGGACTTCACGCCGCGTGAGGAGCTGATGGACATTGCCGGTCGCATCGCCGGGCTCGGCTGGCATGTGGTGATTTATTTCGAAGCGGTGGACCTGCCCGAGTTGTGGGACTTCTTTAGCGCCCTGCCGACGCAGGTGGTGGTCGACCACATGGGTCGACCCGATGTGAGCGAGCCTGTCGATGGTCCGCAGTTCGAGTTGTTCTTGCGCTTCATGCGCCAGCATGAGAACGTGTGGAGCAAGGTCAGCTGTCCGGAGCGCCTGAGCGTATCGGGCCCGCCTGCGCTGGCCGGCGAGCGTGCGCCCTATCGGGACGTGGTGCCGTTTGCGCGCTGCGTGGTCGAGCAGTTTCCCGATCGGGTGCTCTGGGGCACCGACTGGCCGCATCCCAACCTGAAGGGGCACATGCCCGACGACGGCCTGCTGGTGGACTACATCGGGCAGATCGCTCCCACCCCGGCCTTGCGGCAAAAACTGCTGGTCGACAACCCCATGCGTCTGTATTGGGCCTGAAGCGCCGGGCCCATCCATCACCGCGGGCCGGCCTTGCGGTTGCGGCTCCGATCGGCAAGCATCATCCGCCGGTGATCAGCGCTTGCGCAGGCCCAGGGCCATCACCACCGCCACCACGATCAACCCACCGGCGATCTGCATCGGGGCCAGGGTCTGGCCGAGGATGAGCCAGGCCAGGACCAGGACCACCACCGGCTCGATGTTGAGAATGGGTGAGTTGCTCACCACCCCGAGCCGTGGAAGAACCGCCAGCAAGATGGTGATACCGGTGCCATAGAGCAGGGTCAGCAGGCACAGCCCGACCCAACCAGTGCTGGTCTGCGGCAGCTGCCAACTGCCCTGAACCGTGCACAGGGCAGCGGCCACCGCGCAGGCCAGTGCCATGGTGCTAGCGGTGCGCAGCCGGGCATCGACCCCCGCCACCTCGTGCTGGGTCAGGACCAGCACCAGCCCAAAGCTGGCGGCTGCCACCAGCGCAAAGACCAGGCCCTCGCCGATGCGTTGCCACTGCCCCTGCACACCCAGTCCCGAAGCGGCTCCCAGCACATCAAGCGCCAGCGCCAGACCAACGATGAGCACCGGCATGGCCATCAGCAGAGCGCGTGCCGGACGCTGGCCATAAAGCGCCCAGGCCCACAGGCCGGTGAAGATGGGGAAGGTGTTGAAAGCCAGCAGGGCCAAGGCCACCGGCAGGCGTGCCACCGACGAGTAGATGGTCAAGCTCTGCAGCCCCACCAGCAGCCCCACGCCACCGAGCACCCGCCACTGCCGCGCCGTCGGCCTTGCGGTCGGCCGTTCACGCCAGAGCAGCAAGGTCAGCACGAGCGCGGTCATGCCGCTGCGTACAGCCACGGCGGTGCCCACATCGGTGCCGTCGTTGAAGGCCACCCGCGCGGCCACATGGTTGGCGCCCATCACCCCGGCGATGGCCAGCAAGGTCAGGAAGGCGGTGGTGCTCAGTGCGCGCTGGCTCACGTCGCCTTTTCCGGCCAGGGGTAGAGGCCTTTCATGCGCGCTTGAAGGCGCGCCATGCCCAGCAGCGCGTCGATCAGCGGTGTGGCCACGCCGGTGCGCTGGCCCAGCTCGTGCACCACCGTGAGCAGGGCATCGAGCTCGACCGCTTTGCCCGCTTCAACGTCTTGCAGCATGGATGTCTTGAAGCGGCCCAGCTTGCGCGTGACCACATGCCGGTCTTCGGGGTCCAGCGTGATGGGCGCGCCAATGCGGGCCCCGATCTCGCGCGCTTCCAGCATCATGCCGGAGATGGCCTGCCGCAGCAGGTCGTCCTCCATGATCAGGTCGGTGGTGGCCCCGGTCAGCGCACTGATCGGGTTGACCGTCATATTGCCCCACAGCTTGAACCAGATGTCCTGCTGGATGCAGGACGAGGCTTCGGTCTCGAAGCCGGCTTGTTCCAGCAACGTCACCAGCGCCTGCAGCCGTTGGCTGCTGCCACCAGCGGGCTCGCCCACCACCAGCCGGTTGCCAAAGTGATGCTGCGCCAGCCCGGGCTCGGCCACCGAGCAGCTGGCATGCACGACCGCCCCCACCACCTGCCGGGCCGGGATGGCGCGCGCGATATCGCCGTTCGGGTCGACCGATGGCAGGGGCTGGCCCGCCTGCTCGCCACCGAAGCCCTCGAAAAACCACCACGGCACACCGTTCATGGCGGTCAGCACCACGGTGTGCGGACCGATCAAGGGTCCGATCTGTTGGGCGATCTGTGGCAAGGCCGGCGCCTTGACCGCGATCACCACCAGGTCTTGCACGCCCAGCGTCTCGGCACGGTCGCTGGCCTGCACCTGGCCGTGCAGCACCGGCTCGCTGCCCGAGGCCAGCCGCATGCCCTGCGTTTTGAGGGCATGCAGGGTCGCCCCGCGCGCCAGCGCACTGATCTGGCCACCCGAATGCGCCAGCCGCGCGCCCAGCCACAGGCCGATCGCGCCGGCGCCGACGATGGCGATTCTTGAAAAGACAGCGGGCTCTTGCGCCATGGGCAGAGTCTACCTGCCGGCTCTGACCCCTACACTTGCTTGCATGGCCAAGGACAAGACGCTTTTCAGCTGCGGCGAATGCGGCGGCACCAGCCCCAAGTGGCTGGGCAAGTGCCCGCATTGCGGGGTTTGGAACAGCCTGGTTGAAACGGTCAGTGAGCCGGCGGGCGTGGGCAAAAACCGCTTTGCCGGCCGTGCCGGCTTGGCACCATCGGCCGAGCTCCAAGTGCTCTCGAACATTGAGGCCAGCGACTTTGAGCGCACGCCCACGGGCCATGAGGAACTCGATCGCGTGCTGGGCGGCGGCATGGTCGAGGGCGGCGTGGTGCTCATCGGCGGTGACCCGGGCATCGGCAAATCCACCCTGTTGCTGCAGGCCCTCGATGCCTTGCAGCGCCAGGGGCAGAAGACGCTCTATATCACCGGCGAGGAAAGCGGCGCTCAGGTGGCGCTGCGGGCTCGCCGTTTGGGCCTTGAGGGCTCACAGGTGCAGGTGCTGGCCGAGACCCATCTGGAGAAGATGCTGGCTACCTTGCAGAGTGTGCAGCCCGATGTGGCGGTGATCGACTCCATCCAGACGGTGTATTCCGATCAGCTAACCTCGGCCCCGGGCTCGGTGGCGCAGGTGCGCGAATGTGCGGCCCACCTCACGCGGGCCGCCAAGATGGACGGAGTGAGCATCGTGCTGGTTGGCCATGTGACCAAGGAAGGCGCCTTGGCCGGCCCGCGGGTGCTCGAGCACATGGTGGACACGGTGCTCTACTTTGAGGGCGATACCCATTCGAGCTTTCGACTGGTGCGCGCGATCAAGAACCGCTTTGGCGCGGTCAACGAAATCGGCGTGTTCGCCATGACCGAAAAAGGCCTGAAGGGGGTCAGCAACCCCAGCGCCATTTTTCTGAGCCAGCATGCCGAGCCGGTGCCGGGCAGCTGCGTGATGGTCACCCTGGAAGGCACCCGCCCGCTGCTGGTGGAGATCCAGGCCCTGGTCGATTCAGGCGGACCCAGCCCTCGGCGCTTATCGGTGGGGTTGGACCGCGACCGCCTGGCCATGCTGCTGGCGGTGCTGCACCGCCATGCCGGTGTGGCCTGCATGGACCAGGACGTGTTTGTCAATGCGGTGGGCGGCGTGCGCATCAGCGAGCCAGCGGCTGACCTGGCCGTCATGCTGGCCATTGCCTCCAGCTTGCGGGGGCGGCCCTTGCCCAAGGGCTTCATGGCCTTTGGCGAAGTGGGCTTGGCCGGTGAGGTGCGCCCCGCCCCGCGCGGTCAGGAGCGCTTGAAGGAGGCGGCCAAGCTGGGGTTTTCGGTGGCCCTGGTTCCCAAGGCCAACGCGCCCAAGAAGCCGGTGGCCGGCCTGACCGTCCATGCCGTCGAACGGGTGGAGCAGGCGCTGGAGGTCTTTCGCAGCCTGGGCTGAGGGCGGGACTTTTTGCTTCCCTAAGCGCAGACCCTCGCGCATCCCTTGCCCCAAGCGCCCTCGACCGCACTGCGACCAGGATCAGGATCGCCCTGCTGGGCTTTCAAGGCCGTTCAATCGCCCCAGTACGTCTTCGAAAATCTGCGGTGCGTAGGCCAGGCCCACATGCGGCAAGCCGTGCAAGGCGATGTTGCGGGCCCCGGCCAAGGTGGCCTGACTGGCTGGAAACACGATGTTGTCGCACACGCTCCAGTAGCAGGTCAGTCGGCTGTGGCGTTCGGTGGTTTCGCGCGCAGCCAGGTCTTTCAGAAAGGCGCTGCCGCGGCGCATCTGAAGGGCTGCGGTGGAAAACCCGAGACGGGCCAGCGCAGTGCCGTGGTGAGGCGAGCCGATGGTGATGACCTCATGCTGCAAGGCCAGTGCATCGCTGTGTTGGGCCAGCCAGCTGCGGATCAGCAGACCGCCCATGATGTGGCCAACCAGCAGCGGCTCGACACCGGTGGCTTGCACCAGCCGCAGTCGGGCCTGCTCCAGACCGCGTGCCTGCTCGGCGATGTCGGCCCGTGGCGGACCCAATGAAACTGCGACGAAGGGCAGATTTTTGGCGCGCAGCTGGGCCATCCACGGGTTCCAGAAGCCGCGATTGCAGAAGAAGCCATGCACCAGAATCACACCGCGTTGCCCGAGGGCATCGGCCGGAAGGTGATCGGGCTGCGTTCTGTACGCCCAAGGCTGCTGCCAGCCGAACACGCGAAGGGCCAGCAAAGCCTCGTGGCAGGCGGCGCGCAGCCAGACCCGCGTGTCCGGATGAGTTTGCGGGGGCGCACCCTCAAAG
>JACCDP011137032.1_pt1 | contig 12174 bp, 13 predicted proteins | sample 7445841 | NCBI WGS metagenome assembly JACCDP01 (sample SAMN15323441, study PRJNA562643) | freshwater metagenome | isolation source: river surface water | place: USA:Blue River Watershed | collected 2017-08-17
AAGTGGTGGGCGAATACGTTGACCAGGTCCTGCTTCAAAATCAGGTGGCGCGGGCCGATAAAACACCTGCAACGAAAGCAGCGATTAGCGTGCATGAGGCGGGTCATGCGCTGGTGCAAATCCTTCGCACAGGTAAAGTGCCGACTACCTTGACCTGCGTCACGGCCAACCGAAACGTTTTGGGATACGCAGCAACCCGAATGGAGAAGGCGGTGTTGCTGCGCACTGCCCTCGATGACGCGCATGAACTTGAAGTGCTTTACGGCGGAATTGCTGCTGAAGAGGTGGTGTTTGGCGCCTCACTCGTTACGGCTGGCTCAGGTGAAGACATTATGCGGGCTACGCGCATTGCGGGACTAAAGGTTAAAAAGCGTGGGCAAGGCTCGGTACGGTACCATGCCGACACGATTGCCTCCGAATGCGACTGGTCGATTAAGTCTGAAGACGCCCAACTCGACCGCGAGGTGGCGAACTTCCTCGAGCAAGCGCACCATAACGCAGTTCAGCTACTTACAGAACACCAGCATGCTTTGGTCGGTTTAGCACACGAACTCTTCACCTACGGCACGTTGCGCGAAGACGAAATCAAGGCTTACCTGACCCAAGAACTGGGCCTTGAACTTCCGGCACAAGCGCCGACGGCATTTGATCAAATACTCTTGGAGCAGCATCAAGCCCTGAACTTGCTTCGGCAGGTGGGCTAGGCCTTAACTTTTGACCACCAAACCATTTCTTATGTACTTATCGAAATCGGACTTCACCCACGCTGAGGATTGCTTGGCGAAGTTGTACTTCCGCAAGCACAACTACCCAAGTTCCACCGAGAACGCCTTTATGGAGAGCCTCGCTCGGGTCGGCCACATTGTGGGCTACCTCGCTAAGGTTACGTATCAGGGCGGAACGGAGATCAGCATGTCTGGTGGAATAGAGGCTGCGGTGCGCGAAACCTTGGACTGGATCGCATCGAATGAATCGGGCATTCTGTACGAAGCGACTTTTGCCTTCGAAGGCCGAACAGCCCGTATCGACGTGCTTCGCAAGCGGGGCAGCGTGCTTGAAGTGATTGAGGTAAAGAGCTCGGGTTATGATGCTACCCTTACCGGTAAGGAAGCTAAAAAGCAGGAGTCGTCGCTTGACCCGAAGTTGATCGACTTGGCGTTTCAGACTGCGCTGGTGGAACGCGCTATGCCCGACTACCGAATTGAGCCCATGCTCTGCCTACTTGACAAGAATGCGGTAAACCAAGTTGAGGGACTTTATGGGCGGTTTCGGGTTGAAGAGTTAGCTACCCAAGGCCGATTTAAGGCAACTGAAGTCTTCTATAACGGGGACTTGGACGAACTGCGAGCTCAAGAATTGCTGACACTTTGGCCTTGCCGTCCGCAGATTGAAGTTAGAAAGCATAAGGCTTGGGATCTTTCGCAAACAATGGTTGACGCCCTTGAACGCGTGGATGATTTTGAAGCTTTTCGAAGTCCTCGAAAGATGGCATGCGCCAAGTGTCCGTATCGGGTAATGTACGAGCCCGACGAACGCAACGGTTTCGCGAAGTGCTGGGGTGAGGATGCGCATGCCGAACCCCACATCTTTACTATTCGTCGGGACACGGGTGTATCAAAGGTGCTCAATCCGTTGGTGGCTGAAGGGTTAGCTCGCTTGGATCAGGTTTCACCAGAATTAATGGAAACCGAAAAGGGGCCGAGGGTTTACGGCATTCCGCACCTTCAGCTTCAAGGCGTTCGAGAGCATATTGGCGAAGAGGTTTCGGAACTCTTTGGGGAGCTTACGTATCCTTTGTTTTTCATTGACTTCGAGGCCATTCGGGCCGCAATCCCCTACCATGCGGGCATGTCGCCGCACCGCTCGATTGTCTTGTTTCAGTGGTCTTGCCACAAAATTGCTTTTCCTGGCGCGCCAGTTGAGCACTTTGAGTACCTCAACACGGAGCCGAGCATGCCCAACGATCGGTTTATTGCCGCACTTCGCGAGGTTTTAGGTTCAAGCGGAACGGTGCTCACCTGGAGCTCCTATGAGAACACCCAGCTGCGCAACTACCTCGATGAGCTCGACTTGGACGGGCAAACCGATCACGGCTTAGCTACTTGGCTTAGAAGCGTCCTTAAAGACAAGGATGGAGGCTGGCGCCAAATTGACTTACACGACGACGTGGTAAAAAAATACTACTACCACCACCGCATGGTGAGCCGCACGTCCATAAAGGTGGTGCTGCCCGCAATTTTGTCAGAGGCCCAACCAGAAGTGAATGTCGAGTTGTTAAAGTCTGTCGGTCTTCACAAGGCTGATGAAGGTAAAGGCTTAGTAGATCCCTACAAGCTTTTACCTGGTGTAAAAGATGGAACTCAGGCTATGACGGCTTACGACCAAATGCTCTACGGGCTCGGGGCCAACGATCCACATATTCGGTCCCAGTATGCCGAGGAGTTGTTGGCTTATTGCAAATTGGATACTTTGAGTATGATTTTGATTTTTAATTACTTAACTAAATTTTAATTCATGAAGTTTGATGATTTATTAGTGCCGAACCATGACTGGCTAGCCACTGCAATTAAAAAAAACACAAAGGGTAATCTGGTGGCATTCAATCGAAAGGAAAAACCTAAAAATGAAGGCGACGAAAACAAATGGACCTATGTGTATACCGTTAATGAAGAAGTGAAATATATCGGTAATACAGAAAGTGATTTAAAGAAAAGAATTCTTCCGGAGTTGAATCAGGCTGCTTCCATTGAGAGTATTCCCACTTCAAAAAAGAAATTGACTTATACGAATATTCGATTATCTCAATTGTTGATGGCCGAGATTGAAAATGAACAAAATGTCAAATTGTATTACACTAATCGATACAATTGGGTTAAGGCTATCATTGGAAATAGGGTAACAATCAATAATGATCCTCAGAATTTTTGCTTCGATTACAAGTTTTTGTTGTGTTGGCATCCTCGGACTCTTCAGCCTATCTCAGAGTATATTTCCATTGAGACGGCCTTAATTCTCAGGCATGTCAAGGAAAAACAACAACTGCCCCCTTGGAATTTAGGACTAGGTTAGTTCAATGCGCTTCTTTCAATCCTTGGACCACTTGCCACAGCACTTTGAGCGGCTTGAGGCTCCTTCTATTTGGCTTCGTGACTTCATGCCGCTTCAGAGTATCGACGGAAGTTTAGTTGGGTTCCATTACGGGTGCCGATACATGCACGCTTATGGTGAAGAGCTTTTTGATAATTCAGAAGTCTGGAATCGCTACAAACTCCAGGTTAAAAAACTACCCATCACAGCGGATGGAGGGCATTTTATGGAAGCGTCGCGTCATTGGTTAGTGTCTGATTCCATTCAATTGGAGAACCCTCAGTGGTCAGAGTTAGACCTAAGAAAAGCACTCGAGCATGCCTTAGGTAAGCCCATTCTGTGGCTCCCGCAAATGCCGGGCGATTTTACTGGGCATCTGGACGGAATTGTTCGTTGGTATCAAAAACATGAACTACTGGTTTATGCGCCGTTGACTGGTTTTAAAAGGTGGCAAGTTCAGTTTAATGCGCTTCTTCGCGCCGCGGGTTATTCTTTGACTGAAGTCCCAACGGTACTTTCAGACGACCCCATCTCTGCGGAGGGCCTTTCACTGAACTACGTTTTTGACGGAACCACCTTTTATGGAGCTACGCCAGAAGCGCCTGTTCCGCAGATGCCTTACCGCTACATCCATGCCCCTGAAGTGCTTGCGGAGGGTGGCGGAATACACTGCATCACCTACAACTTTAAAGAACAACTCAACCAATTATGAGCCACGACATCAAATGCCCCCACTGTTCTGAGACGTTCAGTCTTGACGATGCAGGTTACGCCGAAATCCAAAACCAAGTCCGCACTAAAGAATTTGAGCAGGCTATTGAGCAGCGAGCGGCGGAATTGGAGCGGCGTCGAGAGAATGATCTTCGAATAGCTGAGATTGAGGCGAACGCCAAACTTCAGCAGGCCGTGAACGACAAGCAGCGGGAGCTCACAGAGCTGAAAGCCAAAGCAGATCAGCAGATGGCTCTGTTAAAGACTGAGCTAGCCAGCTTCGAGCTTCAAAAGGAAATCGCGCTTCGGGATGCCACGAGTGCCATTGTAACGGAACGCAACCAATTGGCTTCGGAACTTGAAACGGAGCGTCGACTCAAGGCGCTGGAGTTGGATCAGCTTCGTACAAGTCTAGAGGATCGGTTGCGTTCCGAGGTGGAGCGCAAGAACGACGAAATCCGCATGAAGGACGAGGCCATTGATCGCCTCAAGGATTTTAAAACAAAGCTTTCGACCAAAATGGTTGGAGAGTCGTTGGAGGAGCACTGCAAAACGGAGTTTGATCGCATTCGTCCTACCGCATTTAACAAGAATGTCTACTTCGAAAAGGACAACGATGCTTCGTCGGGAACCAAAGGTGATTTTATCTACCGAGAGTTTGATGACGAGAATGTGGAAATCATCTCAATCATGTTTGAGATGAAGAACGAACAGGACGCGACCGCCACCAAGAAGAAGAACGAAGACTTTTTTAAGAAGCTCGATGAAGACCGCACGAAGAAAGGCTGCGAGTACGCGGTTCTGGTTTCGCTTCTGGAAGCCGACAATGAGCTTTACAACAGTGGAATTGTGGACGTGTCCTACCGCTACCCGAAGATGTACGTGGTGCGTCCGCAGGCATTTATAACGATTATCACGTTGCTCCGCAATGCGGCCATGAATTCGCTGCAGTTCAAGACGGAGCTGGCTCAAGTCCGAGCACAGAACATCGACATCACCAATTTTGAAAACCGGTTGAATGAGTTTAAATCGGGTTTTGCGATGAACTACGATCGGGCGAGCAAGCATTTGATGACGGCTGTTGAAGGAATTGACAAGACCATCAATCAGCTGCAAAAAATTCGCGAGGGCTTGGTGCGTTCTGAGGATAACCTAAGATTGGCTAACAATAAGGCGGAGGATATTACCATCAAGAAGCTTACGAAGGGTAATCCGACGATGACGCAGCGGTTTGCGGAGTTGGGGAAGGAAGTCTTGTGAGAAGAGAGGTCGACATCAAAAAGGAGAAAAGACTTAATATGGTGTTACTACATCGAGAGAAAATAAAAGACTGAATCTGAAATTACTCATAGAAGAGGCTGTTATTCCTAAAGCTAAAAACTGAAAACAATGACAAAAAGTATCATAGATAAAATTATAGCTACACAGAAAGAAGTAACTAGTATACTAAATTCAAACGAAAAGAATTTTTCATCAGAGAAGTCTATGGTTTTTGAATTTGCATGGAGGTTTTATAAAAAACATTATAAGCATATTAAAAATATTGACTTTGAAACATCATTGTTCGATAGTTTCTCAGATGGAACCTTTCTTGACTTGTTTTTAGAGTTCAAGGATAATGGAGAAACCTACAAAATTGGACTTGAGTTTAAATTTCCTATAAAAAAGAAAAATAATACGGGCAATACTGAGGGGCGGCAAAAAATAATTAACGATATAAAACGAGTCACTTGGCTCGTTGAAAAAAATAAAATTGATTTAGGTGTTTTTATTTGCTTTACAAATGAAAGGACCTATATTAATGAAGGTAATTATTCCAAAGCCCAAAACTTTAGAGTACATCAAAATAAAGAATATAAAAAAGGTGAAGAATTACCCTCGAATGAGCAATACAAGGAAAAAGTTATTTGTCTAAATGATATTAAATTCACTTGGTCTGGAATTACTCAACACAAGGATAAGTTTGTATTAGAAAGGGCCTTCGCAGATCTGGATCCAATTTTAATATATAAAAATGATTCAATGACCTCATAGCGAAGAGATTAGTTTACGATTTAATTTACGGGAGAACCGTATACCCCCGAATTCTCTAAGTTAAAAGGGTTACTATTAAGGGGAGGGCCTCAATCTCCTTGTAATTGAAGTTTTAATTGTTTTCGACTTCCGGGGGAATATAAAGTAATAGCGGTGTCTTGCAGATGAAAATCGACGTGATGGCCAGCACGATTGAAATTGATTAGTAACTTTAATTATCTCATGCCAAAGCCAACCCTTCTACCGGTGTATCAAATGCCTTCCCGTCGGCAACGGCGAATCAATAGCACGTTGTATGGTATGCCAGAATGGGTGAAAGATATAGCCAATTTTATTGGGTTGTACCCGCGGCAAATATTGACTTACGAGCGGTTGGCCGAGTACTGGGGACGCCGTTTTCAGTCCGTATACTTCGAAAGTGGATTCTCGGGTGGGGCAATGCATCAGCGCCGAATTCAATCTGCGGTAGCATATTATGAATTAATGCTGGCTAATCTCCATGTTTCATTACGTGAGCGACTTATACTAGCTTTTAAAACGGACAACTGGAGGACTGCCGTATTTGGGCGCCACTTACTTCTGATTTTTAATGTGCGGAATGGAGAGGAAGATTTTTTTATGGCACTAAAGGCGAATAGAAATAGGCTTCGAAGATATGACTTCGGTTACTACCATCTTTTTTACTACATGGTGTTAAATAGAAGTAAACAGGCAATCGAAATCCTTCGCGAAGAGCAGGGGATTGGTTTCAAATACGAAAGTGAAACGATTAATACGGAATTCATCGAATTTAAGCGGGCATGTTTGAATTTGGCACTAGCGGATAGTTATAAATCAGCCCTTCAATCAAGTAATGAAATGGAGCGTGATGTAGCAACAGCATTGCTTCGTATTGAGCGTCGAACCAGGTTTGTGAAGATGCTTCCATTGCCAAAGATCAAAGGAAATGAGCATGAACGAATGAGGTGGTCACTAACTCGAATATCTCCCAGGATTTATTTTAGCGAATTGAAAACATATTACAACGCTTATTAAGTCAAAATAGGAGGTGCTCCATGATAGGTGAAAAAGTCATTTATGTGCCCTCAAAGGAGAAGGGTATTGTCTTGAAAGTGTATCCACCACTGGGGCATAAATCTCTATGAATTAGACATTTTCAATAGAAGTTTGAACAATCAAAATTGTTGGTCCAAATTAGTTTTTGAACTCCACAAGTCATTGATTAGAAGTTTGTTGGTTTCATGGGAATTCGTATCTTGTTCATGATTGTTAACCTAAAATTCTATTTAATATGCCATTATACGACGTTCGTTACACAATTATCTACTCTGATGGACAAAAGTCTAATTCTGGTAGTGCATTAAATCTCGACAGCCCTTCAGAGAGTTTGGCAATTTATACATTGAAAAGGCAAAATAATGTTCCCCAGAATTCGACTGTAATTATTAATAGTATGCAGCGAATTGGAGGGTGAGTGCTACAGGGGTTAAATCAAGATATTCATTACGGAAGGTCTAACTCATATTTGAATCCATTTGCCGGCGACCCAATAATCTTGTATCCAAACAAACAGACAGACTTTAACAAAAGCCGCTGGACTCTCCCAAGGGATTAAGAGTATTACATGTTAAGAACCTTCGCGGAGTAGAATTCGATACTGGTAATATTTGTTATCCAACAGGATGTTAAATACTCCAGCAAGCCTAAGGGGCGAGGAGGGAGATTACATTGGATACAAACCACGCGTCAACCCCTTTAAAAACTTGCGGGCGTGAACGAATGCCGTCTTTTTGAACTTGGATTCCGTCTGAAAAACTCTGGATGGAAACAATCTTGGCGAAGGGTATTTTAAAACTGGTCATGGCAGAGCCGAAGTACAAGTGCTTGGTGGTCACCGCCACGATCCCATGACCTTGGGACTGGAGTTCGGTTACTTGAACTGGGTTTCCTTTAAACGAGCCCGTGTGGTAGTAGACCCCTTTGGTGATGCGAATCGATACACCCTGGCTGCGCCCGCGAAACTCCGTTCGGGTGCGCTGTTCGAAGTATTCGACATTGGTAAAGGCAAAAAGTTGCTTTTCGGACTTCTGAAACAAGAAGGGCAGGTCGCTTTTAAGCGAAATTCGTGGTTCTGGAACAGTCCCCTCCTGAAGGCTGCGTAATACGGAGGCTTTAACTATCGTTTCGGCAAGTCCCGAGGTTTGTACGGTGGCGTCCTCAATGGGTAGGTCGGCCAAGTAGCGCTCGATGGCGCGTTCTTCGTCTGCGCTTAGGGAGTGGTCTTCTAAAAAGGTTTGAACGGCATGGGCGATTCCTGATCCGATCGCAATGCTCAGTGCAGCGGTTGCCACGCGGCCTTTGGTCGCATGCGACTCCACTTCGGGCCGAATTGCCGTTGCTTCCAAGCCATTAACTAATCCATTGCGGACCGCTGTCGCGATGTCGTCAACGGCCAGTTTGTGCGCTGCCGCGCACTCTTTATGTTGGGACCGAAACCAACCTGCGCCTTCACCGCAGTACGTGCATTTTGCCATAGGTAAAAGATACGAAGGGGGTTACAGAGCTTGGAGGGTAAACTTGCCTCAATTCAATTTGTCGACGTAGACTAACTTTGAAAATGTTTAAAAGCCTATCCATGAAAGGTATTGTCATTAAAACTGTCCTTGAGTTTTTTATCGTCGAAATACTTGTTTCGCTATTGATTGAAATGATGGGTGGCTTTTCGGAGTCTGATGCTGTATGGTTGTTGATTCTAACCGGCGCTCTTTACCTTTTAGCCGCTTTGCGCTTCAGGGTTGTGCCGTTTTGGCAAAACAGCAGGAGACACCGACCCCCTTGTTAGTACACCATTGACTTGGGGTCGACTGCTTTTGTGGAAGTTGTTCGCCGTTGATTAAATCAAGTCTTCTTCGTCGTGATTAATTAAACTTCACTTCACCTTGGATCAATCGTTTGATTTTAAAATCATCCATGGAGTCGAATCCAAACTTCAAGTTCATCCAAAAGTGGTCCGCGTCTTCAATACCGTGATACTGAAAGGTAACATTGTAACGCAGGTCAGGAAGTACAATATGGATCAAGTCTAGGTCACGCGGTTTATAGTCAAAGTCAAAGAGCGTGTTGCTTCTCAAACTGGCTTCAACCCGTTGCTCGAAATCTTCAAAGTCAAATGGACCAACTCGTATTTCTTGGTAGATAACTCCTGTCTTTATTGAAATCGGGTTCTTATGTGAAGCGGAATAGAGAACCCAATGGGGCTCAGATTTATTTATTTCACGATTTAGGCACGTGCAAAATTTAAATTCAGTCGCGGAACACATATTAAATCACTTCGCTTATCAAGTGGGGGATTAGGGAAATCGCTTTAAATCTAACAAGTCTTTTGAGTTGGGACACTTAAGGAAATACGTTTAATTTAAGCAAGTTACTCCTCATCGGTTTCCCCATCCTGAATCCATTCTTGGTATTCCTCTTGAGTGATGAACTTGTTCAAAAGCACGCCATTATCAAAGAGTACACCCATGCCAACCCAGTCCTTGTCGGTGTCTTTTACCCAGTAGGTGGTACCCTCGTACTCGTCTAGGTACATGTCGTAGTATTCTTTGACAGCCCATTTCATGGCTGCATAACCGCCATCATCTTTAGCATAAATACCAACAGAAGGCTTTTTGCTGCGGTCTGATGGAAACTCAATATAGTAGCCTACCATTGCCGTAACGTCACTAATCCGCACCGCATAGCCATCTGAATCGTGAACAACCTCCCGCTCCCCATAGGTAAAGTTGGTTGCTAGCTGCTGCCAAGTAGAGTCCAACTTGGCCATTGCTTGCTCAATCGGAGGCATGAATTGGTAAAGCTGATAAGCGTTTAAGGTCAGGGACATAGTGTGCTTTTTTGCAGAGCTAGCTGTGAGTTCTACAAATGCATCAGGGGTGAAGTATTCAAACCATGTGGAATCGTCGCCTAATTCCTTGGGTTGGTACTTCGTCTGAAGTTCGGCAGCAATCTTCTTGACGTTTTTGTTCTTGAAGTTGCTGTACTCGACCCATGATACCACGTCCATGTTGAGTTCTTCGATATGTTCCAAAATCACAGAGATGTGCTCTTTATTTACGTCGCCCACTATATATGCATTAAACGTAAGGCTGTCCAATGGTGTTAATCCAGTCAGTTTGAAGAAGTCGATGGCCGGCATCATAATCCAGGTATGCGGAACAAATTCCGGCTTGAGCGGAACTTCCCTGCGCGCTGTCTGAGCGCCAAGGTCTAGGCTAAACGCCAGAAGGAGGGAGAGGAGGGGGACTTTGGTGTTCATGATGTGAAAGTAACTAAATGCTAAACGTGAATGTGAAGGCAATAGTGTGTACCATGTTTCGAAAATCCCAACGATAATGATGCAGTTCTTCCATACGAATGTTGCTCTTAATTCGTTTATAAATAAACCAATGAAGTCAAAACGAGATGAAACCCATTAACTTTCTACTTGCGCTATTGCTACCCATTTTTGCCACTGGACAGAGCATTGACAGCAGCTACTTCCGCAACGACACAACGTTCACAGTGTTGGTAAACTGTGATTATGCTGACTGCCAAGACACGGTGTTGCTCGGATCGTTTGATATGGGTGAAATCGGAAATACGATTTACCTCTTCTTTCGAAGCCACGGACAAGTGATTGCGCTGCCAACGGAGAATTATCCTGCTTTAATGTTACGCTTTCCAGAGAAGAACCACGAATTAAAGGGCGGGGACTTCATTCGGACAGAACGGTACCAAGCAATACTCCGAGAGGGTGAGCTGGAGAAGCAAGGCAAGTGATGCTCGATATCTATTCACCCCATTCACGAACGAAAGCCTTCCAAGTTTTCTCAGGAAGCCCATTCGGTAGTGAGAGCGATGTGTTAAGTCCGTAAAAATCAACAGCCTCGGAAGTTGTGTGCTCTTCAAGATTTAGTCTCCCACTGTCATCAAACCAAAACAAGCCGCTGCGGTAGGCCTCAGCGAGCTTAATGTTCAGCACGATGTAGTGTTCAGGGTCTAAAGGAAGACGGTAATGGTCTCTATTAAGGCTAGTAGCTGGGTCAACGATAGAGCAAAAGGGACTTCCAGTCAGACAGCACTTGTTCCCAAATCGCTCTAAAACAATCGGTTCAATGCGCTTTTTGATGCGATAGTTCTGCAGTGCTCGGATTTCACCAAGGGTAAGCTCAAAATCGTAATTGTTGTGCAGCTCGATCATCCATCCGTCAGAAATGCCAATGGAACCAGTTATACGCTCCTGTTCAATATCCGCCTCCGAATCCATTTTTGGACGTGGGTGCCTTGTTCTGTGATAGACAAATCTGGGAGCAAAATCCTCCTCACGACTGATAGAAGTATCTACGTCGACAGTAAAAAACAAGTTCATCGCTATGTTCCCGGGCGAATTCTCTTCGTTCCTCAACGTTTTAAACTTCTCTCTTGAAATCATTCTTGGCATTTTATTAATTTACATGATAAACTGAAGAAAGTCAAGTATTGGAATGCGGCAATTGCTTTCAGTGGGGTCTCTACCTGAGACTTTAGATCGGATTTGCTGGTTCTAATGCTAAATTGGTACAACCAACCAATAACTTATAAACTGAAGTGGTTCAAGTGCCATCCCGCCGACAACGGCGAATTAACAGCGCTTTGTTTGGAATGCCGGAGTGGGTGAGGGATGTTGCCAATTTCATTGGGTTGTACCCAAGGCAAACTTTAACACACAAACAGTTAGCCGAGTACTGGGGACGGCGTATTCGGTCAGTTTACTTTGATAGTGGGTTCGCAGGAGGGGCAATGCACCAGCGGCGAATTCAACCAGTTGATGAGTATGAGGATCTAATGCTCACTAATCTACATGTTTCATTGCGAGAGCGACTGGTGCTGGCTTTCAAGACGGACAATTGGCGGACGGCTGTCTTTGGTCGCCATCTTCTTCTGATTTTTAACGTTCAGAATGGGGCAAAACTGTTCTTTAGGGCTTTGATGGCAAATAGACAACGAGTTCGGACTTATGATTACGGATATTACAATCTTTTCTACTATTTGGTTTTAAATAGAAGTAAGCAGGCAATTGAAATTCTTCGAGAGGAACAAGGATTGTGCTTTGAGCGCTTTTGTGAAAATGAGCACAATAATGCGGAGTTTATCGAATTCAAGCGAGCATGCTTGAATCTGGCCCTGGTAGATAGTTACAAAAAAGGACTTAATTCATGTAATGAAATGGAACGTGATGTCGCAATTGCGTTGCTACGGATTGAACGACGTGCACGATTTGTTCGCATGCTTTCGTTGCCCAAAATAAAAGGCAGTAAACAAAGT
>JACCDP011369543.1_pt1 | contig 12173 bp, 13 predicted proteins | sample 7445841 | NCBI WGS metagenome assembly JACCDP01 (sample SAMN15323441, study PRJNA562643) | freshwater metagenome | isolation source: river surface water | place: USA:Blue River Watershed | collected 2017-08-17
TAATTGTATCTGTTAAATCACCTAATTCCACTCCGTTATCTAATACATATCGCTTTTCACCTTTACGTATAATAGCTCCTGCTTCAATTGCCTCTTGTACAAAAATTCTATCATTGTACTGAGGATGATTAACTATCTCTAAGAAATACTTAGGGTTATTATCTACCACATTAAGTACTTCTCCTTTTAGCCAATCTTCTGTAGCTGATGCAGGAATTGTTCTACCTAAAGATTTAATAAATCCAATAATTGCTTTTTTGCTGTTTGTAATTTCTGCAAACTTAACAAATGCTTGAGCTTTAATATTTGCTTCTTCTAATTTTTGAGAAGTAACTTTAGACTCATCTACAATCATGAATTCATATGTAGCTTTTAAATTACGTTCATCATATGATGGACATATTAAAAGTTTATTTGACATTAATATCAAATATTTCAACATATCTAAAGGATGATTTAAATTTAGAGTAGTTCCTTCTTTTGTAAGTATTACTCTACCTCTTCTATCACTTCTCCAGAAATTTTTTTCTGTTTGAAGTGTAGGATTTAAATCAACTCCTAATTCTTTTTCAAAGAACTCTTTTTGTGTCATCCCATTTGGGAAGCTTTCCATGTATTTTTGAATTTTAACTCTACGTTGGTCATCCAAAATTACTTTTACTCCTCCTCCTTTAATTTCGCTATTAAGTGGAACTTGATAGCTACGTTTTGTTTTGTTGTACATGAAAGGATCTTTTTTTCTATCCTGTCCTGCTACTAATAAAGTACTCCATTTTCCAGAAGATTCTACAGGTTTAATACTGATTATTCTATCTTGTAAAAATGTTCCGTAAATTACTTTTTCTTTTTCTTTTGTTTCCATTTTGCTGTCTTTAATTTTAATTTTCTCCGTTATTTACTAAAACGCTCTCCCCAGGCTTTCACCTCTGGGGATGAGCGATTCTAGTTTGGTTTATCATCTTTCAACCAAAAGTCGTAAGTCAACAACTTTAGTTGGATCTTCGATCATCATACCACCCCATTTTTGGAAGTGTACTTCGTATCCGTCTACACGAGAAGCTACCATTTTAGGTGAACCTTTTCCTGCAGGTGAGAAAGGATCTCTCATACCTGGGATATAAGCCCAATTGTATTCAGGAACTCCTTTTGGTTTAACTCGGTAAATACCTGCGTTGTCTCCGTAGTCAAGAGCAAGGATTCTGTGAGATTCTACAATACCTTTTCCATCTGGGTGTCTTTGTGGGAAGTAAACATCATCATCAAAGAAATCTAGGATTTCTACCATGATAGTTACTCCGTTATACCACTCATAAACATTCCATTGTGGCTCCATTAAACCTTTAGTGTTTTTACCACCTAAGTTTCCTGGATTAGTATTAGAAGTCAAGAATTTATCAGAGATAACAGTAAATTTACCTGAACCAGATTTAGCATTGATTTGCTTAGAAATCTCGATAGCACCAAATTCACCTGTTAACAAGTGGATAGTTCTTTTACCACGCTCTAATTTACCAACACCCATATCTAACAATAATTCTAAATGCCAATCAAGGTCATAAGTATTATAGTAGTGTACGTTAGAAGGAGCGATTTGCTCAAAGAAACCAGAACCAGATTCGATAGCATATTTAGTCTTATCATCTTTGTTCAAGTACTTGTGGTCAGCTGTCCAGTTTTTCTTACCGTATACAAGCATTCTTGCAAACATTTCTTCACATTGGTGATGAGCAACTAAATCTTGGTAGTTAATCCAAATAGACTCAGTTTGTCCTTTGTAATTAAATCCAAATTCTAATGGCTCGTTTTTACCTTTGTTAATAGTATTACCTGCTACTTCATACTCCATTCTCATAGTTGCAGGACGGTTTTCCATTCTCCAAGGAGAAGTGAAATACGGCTTAGAACCTTGGTAAGAAAGAGTTGAAGGAGAAAGTGAATAATACTTAGACCAACGAGTACCGATAGCAAGCTCTTCAGATGGTACAGATTTAGTAGCATTGTCTGTTACTAATTCTACTTCGTATTTATAACGAGAACCAGCATCCATAGCTTTTTTAACTAATAGATGATAATCATCAACTTCTCCACGAAGAACGTTAGTTTCTTCAAATAGAGGTTCGTCAAAGATTAAGTAAAAACGCTCACCGTTAGCACCTACGTTAGCAGGAAAAGTACCTGCAGAAATAGTAAGTCCGTTGATTGTTTCAGCATCAACTAGAGGTAGGTTTTTGTCATGTTGTCCTTGCAACATCCAGTTGTAGAAACCATTTTCTTGTTCTACTTCTTTAACAGGAAAACGATCTACGAATTCACGAAGTTTACCTTGTAGATTAGTTTTGTAGATTTGTTTAATCACATTGCTAATCAATTGTGGTTTTTGTTGGTACAATGAGTAAAAGTGATTATCAGTCACTAACCCGTTGTAATCTTTAGCTTCGTACTTTTGTAATGGAAGTAATTGAGCCATTGTTTTTTAATTTTTAAATTGTTAAACGGTATAAATTAATTATTTTTTAAATGCATTTTCTAGCATATTTAAAATACTATCTGTTTTTTGAGAAGTCTCTACAGATGTATTTCTTCCTACGCCTCTTTGTTCTTCAGCTGCAATGATTTTATCTAAATCATTAATAGCTGCAGTTTTTGCGACAGTTTTAAGCTTGCTAATATCTGGCTTAAACTTGCCGTCTTTATCTAGATTAAATAAACCTAAAGTATCATAGTAGTTAATCAACATTTCAAACTCTACAGGATTTCTTTGTTGCTTATACATTAAAGAGTTAAATTCTCTTCCTGTTTGTGGGTCTTTATAAACTGGATTTAAGATATTACTTTTTAGTTTATCTCTTGTCGGTTTATTAAGATTTAATCCATCTATGAAACTTTCTCTACTATCTATATGATTTATTAAATTTTCAAATGCTTTTTCTTGCGCTTTTATCTGTGCTTGAGTCTTTTCTTGTTTTACAGCCTTAGCTTGTTCAACATAACTATTAGCCTCTGCACGTAACTCAGGAATTGCTTTTAACGCTTTATCTTTTAACTTTCCTACTGATACAGCATCTTCTATAGCATCTATAGCATCTTGATCAGAAAAGTTTTTAGATTTTAATAAATCAAAATAAACTTGTTTCTGAAGATTTTCATCTTCTGATAAGGTTTGTTCATCTATACTATCAAAGAACTCTAATCGTTGAGCCATCATAATAGCTTGGTCAGTTTCGTCAAATGCATCTTCGATTTCTAAGAATCTTTTCTTTGCAGCTGGCATGTTAGCTTTCCAAGCTTTTTCTGCAGATTGAAATTTATGTTTAACTGTTTTATCTACTAAATCTTTTATAGTATCTAAATTTCCAGGTAACTTATCAAGTTCTTCTACTTGTGCTGCAGTTAAAATTCCTGCATCTAGAAGTTCTTTCATCAATCCTTTATAAATAGCTTCGTTTTTTGTAAGGTCTACATTTGGTTTTGTAGGTTCCGTACTAGGGTTTTGGTTAACTCCCTCACCTGTTTCCGTTGAAACAGGCTTAAATATTTCACCATCATCTTCTCCTTGACTAGGTGTTTTATCTTCAGATTCTTCATTGTTGGCTACTGCAGAATTTAATTCTTCAGGAGACATGATTTCTAAACCCTCAAATAAGTTTTCATTCTCTGTATTCATTTTGCTGTCGTTATTAAGTTACAATATTAAAATTTTTTTAATAAATTAAATTATTAATTTTTATAAATTCTCTATAATTCTATAGCTTTATCTTTTAGCTACAGGTCTGTTTTTCTGAATCTCTAATGCTTTAGCTTTTAATTCTTCGTTAGCTTTATTAGAACGTTCTGTCTCTGCTAGTTTATCTCTTTGTAAAGAAATATTTTCGTTTTTATAATTTTCTTCTACTTCAGTGCGTCTTAAATCTAACTCATCTGCAATGCCATTACTATCTGAATCTAGTAAGCCAGATTCTGTGCGGTAATTATTTCCCTCTTCTCTTAAAGCTGCTATAGCAATGTTTGCTTGTATTTGCTCACGTTTAACTGCTATTTCATCTTCATGCTTTTTCATTTCAAACTCTTGTTTCATCTTAGCTTGTTGATCAGCAAGTTGCGCAGCTTGTTGTTGTTGCTGTAATTGTTGTTGTTGCATTTGCTGGTTCTCTTCTCTAATTTTTCTAGCAGAATCTTCTAGTTTTCTAGCAATTTCTTGTACAGATTCTGATTGTGAAATAGTAATTAAATCTGCAATAGTTGCTTGGCCATTTTGAATAGCTGCTTGTGAAAGAGAACGCAAGTCGTTAAACAATTGCTGGTCAGCAGAAGAGTTAGAAAGATGTAAGTCATATTCTGTAGAGCAGAACTCATCAAAGTGGGTAATTAATTGCTGCCCTAAATCGTCTAGTAAATACTGTCCTTTTTTAGGATTAGTTTTATAAGCAAACTTACAGCATTCTAAGAATTTAGTAAGAACTCTTTTTCTAAAGTTATTATCTATAGCAAACCATTTTTCTGTAATATGAGATGTTTGTGCTACTTCTCTTTCTACATTATTTACTGCTTCTCTATTTTGTATTTGTCCTTCGCGCGCGCCTGATACTCCTGCAAGTTTACCTAATGTGTTTTCTATATCTAACATTAAGTTAGTATACATTGATATTTCATTAGGATCACCTACTTGTATTTGTTGTGCTGTTAAAGTATTAAAACTTCCTGCAGATTTACCTTGAGACGGTCCTTTAAGTATTTCATTAGTAGGGTCTAACCAAGCAAATTTGTTGATAGTCACATATCTCATCCATTCTTTTGGATCCCAGCCTGAAGGAACAAGTGATGCATTGAGTGCAGTAAAGGACCCCTTATATGTGGCTATTGCAAGTTCCCTTTTATAGTAAGCAATATCATAAGAATACGCCAAGGGTTTCATAACATCCATAAGAGATTGGACCTTATAATCATTAGTAGAATTAACAGAACCTACATATGGAGGGGTCCCTTTAGATTTATTAACTAAAGATTTACTTGCAAATGGTACAGGACGCATTACAGTGTAAATATGGTCGGCTATCTTTGTACCTTCCATCCACTCATTGACCCATATCCACCTAACTGTTTCCCCTAAAGTTTTATTAGGTTTGTAATCTTCTGGCACATAATCTTTTTGTTGATTGCCGTCTTCGTCTATATATGTTAATTCTCCTATTTTACGTCTTGATCTCCAACATACTTTTAAAACCCTTACATTTCCATAAGTATCAAAAGCTCCTGCAAAAGTTCTAACTCCCATTTCATTAGGATGGAAAATATTTAGAGCTCCTTGTTCGCCATAATAATCATATACTGATATATCTCTATTAAGCCCTATTCCTCCGCCTGAACCCATAGAAGCATCTACTTTTCCTCTTTCTAGAAAATCTATATCTTCAGGTTTAAGAGTATCCCAATAATCATCTATTACTTGTCCAATAGATTTATAACCGTATTCTACAATAATATCTGCGTCTTCTATATACATTGAGTTTCCACCCATTGTATATAAATTCATAGGATTTACTCGACGCATTACTGGATTGCCTCCAAGTACTCCACAGTACATTATTTCTTCGCCTCCAACAAGTAAGTCTTCAAAAGTGCGAAGGAAAGTAAAATCAAAATCTCCTTCTTTATATTCTTTCTTTAGAATTTTATTAGCTACTATTTCTGCAACATCTTGAAATTCATAAGAATTAAATTTTTGTAATTTCTGTAATCTCTCCTGTATTTCCTGCTCGCTAACAGAAGTGCCCATAACTATTTGAGCCATTTCTGATTTAATACTTTGCATTATTTGCTGTTCTTTGCGAGATATACCATCAGGATCATTAGAAGAAATATAAGCTCTAAACTCTTTACGTCTCTTAGCATACTCTCCTAGTAATAAATTTACTTTAGAGTTTTCTATACCGACGTGTTGAAAACTAGCAGGTAAAGATTCTAAATCTAAATTATCAGGATTGATAAATTTTTCAAAATCTTTAGAGCTTATAATATTAGCACGTAGATTATAGTTAACCTTTTTGTTTTTAAAATTAGAGCGAAGATTTACATCAGAGGTAAGCAAATGCTCTGCAAAGTCTATGTTTTTCTTATACCAGTGGTCAGTTTTTTCAGAGTCTGATAGTTTTTGTCTAGGGAAACTTATATATCCTTGAATCTTTACAGGCTGGCTCATAATAAATATTTATTTAAAAAACAAATCTATGAATAAAAATTAGAATCTAAAGTATTTGGTACTCTCTTTTTTAAAACTCCCATTTCTTCAAAATAAGGGTTATCTAAAAATGTTTTTATTTTAGTTACTTCTTGTGTTATTTGTTTATACATAGTAGAGTCTAGCCATAATAGCATAATTAATGCACTAACCCTATCAAAGTTTCCATCAGGATTCCACATAACTAATTCTGTTAATAATGCAGGAGAATAAATAGTCTCATAAACTCTTAGTTCTGAATTTAAAGATACTTTTTCTTGTAACCAGGATTTTACCATATTTCTTCCTTCTGCATTAACTGCATTAGAAGCGTTAATACCTTTAGCTGTATTAGTTCCAGATTTATAAGTATCAGAAGATCTTAGCTGATAAGGCGTTTCTGCTAATAAATAAGTACACTTGTTTTGATCAAAGTAATTATATAAACCAATAAGGTTTTTCTCATACATACCTATGGCGTTGTAGTATAATAACAATTTTCTACATATCTCATAAAAATCTTTAGCTTCAGAGGTTCTTCCTGTATATTCAGCAACTAACTGTCTAGTTAGTCTATTCATTATAAATATACTAGGCAGTGAGTCAGTAGTAGATTTGTCCTTATCTACGACGTCGATTCCAGCTATGTAAACTCCTTTAGGAATTACTCCTTCAGGATTTTTTTGAGGCTTAACCCATATTTCTATACAGCCTTGCTTCTCATCATTTTTATTTAATGGAAATTTCCTTATAGGTCTCAAATCTTGTATAGTAACAAAATCTAATGTATTATCTTGATTAAATACTAAATGCCCTTTAAAAGAAGCATCTGTGTATTTTACATATTTTCCTCCTTCTACTTCAGCTAGTTGTTCTTTTAATTGTAGAGTAGGAAAGAATGCACCTTCAAGAACTAGAAAAGCTTCTGAAGGAACCATAGGACCGTTAATAATTTCTGTCTGGTATACAGTAGGATCTGGTGATTTTTTAGCTTCTTGTCGTTTATTTTCTATAAACATTTTTGCTAATATCTCATCTGTGTCTTTATTTACCCCTGTTTTAAATTCATTAAGAGTTTTAGAATACGGCACAAAATATCCTATCTTGCCTCTATGCTCAAATATATCTTCAAACTCTATGCAGTTATAATCTTGTGGATTTCTGAAAATACTTTCTGCATATAAAGCTGCTCTACCCGATACTAGTCCGCCTGTTCCTAGGGCCCATATAACCAAACTTTTCTTTGCTTTAGATGCTTGGGTGGCTTCAATGGCTCCCCATGATTCTTTTATATTATACATGAAACCAACTTCATCAAGTGCAACTAGGTTAGGTCTAGTACCGTTAGCTGCTAGTGGGTTATCTTTAAAAGTCCTATGTCTTACTACAGATCCTGATTTACTAGTAGCCTCTCTGTTAGGCGCAAGAGTTCCTGAATAATTAATCATTAATGGAGATGGATAATATTCTTCTCCTAACTGATAAGCTCCTGCAAGTAATTCTAAAGCAGTAGTAGATTTTTTTAATAACGGTATAGTGTACTTAGTATCAATTGCTCCTACAACAGTATCTGATGCTAAGTATTGTTTTAATTTACGTCTTTCTAAATAATCATCATAATCTGTGGCTCCGTCAAATAAAAAATTATGATTAATAATAGCAGAGGTAGAGTAACTCTTACCTGATCCCCTAGCTTGAATACTCATAAAATGTTTAGCAGAGTTTTTATATAAAGGTTTGCCTAATGATTTACCGTGGTTTTTGCGTAGATACTCTCTAGCAGGTATGTAAGTAAACTTTTTTAAATCATCTTCTGTGATACGTTTAAGTTTTAAACTTAATTCTTTTTCAGGTCCGTATTTTCTATCACAAGTATATTGTTTATCTAGTTCAAATCCTGAGAAGCCTCGACACTCTTCATATAATAAAAATAATTCCCAATCTATGTCCCTCAAAAATGGCAAGCCAAAAGCTTGTGCAACTGACGAATCATCTTCAAACTGTATATTATGAAAATTAGTATAGTAATATAGCGGCCCTGGCATCCATTTTCCTGAAGACCAGTAGCCTTCTATACACTTTCGTTTTTCTTCTTTCCAAAAATTTACTCTTTCATAGTGCTCTAATACAGGATGAAAGTTAGGAATAGAAGTTAATTTAAAATTAGCGTTATTAACCATTTTTTATACTAGGCCATTTATTTATTGGACATGAGGAACTTAGTGATTTGGTTTTAAAACTTAAAGAACATCCACAGATTTTACAACAAGTACTAACTAATGCTACACAATTTGTAGAATAATTACTACAAGCTTTGCATATCTTTAATCTATCTGCTGCAATAGAATCTACATAAGAGTTTTTAACTAGACTATTCTTAATGCCTTCAAGAATCTTCTCTTTATTTTTCCAAATACTATCCATTATATTTCTCCTGATTCAGTTAAAGAATTTATATGTTTACCTTTTTTAGTTACTTTTTCTTCTTCGTAATCTTTTTTGATTTTCTTATAATCTTCAAATAATTTAGGTGTGTTACTTAACATTTTATCTAGTTTTACTAACTCATCTGTGTCTTTAGCTTGTATAGCTTGTTTGTAAAGTAACTTAATAGATTCATCTCGCATTGTAATTATTTCTCCCCAAGTAACTAGCGCTCTTTCTGCGTCAGTTAGAACAGAGTTTTTATAAATATCTATTATATTTTTTATACTAGCAAATTTAAATTTAGGATCTTTAATAAAATCTCTTGTAAGTATATCTAGTTTATCTGGTATATTATAAAATCTAGACTCAGGATTATATGCAAAATATACTGCCCAAAGTATTTTAGAACTGTATTGTTTGTCCTTACTAGTATCTTTAGTATAATAATCTTTAAACTCTGTAATTAATAAATACTCAGGATGTACTTCCCAAAAGTTTTTATCATATAGATTTTTCATAATGTTTTAATTTATCCCAAACTTCTTCAAAACTTAATGTGCATAAATACTGGGTTCCGTTAGTATGTATAAAGCATTGATTATTATATGCAGGGGATAGTGCATATATCTTATAAAAAGTAATAAATTCAGGATCATGATTTTCGTTTACTTTAATGGGTAGTGTGATATTCATTTGTCTATGTTTTTCTTTGTTAAACAATAATTAGCGTGACGTATTTTGCGTTGATTAGGAATAAACTTGCCAAAATTATCTATATGTATAGTTCTAAATTTTTCTGGATTAAATAAGTTTCCTTCTTTTTTATCACTAGATATTTCTTCTTGTATAAAAGTATTAAATAATCTAAATACTTCTTCTGCTTGAGCAATAGTTAAGCTATGTTTTCTGGCTAAAGAAATTAATATATCTCTTTGATTATTCATCTGGTAAGTTTATTTCTATATCAAATTCTTCTTCCTCAAGTATAGGAGCCTTAGATGCATCGTGTTTATACTCTACAGGAGGTTCTGGAATAGTAGTAGTAGTATTTAAATATTCTTGCGGTTCTTGTGGTTCTTGCGGTTCTGAAATAACAGTACTCACAACACTAGGCTTACTAGTCATAACTAGATTAACTTCTATTTTAAATCCATCTGAATCAGGTAAATAACATAATTCAGGATGTAAAAAATTATTGTCGTCCAGTAATGGCTTATTAAATAATAGTTTCTTTTTTAATCTAGATATAATAACATTAAATTGTTTCTCTTCTATCTTAACCAACTCTCTTATTTCTTTTCTCATATCTTTAGATAAAATAAACTTAGCGCGCTTTTCTAACGGCAGTGCTGAGTATTCATTATTTAATCTAATAATCTCTGCTAATACATCTCTCTCTTGTGGAGTTATGTTTAACATGAAATTCATAAAAGCAAGAATTTGTCTATATATCTTACTCTGGTTGGTCGGAAGTGAAATTACTTTGCGCTGTCTCATGTATAATTTCTTTTTGCATTTCTTTATCTGTATTTAGAATCTTAGCTACCTCATAATAAGTAAGTAATGATGTTTGTGTCAAGCTAGCTATAACTTCTATTAACACATGGTACTCCATATGTTTTGCGTCTATGTTGTTAGGCCTAGGAAATTTAAACTGTTGTACAGTATGTTCACCGTAGCCTAGTTCCTTAACTATAATATCAAAATGCCAAGCTTTAAATTCAGGGTTATTTTCACTAGCTGGTACGTCTACTGGGTAAGACTTGTAAGTAAAACTAATTCCGCTGCCCATAGATTTTTCTGTAGCTAACATAAAGCTAGTGGCTATTATCTCTTTTAATACATTAACTCTTTCTGTTGTTGTCATTTTGTGTTATTTTAAACTTTAATATAAATACTAATTTATTTTTTGCACTAACCTCATAAGACGTAGTAAGAACCTTACTGTGCTGTCTGCAGTAAGGTTCAAACCTTGTCTTGACTATCTTTTCTCTAGTAAATAATTCTTCTAGTTCTGTTGATATAAATTCTCCAATAATCACCCTAGTAGTCCTGAGTTAATGTTTCTGATATTTTATACTTACCTCTTGCTGCAGATATAATTAACTCTCTTGTTTTTAGAGAATAAATTATTTTTTCTAAACTAGAACTGGTTAAGTTTAGCTTATCGCAAATATGTTTTTTATTAATCTTATCTGCATGCCATATATTATTTTCTCTATCTACCTGTAATAAAATATAATACAATGCATTAAATCCTGTATCGGTAGATTTTAGTAAAATACTATCTGAAACATCTAAGCTTGTGTAAAATACCATAGGGCAAATATAATAATTTTACAATAACTAACTAATTATTATAATATATTTATAATAAAAAAGGTTGAAATACTTCAAATACTTCCTTATCTATGGTTTTTCTTTTACGAGCTATATAAGGATTCAACATATATATAACTCTAACCTCATTAGATATCCTGCCTTTAATCTGATATAATACTCCTAACTCTATAAGCCTTTTTAATAACTTTAAAAACATAGCCTTAGAAGAATAGCCTAAAAATTTCTGCAGTGTGTCGTTGGTGTGTGGCCTAGGGCCATTATAAACTAAATTAAGCGGAGTTTTTAAATCAGTAGTCATCATAAGTAAGTTATGCATTTCTGTTCTAGACAACTCTGTAGATAAATACCTAACAGTCTTAGAATCTAATACTACAAAATCATCAGAAGTAATAATAACATAATTACCTTCTGAAGTAATTTTATAATTTAATTCTTGTTTAATCTCTGAAGATAGTAATTCACCAGTATCTGTGTTTACATATCTTTCTAAATCTAGTTTTATATTCTTACTAGATTTAATATTTTTTATATTATTCCCCATAACTACAAAGTTATTGTAAAAATATTACAATAACTAATCTCCAGGTACTAAAAATAGTACCTATAACGCCTGTGAGGTACTAAAAATAGTACCTGACTAAAAGCTCTGTAAGTCAATAGTAGTATGGCCTAGACCATGATTTTTTGCCATTTCACGCTTTATTATAATTATTTGGGAATTTTTTTCTGATACTTAATATCCCTAAAATATACTGTTTTGTGTAAACTATCCCCCCTGTTTTCTCTGTCTAAATAGTAGTCCCCCCTAGCAAAAAATAATTGTGAAACTATAGAAGTGGTTACCAGCACCGTCACCGACCCCTTCTATGTTTGGGGTGGGAAGGAATCCGCCCCGTAAAAATTGTAAGATATGAAATATACTGTAGAATTTAGCAGAGAGTACTCTCAAGAGTGGGGTACTAGTTTTTTGAGCAAGCTCGTGTTGCCTGTAGTTGATAACGTATTAGGATGCGGTCGCAAGGCTACATACTACGTGTGGGGTAGCAAACAGCTCGAAGGTAGCGTAGAACTCAACATCGACGAGTGGAATGTCGTGGAGAAGGAGATGGTAACCAAGGAGGGTGAGACTATCACGCTGAAGTACATCACGGGGCCACGGTAGTGGTCCCCCTTCGAGGGTCGATCTCAA
>JACCDP010229653.1_pt1 | contig 12172 bp, 8 predicted proteins | sample 7445841 | NCBI WGS metagenome assembly JACCDP01 (sample SAMN15323441, study PRJNA562643) | freshwater metagenome | isolation source: river surface water | place: USA:Blue River Watershed | collected 2017-08-17
CTTATTTGCATATCGTGAGATAAACACCGCCGGAAGAGTTCCATGGATCATTTCTCGATACACAAACTTTAGGTCAGAAGGTTCTCTAGCAACTGGCCGACAGATTGTGACAAGTCAGGTTCCTTCTTTGATTCTTCAGTATGGAATCTTTATTGGAATTGCAGCATTCACAATCACACTGTTTTGGGACGGTGGCGGACCACAGTCTTTTGCCACTCTGGCTATTTTTGGATCTGCAGGCAGTCGCATGGCGGGAGCCGTTGGTCCACTTCAAAACTCTTGGAACATTGCTATTAGTGCAGTGCCGCAGGCTGAAAGAATGCTGAAGCTAACTCGTTGGCTAGAAGAGCATGAGACTAAATCCGTTTCTACAGACCTACAGGTATCTATCTCAAGTCGTAATGATTTTGTGCCAGCAATAGAGTTCCACGATGTTTCGTTTACCTACCCTGGTGCTGAAAAGTCTGCATTAAGAGATATTTCGTTTACAGCTCCCGCTTTGTCCATGATTGCAATTGCTGGCGCTAGTGGATCCGGAAAAAGCACAATGGTCGATTTGCTGCTTGGAATGAATGAGCCTGAATCAGGTTCAATTGAACTCGGCGGACAAATGCCTCGAGCTGTCAGAGTTGAGTGGCCTGGGATTCTTGGTTATGTGCCACAGTCTGTTTACGCAGCCGATCGCACACTGGCTGAAAACGTCGCACTTGGTTTTGATAGAAAAGACATCGACGAAGCCCAGGTTTGGAAGGCTCTTGAACAAGCCCAACTAGATGTTCTGGTTAAGAGCTGGCCAGAACGGCTTGAAACAAAAATGGGTGACTTAGGGTCACGTATGTCTGGTGGGCAGCAGCAGCGACTTGGCTTAGCTCGCGCGCTCTATACCGAGCCATCAATTTTGGTACTAGACGAGGCGACAAGTGCTCTCGATGCTGAAACAGAAGCAGCAATCACGTCAACTTTGGAGTCGTTGCGAACCAAAATGACACTCGTTGTGATTGCTCATCGTCTATCTACCGTTCAGAAAGCTGATCAAGTCCTCTTGCTTGAAGAGGGATCTTGTTTGGGATCCGGAACCTTTATTGAAATGCGAAATCGCTTTCCGCAATTTGATAGACAAGCAAAACTCCTTGGCCTTTAGAAGACCAAGGAGTTTTTCAAGCATCACTTAAGCTTTAGCTGAATCGATCATCCAGTCAGCAACCTTGACGGTGTTTAATCCCTGTCGCATGGTGACAATGTCAGATGGCTTACCAAGAACCGCATCACGGAAATTCTCATGCTCAAGTTTCAGTGGCTCTGGCTTAGCGATTGCGTAGCGAATCACATCACCTTCGGAAACGCCACGGAAGTTAGCAACATCATCCCAAGCCTCAACCTGAGTTCCATTTGCATAGAAGGTTAAATCAGCGGTTAGGGTGTCACAAACATAGGCACCGCGCTCACCAGTAATAACGGTTACGCGTTCTTTAAATGGTGATAACCAGTTAACTAAGTGGTTGGTTACAGTTCCATCTGCAAGTTGTCCAACTGCTGATACAAGATCTTCGTGGTCACGACCGGCGCGATGTGCGGTACGAGCCTGAACCCAAACAAACTCTTGCTGAGTAACCCAAGCTGTTAAATCAATGTCGTGTGTCGCAAGATCCTTAACTACGCCAACATCTGCAATTCGAGCTGGGAAACCATTTTGGCGTCGAGTTGTTACTTGGAATACTCTGCCTAGGTCGCCCGCTTCGATTCGCCTACGCGCTTCTTGAAGTGAAGGGTTGTAGCGCTCGATGTGTCCAACAGCGCCAACTAGCCCAGCTTTTTCAAATGCTTCAGCAAGACGGGTTGCGGAGGCAACATCTGGTGCAAGTGGTTTTTCGATGATTGCGTGCACACCTGCAGCAGCTAGCTTTAAGCCAACTTCTTCATGGTAAATCGTTGGAACTGCAACCATACAGTAATCAATTCCAGTTTCAATCAATTCATCGATGCTGCCGAGTACCGCGCGACCACCGGCAACGCCGTGAGGATCTCCAGCTGGGTCAGCTACGCCAACAAGGTCAACGCCTTCAAGTGATGAGAGCACGCGTGCGTGGTGACGACCCATCATTCCCAGGCCAATTAGGCCCGCTTTCAGATTCGCCATTACGCGCCCGCAGACGCTACTGCGTTGATAACTTCAACAACCTTTTCAAGATCACCTTGTGACAACGATGGGTGAACTGGAATTGATAAGCATTGCGTTGCAACTTGTTCGGTAACTGGCAAGTCCATTTTTAGGCCATAAGAAGGTAGGCGATGATTTGGAATTGGGTAGTAAACGCCGCTTCCAACTCCACGCTTGCCCAATTCTTCTGCAAACTTGTCACGGTCTTGGTCAACTACACGAATGGTGTACTGGTGATAAACGTGGGTTGCGCCAGGAGCTACTGGAGGAACAACGACACCCTTTAGGTTTTCATCCAAGAACTTTGCATTGTCTTGACGCTGCTTCGTCCAACCAGCAAGCTTCTTTAGCTGCACGCGACCAATAGCGGCATGGATGTCTGTCATTCGAGTGTTGAAGCCAGCGATTTCATTTTCGTATCGCTTTTCCATGCCTTGGTTACGAAGCAACTTGGTTTTGCGAGCTACATGGTCACATGGCGTGGTAACCATGCCACCTTCGCCTGAAGTCATGTTCTTTGTTGGGTAGAAAGAGAATGATGCAGCTACGCCCCATGCGCCAACTGGAATGTCATCAAGTGCAGCGGCATGTGCTTGCGCTGCATCTTCGAATAGCAACAAGTTGTGGCGAGCTGCGATGTCTTTGTATTCACGCATCGCTGCTGGGTGACCATACAAGTGAACTGGCATGATTGCGCGAGTTCGCGGCGTGATGGCTGCCTCAGCTGCCTTTGGATCCATGTTGAAATAATCTTGCTCGATGTCAGCGAAAACTGGAGTTCCGCCAGCAAGAACTACTGAGTTAGCTGTCGCAGCAAACGTAAATGAAGGGACGATAACTTCGTCGCCTGACTTTATGCCTGCAGCCAGAAATGCCATGTGTAGAGCAGAAGTTCCCGAGTTAACGGCAATACAGTGTCGGCCATCTACTAGTTCTGAAAACTCAGATTCGAATGCAGCAACCTCTGGGCCGCCGGCAATCATTCCTGAGCGAAGTACGCGATCAACTGCTTCGCGCTCTTCATCACCAATGATTGGTTTTGCGGCAGGAATCATTTCGGTCATGCGGTCTCCTCGATTAGAGTGTCTGGTCCAGTTTGCAAATAAGTTGCACCTGTTTTCGGACACTTGTATTTGTTTTCTTCAAGCTTCTCTAACGGTACGCCAGCCTTGCCTACCCAACCGATTCGCCGTGCAGGTACCCCTGCAACTAAAGCAAAATCAGGAACATCTCGGGTTACAACTGAGCCCGCTGCTACTAGGGTCCAGGCACCGACTGTCACGGGAGCGACGCACACTGAACGTGCACCAATTGATGCACCTTGCTTCACGGTAACCCCAACGGCAACCCAGTCATGGCCGGACTTCAACTTGCCATCTGGTGTGATTGAACGGGGGTATTCATCGTTTGTAAGAACTACGGCTGGCCCAATAAACACACCGTCTGCCAACTCAGCTGGTTCGTAAACAAGGGCATAATTTTGAACTTTGCAGTTATCGCCCATCTTGACGCCAGTACCTATGTATGCGCCGCGGCCAACAATGCAGTTTTCGCCCATCACAACTTGTTCGCGAACTTGGGCATAGTGCCAGACTGAAGCTGACTCAGGAATCTGAGAGTCTGGGCTTATGTCTGCTGTTGCATGAAGCATGGCTTTCACAACTTCCAAAATTGGCGTTAATACCCTTAAATCGTAGTGGTTACAGCAAGTCTTAAGGCGACAAAATGGGCTAGTTGGGGCTAAGTGACACGCTTCACACGGGCAATTAGTGACCAGTAGATCGGATTCGCAACGGCGCGAGGCATCTGGGACCAAGCAAGTCTGGGAGATACACCAATAACTTGGCACATGTCTTTAAGCGAAAAGTCGGGAATTCTGCGCATTCTTAATACAGTGAAAGCCCAACGCATGGCCGCCAGATAAGCCAGGCCCTTATCAATTTCTTTAGATTGGCCAGAGTGCTTGCGCAAGAAACCTGCCTGATCTCGCAACTTATGGCTGTCCCGGCGAGATTTTGATCCCGGAACAACTCGGTAATTCCCTACTGATTCATTAATGTATTTGAATTTGCTCGCACTTGAGATCCGCAGCCATAAATCAAAGTCTTCGGTCGTTATGTTCGAGTCCCAACCGCTTGCTTGCCTTACAGTCGCAGTGCGAATCAAGGTCATGCCACCAGGAATAAAGTTGTTGAACTTAAGAAGATCTTGGAATGGAAATCCTGCAACTTGATACTTCTTTGATACGTGTCCTTGCCAAGTGTCACAAGGACGTGAATATCCAAGTGTCGCTCCAGATTCATCCATAACGTCTAAATTTCCCCAGACAACGTCAACCTGAGATTCAGATGCGGTCATCAGCTTGTCGATTGAATCTGGTTTCAAGGAATCATCTGCGGCAAGGACCACAAGCCACTCAGTTTCGACAAGCGGCAAAACTTGATTTAAGCGGGCAGAGATTCCCAAGTTTTCTCGATCACTAATCAATTGAGCATTTAGTGCAGAGTTGTGTTCCACGAGCTGCGTGAGTGTTTGTATGTCGTCGATGGCTGAACCATCATCTACTAAGAAAATCTTTTCAGGAGCGATCGTTTGATTCACCAGGCTGGTCCAAGCATCTGAAATAAATCGCGCTTGATTGAAGTTGACCAAAATCACTGAAACAGAAGCAGAGGCTTTCATATAAATGCCTCTCAGTTGAAGTCGCTGTCAAAAGATTTCTTTCAGAATAACGTAAATCGAGTGCCTACTCTTGTTCCTGTAAGGTTTGAATGGTTTTAAGGATGTTGAATTGGCCCCGTAGCTCAGGGGATAGAGCAGTGGTTTCCTAAACCATGTGTCGCATGTTCGAATCATGCCGGGGCCACCACCTTAGGCTTGATCGAATACAGCAGAAAGAATGATGGATATGGCTTGGCTTGTAACTGGCGGTGCGGGATACATCGGCGCCCATGTGGTTCAAAAGCTAGTTGCCTCTGGTCATGAAGTCGTTGTTCTTGATGAAACTTCTACAGGAACTCACCGGCTACCGCCGCAAGTTACTTTGATTCAAGCCAACCTCACGCAAAGCCAAACTCTGCACCGAGTTTTTAATGACTATGACTTTCAGGGTGTAGTTCATGTGGCCGCGCGAAAGCAAGTAAGAGAGTCTGTTGAAAAACCACTCTTTTACTGGCGTGAAAACATTGGCGGACTTACAAACTTACTTACGGCTATGCAAGTTCATTCTGTAAAGAACCTTGTGTTTAGTTCTAGTGCCGCTGTATACGGGCAACCATCATTAGATATCGCCGCGATGATTACAGAAGATGCGCCTTGCAATCCAATCAATCCATATGGGGCAACCAAACTAGCTGGCGAATGGATGGCAGAAGCCCTAACTGTGTCTGATGACTTTAAGGTTGTCGCGTTGAGATATTTCAATGTTGGTGGCGCCGGAAATGCAAGCCTTGGCGATGAATACTCATACAACTTGATTCCGATTGTTTTTGATGCACTAGACAAGAATCAATCACCAATCATTTTTGGTAAAGATTTTGCAACCCCTGATGGGACATGCGTCCGCGATTACGTACATGTTGAGGACCTTGCTGATGCGCATGTATCTGCGGTTGAATACGTGATTAACGCAGAACCAAAGTTTTCAGCAATAAACATTGGTACTGGTAGCGGTTCAAGCGTTTTAGAAGTTATAAACATGATTGCCAAGGTTTCTGGAATATCGTTTGAACCTGAATATGCTTTAGCAAGAATAGGTGACCCAGCAGCATTAGTTGCTGATGTTAGCCGTGCAAAGACTTTGCTCAACTGGGAGAGTAAGCGCACTCTCGAGGACATTGTGCAAAGTGCCTGGCTTGCAAAGAATCCTTGATTCGTAGGTTGTCCTGGCGATTCTGCTAGAGCATAACTCTGTTCCAGTACTCTTTAGTCACAACTTTAAACACGAAAGATCGCCATGCCATCAGCATTGATAACCGGAATAACTGGACAAGACGGTCTTTACCTTGGCGAGTTACTCCTTGAAAAGGATTACGACGTTTACGGACTGATCCGTGGACAAAACAATCCCAAGGAAGATCTAGTCAAGGCTGAGCTACCCGGCGTTAAGTTGATTAATGGTGACCTTACTGACACTGCGAGCTTGTTTCGAGCTTTGGATACCGCCGCACCAGATGAGGTTTATAACCTTGGTGCTATTTCTTACGTTGCCTACTCGTGGGATCAGGCGCAACTAACTTCTCAAGTAACTGCCCTTGGAGTTTTAAACCTTCTTGAAGCAATTCGAATCAATACAGCCAGCGGATCAACTAAGCCAAAGTTTTACCAGGCTTCAAGTTCGGAGATGTTTGGCAAAGTTCAAGAAGTACCGCAGCGCGAGAACACTTTGCTTTGGCCCCGCAGTCCATATGGTGTTGCAAAAGTATTCGGTCACTACATGACAATCAACTACCGAGAGTCATATAACTTCCATGCAAGCTCAGGAATTCTGTTCAATCATGAATCCCCTAGACGTGGGCCAGAGTTTGTGACTCGCAAAGTTACGCAATCGGTCGCGCGCATTGCTGCAGGCAAGCAAGACAAATTAGTTATGGGAAATCTTGATGCCCAACGTGACTGGGGATTTGCTGGCGACTACGTGAAAGCAATGTGGTTAATGCTGCAGCAAGAAGTAGCTGATGACTATGTTGTTTCCACTGGAGAAACACATTCAGTCCGTGAGTTAGTTGAATTAGCTTTTTCAATTGCTGGAATAAGTAATTGGCAGAACTACGTCAGCCAATCGCAAGACTTTATGAGACCAGCTGAAGTTGACCTATTGATTGGTGATCCAGCTAAGGCAAAAGAAAAACTTGGCTGGCAAACTGAAACTTCCTTTGAGCAACTTGTCACCATGATGGTTGAAAATGATTTACGAATCGAAACTCAAGGCGCCAAATAAAACTTATGCGTGCGCTGATAACTGGAGTGGCTGGCCAAGATGGAACCTTACTAAGTCAGTTGCTTTTGCTTAAAGGTTGGGACGTAACCGGATCTCGATTGCCCAATGAAGAACTTCGATCAGACCACCCTTTAAATTCCGGGCAAGTAGTTGAACTTGATGTTTGCGATGCAAGTGCGGTTCTAGAAATGATTAGAGAAACCAAACCTGATGTGATTTTTCACTTTGCTGGAATTACATCTGTAGGTTTTTCAATTCAGAACCCTGAGTTAACTCATGTAGTAAATGTAGGTGGAACCCAAAACATTCTTGATGCAGTTATGGAAGCTGAGCTAACGAACACATTGGTGATTCATGCGGCGAGTACGGAGATTTTTGATAAGTCTTCTGGGTTGATTAGCGAAACCTCAGCGCTTGATCCTCAATCTCCGTACGCGGAATCAAAAGCTAAGGCTTTTCAGATGTGTGTCGAGTATCGAGAATCTGGAATGAAGGTTTCGAATGCAATTCTTTCTAATCACGAATCCTATTTGAGGCCCAGTGATTTTGTAACTGGAAAAATCGCTCTTGGGGTTGCAAGGATTTCTGCTGGGCTTGATTCAAAAATCACGCTTGGGAACATCGATGTTGAAAAAGACTGGAGTGCTGCTAGCGATGTAGTCCAAGGTTTATTCCAAATTGCGGAACAAGGGTTTATTGGAGATGTGATTTTGGCCAGTGGCACTAGTACTAATCTCCGAGACTTTATTCGTGAAGCCTTTGCACATGTTGGAATTTCTGATTGGCAAAGTTACATACATACTGATGAATCTCTAGTGCGCTCGGGTGAGTCAAAGCATATTCAAATTGACCCAGGTAAAGCAGCGGAAGTTTTGGGGTGGCGAGCCACAACTCCAATGTCAGTTTGGGTTGGAGAAATGGTTGATTACCACATTCACCAAATCAAGTCTGGCAGTTAACACCCAGAAACAAAGCAGTACTTAACTCCGCTTGATCCACCAGAACTTCCTAACTTCTTTACCTTGATCACGATGAATGAATTCGTCTTTCCACCTTTGCCATCGGTTACGGTGTAGCGGATTTTGAATGTGCCGGTCCATTTCTTTGGTGGCGTGAATGTGACAATGTCTCCAGCTACTGTTGCGCTGCCATATTTGACTTTGCCAAGTGTGATGCGAAGTGAGTCGCCATCAACATCAGAGATCTTTTTGGCAAGCGGAATCTTGATTGCTGCTCCTCCGGCTTTGGCGGTGGCTTTTGCGAGCTTTGCTCTTGGTTTGTGATTGACGTAGAGCATGGTTTCCGAGGTGTTATTTTCGGCATTTGGATCGCCGGCAGTTACTCCGGTCTTGGATGTTGCCCAAACCTTGAATGAGGTGCTGGTGCGCTTTGGAGTGACTGTGAAACTGATTGAAGCTTTGGCACCTGGCGTCAGTGGATTGGCTGCTGAGATTCCTAAGGCAGTTGCATTACAGCTCAGCGTTGTGGTGGCAGTTTGGGTGCAACCGGCTGGGACATTTGCGACAGTGAGTTGAGCGCCATCTTGAGCAGTTAGTTCCAGGGTTGGGTTTAGATCACTGGTTGGACCAAGGTTTGTGATGCTGCCCGTGATCGTGGTGGATTTGCCGGCTTGGATGTAGTCGGTGGTGGTTGAACCTTGGCTAAAGGAAACGCTGGAGGCTAGATCTGCGGTTAGCGCTCCGTACTTGAGTGTGATCACTTCTGAGATAGCCGAATGGGAACCAAGTAATCCGTCGTATGTGGCGCTGGCATAGTTATCGAATTCCCCGGTGGTGGCTTGGGATGCGCCAGTGATCGATGCCGTGAATGTGAACGAAGTGCTGGCACCTGATGCCAATGCGCCAATCGATTTACACAAACTGGCCGCTGGGACGGTGGCACAATCGGTTCCGGTGCTGCCGGTTAGCGACAGATCGCTTGCCAATGAATCGCGGATAACTAAGTTGCTGGCATCGGATTGGCCTGTGTTAGTTGCAGTGATTGTGTATTGAACGGTGTCACCAGTTTCTAGGGCATTTGGATCTGCTCCTGCGACACTGGAAACGTATTTGGTGAGTTGAATATCTGGGGAAGTTATTTCATTAGATAGCGCTACCCCAGTCACATAAAACACATCGCTGCTGACTGATGGAATCAATTGCGCTGCGCTCACATCATTACTCAAACCATTAACTAGCGAGATTCGATCCACGTCAATGCCAAAGGTATTGCTGGATCGTTCGATGCTGGCGTTGTTTAAATAGGGAGAGATGATGCCACTGATTGCAACAGTTGAGTTTGCGATGTTGTCATCTGGGTTAGCAACGTCGGCAATTATGGCGCTGCCTTTGGCATCGGAGATTGAAATCGAATCTGTTTTGTTGCTGGCATCGCCATCTAAGGCAACCATGCCAACTTCAGTTAACACGTTGCCGGTGTTAGCAGTTTGAAAGCCATCGAAGATGAATGCATCATCTTGCACGATGGATTCTTGAGCCATGCCTTTGAGGATTCGGATGTGGTGAGGTGATGACTGCGGATCTTGATAGACCACCATGACTCCCCAACCGGCGGACTTGTCACGTCCTGTTGTGGTTTGGATGTTGGCAACTGAAACAGTTAACGATTGATGTGGTCCGCTTTGGGTCCAAGTGATTGCGCTGTCGGTTAACTTCGCGGTGATGTCAGCGCTGGCCCGATAAGGACCAAGGTTTGTGGTGGCATTGATTTGGAAAATGTCTTCGGGGGTTGCGGTGATTGCGCAGATTGTGGTGGCGCAGTTATCTCCTGGTCGGGCAAATAGCACTTGACCTTTGGCGCTGGCATCAACGGCTGGGCCATCGCCCGGGTTAACTCGAGTTGAGCCACCCCAGAACAAACTGGCGTGGACAACGCGGGCTCCCGCTGGGATCACAATGACTCCGCTAGAGGAATTGAAATAGCTGGCATCGGCTAAGTTCCCGAATGGAACTTTGACGTTGGTCATTACGTAGTCTTCGTTGTTGAGTCGAGTGGCGGTTCGCTTTCGAGCGTTGACGCAGCTGGCCGCATAGGTTCCTGTGGTGGTTGAGCAAGTTAGAACTGTGTTGCCAGTTGTCGTGAAGTTACCTGAGACGATGCCGCTATAGGCAGTGGTCATGGGCTGCAGGGTTACGGCCTTGGCAGGACTAGCAATCAGCCCAGCCAGGAGCCCCAGCATTAAACCCAAAGCAATGAAAAGTGCAGGCTTGCGCATCGACGACAACATGTGTTCACCCCGTAGCCCGGTCGGCATCCCCAGCGACCAGATAAGCAACAATCTAGAACTGGCATAGGGGCATTTCAAGGACTTTTGGGTCGCAAGTCCGATGAGACTCAATTCACCCAAAATTGGCTGTTTCTTGGGTGTGTGACAGGTGGGACTTGGCTTAGAAATTGCTAAGTTTAAAGAGATCGCAGGCGTTCGCGCCACTTCCCCCAAACGGTCTCTGAGGATTTGAAATGAACCAGCGCTCCCGGGCAACGAAATTGCTTATTGCCTGCGCTACTGCGATATCTCTGATCGCTGGAGTTGTTGCTGTTCCTGCTACCTCAGCCTCAGCAAGTTCTGCTGGAGTCTCGGCTGCGGCTGGGATAGGTGCCAAGAAAAAGGTACTGACGACCGAGCAAAAGAAAGCCAAAGCGGCCCTCGATGCAGCGATCAAAGATTTGAAGACCAAAGAAAAGAATTTGGCTGCTGCCATTAAGGCTCAAGCCAAGACAGCCAAGGCACTTGCAAAGGCAGCTAAAGCTAACGAAACCGCTTCAGTTCGAAACGTAAAGGGTGCCAGCAAGAGAGTTAAAGCCAAAGCAAAAGCATCGGCTTCAAAATTCAACTCAGCTAAAGGCAAAGACGATCGAGCGTTAGCTTTAGTTGCTCGTCGAACCGTGTTGCGCGATACCGCACAAGCCAAAGTAATTCGCTTAGATGCCAAATACGCGTGGTTAATCAATGACATTTCGACTTTGCAATGTGGTGTTGGTGAAAGCGTGACCACTGCAAGTGGCGCTGTTGAAGTTGTTCGTGAATGCGGAATCGTTTACATGCACGAAGATGGCGATACGACGCATGTGAAAACCACGACCAACAAACTGATGGAAATTCGAAACATTGGTTTGCAGACACCTGAGCGACGCAAGGGAACTAATCCAGCGCAGTGTGGTGCTGAACAAGCCTACGAAAATTTCAAAGCATTAATGCCGGAAGAAATTACCATCGTTCAACTTCGCTCAGTTGCCGACAGCACCAACGGTTGGGGTGGTGGTGCTCGCCCACTTCGTAGTGTTTACAAACTAAACAACGCAACTGGTGCTTTTGATATCGACGTGCAAGCTGAGCAAATTAAAGCTGGTTGGTCGCTATGGTGGCCACAAGCTGCTGAGTGGGCTCACAACAAGGATTACCTAGACCTAATGAACGATGCCAAAGCTCGTGGTGTTGGGCTCTGGAATCCAAATCTTTGTGGCGCTGCAACTGGTGGTGTGCCATCGATGTGGTTTAGCCAAGCTGCGCCAACTATTGATAATGATTTGGAACCTGCTTTTGGTGAGTATGTAATTTTGAAGAATGAAACCACTGCCGCGATGGATCTAACTGGATGGTCATTGCGCGATAACTCGTTGAACTTTTTCTGGAGTGATGCCAACAGTTGGATGCAGGGCTTAAACAAGTTTGGTTCTATGGTTTTGCAACCTGGTGAACATCGAATCATTTATCTTGATAACCCTGCTGGATATCCTCTGTCCTCAACAGAATATGAATACTTCAACTGGTCCCGAAATGCTCCAGGTGCTCAGTTAACCAATGGGTCTGTTGGCGCTTCATTTAGCGCAAACTATATAAATGGTGATGGTCTTTACTTGCAAGATCCAAGTGGCAATATTCGTAATAGCATGACTAATCCATGCACCAGTGCTGCGATGTGTACTACTCCAGCGTGGGTAACTGAAATCATTTCCAGCACTCGTGCCGGACAGATCATTCCGATTCCAGTTGCCTTGAACAAGGTCGCAAACGATACTCGTGATCGTTACAACCCAGTTGTTTCGATTGCATC
>JACCDP011164948.1_pt1 | contig 12171 bp, 14 predicted proteins | sample 7445841 | NCBI WGS metagenome assembly JACCDP01 (sample SAMN15323441, study PRJNA562643) | freshwater metagenome | isolation source: river surface water | place: USA:Blue River Watershed | collected 2017-08-17
ATAAAAAAAACACTCTATAATACGGGCGCCGTTTATTCGTCGATGAGCGGAAGCGGAAGTGCGGTTTTCGGAATTTTTAAGGAGCCCCCGTCAGTTATTCCTGTATTACCACATGAGCAGGTATGGATAGAGTCCAGACTTTAAAGAAGAAAAGACTTTTTTTAGTGTTTATGTGCCTGAGATAATCAGACTATGAAAGTAATAACTAATTTTTTATTTTTAATTGTTTGATTTACAGTGTATTGAATATTTTTTTAATAGGCAACTTTTTTTTCTTTTAAAGTGAAAAACTATTAAACGATAAAAGGAAACAACTCATGAAATTTTTGTCTCCAATAATTTACTTTTCATAGCCAGGGACAAGCCCTAACAAGATTACAGTATTATAAATAAGATGAATTACTTGTTGTGATTTTTTGTCAATTGAAATATGGACTATGTTTGTAGTATATAAACTTAACCCAAATAACTATGAAAGAAATGAGCAAGATAAAATTGTTGACGGCGGCAGGAGCCTTATTGTGTATGACGGTTGTTTCCTGTAAAAAGGAATCTTCCGGACAGTTTGCTACTAATCAGAATAACCAGCAAAGTGCTGTAGCTGTAGATTCTATTAAACCATGTGGTACAATTTTCAAAACCCCACTCATGATTAATCAGGTTGATTCGGGTGGACAGGTGCAAGTGTATAATGATGCCAACAATGTTTATGTAACATTTACCAGTTCAGGTGGATGGCAAATGACCAATACCAGCTTGTATGCAGGTAAATGTAATGCTATGCCTCAATTACAGGGAAATCTGGATCCTTCAGCTTTTCCGCATCAGCAAGCGCACCTGCCTGTTATTACAACTTATACTTACAAAATCAATAAAACTACACTAGATTCTTGTTTTTGCGTAGCGGCTTATGTTAAGCTGGTGAAAGTTGATAATAACGGAGCGGTGATAGCCAGTGCAGATGCCTGGGGCAAAGGACAGGCTTTTACCATGGAGCTGAGACCTATGTATTTTAATTATTGTCAACAGGAATGTGATGGTTGCGTAATCAATGCTGGTGATTTCCGTACCTATACACAGGGAGGTTGGGGTGCAAGACCACATGGAAACAATCCTGGGGTTTATTTACATAAAAACTTTGCAGCTGCTTTTCCTGGCGGACTTATCATAGGCTGTAATAAAACGGTAAAATTCACCTCTGCCCAGGCTATTACCGATTATTTACCCGCCGGTGGTTCTGCTGCGGTACTTACTCAAAATTTTGTAAATCCTCAAACTGTGAATTTAAAAAATGTGCTGGCAGCACAGTTGGTAACACTTAGCTTGTCTGTTGGTTTTGATAAGTATGATGCGAATTTCTCTGCATCAACAACAGCTCTTGGAAGTTTGGTAGTTACATCGGGAACATTTGCCGGATGGTCTATCAACAAAATTCTGGATGAAGCCAACAAGGTATTAGGAGGATGTACCTCTTCTTATTCCGTTTCTCAGTTAAACTCGGCGTTAACCAGCTTAAATGAAAACTTTGATAATGGTACTGTAAACAATGGTTTTGTTAGTTGCCCCTAAAAAATAGAAATCATATAAACTATATCCAAAAGGCCCGGTTTTCCGGGCTTTTTGGTTGTTGGATTATTAGATGGAGAGATTTTCTGTTCGGCTATTTTTGAGATTAATCCTGAACATTAACTGTTTCTGTAAAGGTGAACTGCCCGGATTGCCGGCATAAACATATTGTTAGCAGGTTTGCTCAGTAGTTCTATTTTTGCGGTGGTAAAGCAGCTCTTGTTCCCAGTTCTATAACGGCTAAATCTTTAATTTCTTTACCAGATACTGTAAAGCGCACCAGCGTTTTTATTTTGTGAAAGCCATGGATACCGGCAGCTCCGGGATTAATGTGCAATAGCTGATAGCGTGAATCAAAAATCACTTTTAATATATGGGAATGCCCGCAAATAAATAATAGGGGCCTTTCCTTTTCAATAATTTCTTTAACGTTTTGTTTATAGTACGGGTAATTGCCTCCAATATGTGTTAAAAACACTTTAACTTCTTCACAATAAAAGATGTTGTGTTCAGGATAATAATTACGGATTTCCTGATCATCAATATTTCCATAAACAGCCCTGAGTGGTTTTATTTTTTCAATGGCCTTGCAAACAGCTATGTTTCCGATATCTCCGGCGTGCCAAACCTCATCAGCTTCCTCGATATATTTTATTGCACCGGTATCCAGGTGGGAATGCGTGTCGGAAAGAAGTAATATTTTTCGCACAAAACAATAATTCCGCCAAAAATAAGTGAAATCCTTTAGAAACCAGTAAATAAATAAGTGAAATCATACTGATAAGATAAATAGTGTTGCCTCATGCAATTTTTTTGAAAACTCAGCCTCCCAGCAACAGGTACACGATCTTCATATCAAAAAATAATAGGACTTTCAGCATACCAGCAGCCGGAATATTTTATATGACTGAAAAATGAACAAAGCAGGGCTGTAAAAGAACTAAATATAACACTTTCAACATTTGTTGAGTTTATACCATGATGCGATGAAAGGATGTATTAAATGGATGAAAAATCACCTCATGATTTTCAATTACTGCCAGGAAAAAAAATATTGTCATGCCAGGCGATGAATATTCTTAAAAAATTAGTGCAGTAAATTGTATTATACATGACTTTAATAAATGAATTTTATAGTCCTAACCGAACCTTAGAGGACTTTGTATTGGATAAAAAAGCAAACAGGAAAAGCGCATTCATAAATAATATAGCGTATTTTTAGTGCTTAATTTTTTACATGATGTATACAATAGATACCCATACACACATAATTCCTAAACATATTCCCGATTATTCTAAAAAATTTGGTTATGGCGAATTCATTACTCTTCATCACCATCAAACCGGAAAAGCATGGATGATGCAGGGTGAAAAAAAATTCAGGGAGATAGTAGAAAATTGCTGGAACCCGGAGGTGAGGATAAAGGAGATGCAGGAACATGGTGTTGATTTACAGGTTATTTGTACAATTCCGGTATTGTTTAGCTATTGGGCAAAGCCGGAGCATGGATTAGAAATTGCACAATTCCTAAATGATGATATAGCCCAAACGGTGCAACGATATCCGGATAAATTTATAGGTTTGGCAACTGTGCCGCTACAAGACAGCCGTTTAGCAATAAAAGAACTGGAAAGGTGTATGAAAATAGGGTTTAAGGGGGTGCAAATTGGATCGAATGTAAATAATAAGAACCTGAATGAGCCGGAGATAGTAGAGTTTTTTACGGCCTGTCAGGAACTGAAAGCTGCTATATTGGTTCATCCCTGGCAAATGATGGGTCAGGAACACATGGGTAAATACTGGTTGCCCTGGCTGGTAGGTATGCCAGCTGAAATCAGCAGGGCAATTTGTTCCATGATATTTGGAGGCGTATTTGAAAAGCTTCAACAATTAAGGGTTTGTTTTGCACATGGGGGAGGTTCTTTCCTGCCAACCATTTCCAGAATTGAGCATGGTTGGGAGTGCAGGCCAGATTTAGTGGCCATTGATAATGGTCATAATCCTAAAAGATATTTGGGGCAGTTTTGGGTAGATTCACATGTGTGTGACCATAAAATGCTTCAGTACATCATTGACTTAATTGGTGAAGATAAAGTACTGCAAGGTTCGGATTATCCTTTTCCTCTGGGTGAGGCTATTCCGGGAGAGCTGGTAAAATCATCGCCGCTGGCAGATAGTTTGAAGAAAAAAATCCTGGGTAGTTCAGCTAAGAATTGGCTAAATATAAAATAACAGAAATTGACTTAAGTAATACCTGGAATTAACTTTAATAAAAAAAGGGGCTTGGATTACTCCAGCCCCTTTCATAGTAAGGTGTGTACTCATTTATTTTCAGATTTCAAGAACATTAAAAACAACTAACTGCACAAATTACTACATCATTGGGGCAGTGGCAGTATGGCCAACGGGAGCAGTAGCTTGTTGGTCTTTGGATTGATATTCAAAGGCCACCTTTAAAAACACATTATCAGTGTACATATAACTACGTTTTTCATAATTGTATGAAATAGGCGCCCCTAAACCACGAAGGTTATGAAGGTAACGATAGATCATACGTTCTGACATATTCATTTTTTTCGCAAGTTCTTTTGGGGAACCAGTGCTTTGAGTTTGAATTAAACTGTCAATGTTTTTTAAACGTTGAATGTACTTTTTCATGATTTTTGGTTTTTAAGGGTTTGTAATTGAAAAACTTAGAGTTTGTATTGATAGTTAAATAGTTTTCATTATTAGTTAGGGCCTTATACAACTGTGTATATGTTATTTCAGCCTGTTGTATTTTTAGGATGCATGCACACTACACGGCATTGTTTTACTTAAAGAGAACAAACTTGAAAAAGAATAATGTTATTTATTTAATACCAACAATTATTCTTTGTTGCCGCTGAAATTACAGACTGTAACTGTGAACTGGAATTTCATGAGTTGTATTCAAATAGCCTCTTACTTCAATTTATATTTGTTATACACCTGGAATAAAAAATACAGATTCGATCTTAACAAAAAACAATTTTATCTGATTAAAATGATTAGTTTTGTTATTAGATGATGTTAGATTGGAACGTCTTCATGACCTAAAATATAGCTTCCGCTAACGTAAACTTTAGTTACATAGTTTACCCTGCATTTTCTGGTGTAGGCTTTGAAATTTTGTGTACCGGGAATTTGAGCGATACAATAAACAGAGTATCCACGAACTGCCAGATAACTTATTACCTGCTGTGTCATGTTTACTCCACATTTGCTTTTGTTGTTTTTTTCAGATTTAATTGGAGCAGAAGAACCTTTCATGGTAACCCCTCCAATCACTAATGTTAGAGCGGAAAGTAAAGCGATTAATTTTTTCATTGTGTTATTTGTTTAAAATTTCTAATACAAAGTAAAGGTACTGCCAACGAATTACATTGGACACTTTTTTTATTCTGGGACACCACAAAATTTATTAACTTGCGGCATTAAAATGTAAAGGATGTTTATGACGGAGCTGCATACCCTGGTGAATGGCCTTAAATTAGAGGAAATTAACTCCATACGATATTCTTTTTGTAAGACCCATAAAACTGAAAAAGATGAATTGGCAGTTGAAAAACTTTTCGAATTTTTAGTTGCCACCCAGGGTCAGGAAATTAATGATGATATTATTTCTCAGCATGTTTACGGTAGTAAAAAAGAAGAAGCATTAAAACGCTTAAAATCAAGACTTTTCTCTAAGATTCTGGATGCCTTTACCTCAGATGCCTTCTTATTTAAAGAAGGATTAATGGATAATCTGGATAAACAGGTAGTTAGAATCAGAAAAAAAATCCTGCAATTAAGGGTTCTTTACCGAAAAAAGAATGGCTGCCATAAATCAATTTTATTTCATTTGTTAAGTGAAATTATTAAAGAAGCCAAGGAATACGAACAGTTTGATGTAGTGGTGGAAGCGCTTACTTTTAAGAAATACATTACCGTATTAGGAAAAGGAGCGGCGGAGTTAAAAGAACTAAACAAACAAATTGAGTTTTATTCTCAGGCTTATAAGGCAGTGAACAAGGCAGGCGACTATTATTACCTGCTCACAGCTAATCAGGATTTAATAAAAGAATACAATTCTGCAGAAATAGATAAACTCACTAATGACGCATTAACCGAGCTGGATCAAGACTTTAAACTGACTAAATCTTACACCGTATTATATTACCGCCGCCATATTCAGCTGGCACATTTGCAAACTCAAAGTAAACATCAGGCCACCATTGATGTTTGCCTTGATATTATTGCCTTGTTGAAAAAACACAAATGTATTTACCGTACTGAGCGAATGGGGATGATATTTGGAAATATCAGCAAGTGTTTGGTTTATATTGGCGACTTTAATAATGCAGCTAAAAATGCCCAAAAGGCGCAGAGTTTCTATCAGGCCAAATCATTAAGTTATATGATCGATAAAGAACAGGAGTTTTATGCACTGTTCTATGGCTGTCAGTACGAGAAGGCTTTAGGGGTTATAAAAGAACTTCAGGAAATTTCGTTAATAAATTCGGGTGAATTTAGGCAGTCAAAATTTTTATTTTTCAGAGCTTGTGTTTACTTTAGCAGAAAGGAATTTAAAGAGACTTTACATATTTGTAATCAATCTCTGGATATCTCTAAAGATAAAAATCGCTGGGATCTCGGTACCCGTTACCTGAGAATAATGAGTCTGGTTGAATTACAATTGCACGATCAGGCGTATGCAGGAGTTGAAGCATTGAGAAAAACAATAGGAAGAAATGTTCATAAGTCTGAACTGAGTAGCCGGGATGAGTTGATTTATAAAGTTCTTTATGAGTATGCTAAAAATTCTTTCTTGTCCATTGAAAGTGATAAAATTGTTCAATATGCAGAACAACTTTCAAGCCAGGAAGGCCTGAATTCATGGAGTTATTACACACACGAGTTAATACCTTTTCATGTATGGATTTCCGGAAAATTGAAACTAAACCACAAAGGAAAATCCACGAAAAAGGCTAAATAACAACTTTTTTTACCTCATTTGGTGTCCCAAAAATCTTAAAGTGTCCAAAAAACCGCTATTGCTCGTTTCTACCTTTGTTGAGGTAGTTAATCACCCCATATTTTTATGCTTAAGCTTATACCCCAAATTGATCAGATAGAATTATTGCCTCCTGCTAATAATTCTCATTCTCTTTCAATTCTGGTGCATGGCCAAACCTATTGTCCGGGTTGGGATAATTTTCAGCTCATACCTAACCGAAACAGAAGGGCAGAAACTAAGGGGGTATTTGAGTTTAATTTCTCTGCTTCATCACCTGGTTTTAACGGCCTCGATGAAGTAAGTACCCGCGTTTCTGCCATGCACGTCTTTCCTCCAGGTTGTTTCGTGAGAGAGGTAAAAGTAAGCGCCGCAGCTAATACTGTTCATGCCTTGTTAGTTAATGGGATAAGCGTAAATTATAATCAGCAGGCAGCTGCAGGAAAGGTAAATACATGCAAAAGACCCTATTCGGTCGGATACTCTGATAATAATGATTTTAAAGAAGCAGTTAAAAATGCTGTAAATAATTTCTCTGATCCCCGCTACATTCGCTCCGCCTATATAAATGGTGTTCGGTTAATAAAAAAGGGGCTTTTACGAAATAAGAGACAACAACAAAAAATGTATATAATAATTGAAGGATGATAATACCTTTACTTAATTCCGGATTACCGGCACATATTACCAGAAGTGGAAGAATGCTCTATAAAAGTGTTGCACACCTTGAATTGGAATTTAAACACTTTTCAGAAAGCAGTACAAAAAAAATTCAGTCGTGTAAACTGGACTTCCACAATGTGCTTCAAAAAAGTAAAAAAAGCGGAGGCTGGGAAGCCGTCACATATGCAGTTTCCAGATTTTATAAAAAAAATCATAACACACAGGAAACAATCATTGGAGTTAAAAGAGGCGGAGCAAAGGCTAACCAGGTTAAAGAACACAAAAAATTAACTTTTCTGGATTATGCTTTGCAACTTACTGGTAATTTTAACTCTTCAGCTCAGGATCATATAAGCCCCCAACATATACAGAACGAAATTAACAACAATAGACCTGTTTGTATTTTGCTAAAATTAGAAGGTTCTAAAAAAGATCATTATGTAGTTGTTTACGGATATACTATAAACAAGCAAAACAGGTGTATCTTGCATGTGGCTGACCCATGGGACGGGTACCATGATGTAGATTATGAATACTTCTCTGAGCATTTTAAAGCTCAATGGTCTAATACCTATCTTACAACCTTAAATGCCTGCTAAAACTTAGTATCTGATTTATGAAGCTTTGCTTTGATGAGTTTAACGAAAGCGAAATAGCCAGAATACGTTTGGGTATAAGGCAAAATGGTGACCACAAAAACAGACTGATTGACGGTCTGATAAAAAGGGATAAACCCATCAGCATTACTATACCCCACAAAATTTACCACGCTTCTGTTGAAACAATCATCACCAGAAATAATGTTTCGGATTTTGTTTGTGTTGGCAAACAATACCTGATTGTAAATGAACATCAGGTAATTGGGGTGGTCGGGCTTATAGATTCCGGAAAAGATCAGGTTTCTGTAAAAATGAACTATGGGGAATACGCACATGTGTACAAAGACCTTTTTGTTCTGCTCGATAAAATTGAACTCCCGTTTGAATTTAATTTTTCTATCCTTAAAATACCTGAGCTTTATCTTAATTGCGCCTGGCTCGTAGCCAAAGAAGAGCAATTTTTTGTTCCGTTAAAAACAGTTTCACCCGAACTGGAGGCTTTTACATTGTATAAAATGAAAGATTTTTTTAGAAAAATAAACACCCTGCCTTTAAAGACCTAATTAAATTATAGAGCAGATAGTAGTATTTTTTTAAATTCATTTGAATAGCCCTATTCCAAAAATTTTCTCATTTGCCGGTTTTCTTTCTTGGTAGGTCTTCCTTGTTGCTGTCTTTTTTTTGTAGCCGGGCTGTAAAAAACCGAGGGTAAAACTTCATCTTTCTCTCTTGGCGGAGTATGATCAATAAAACTATGCTTTACTTTTTCCACGCTTTGCCTTTTGCCGAGAAGCTCAACTACTTCAATGATGCGTGTATCTTCTTTGGAAAGATAAATATGGAAAATATCACCCGGCTTTACTGAATAGGATGGCTTTAATGAATTGCTCCTGCTGCAAACTTTTCCGGATGAACAGGCTTCAGTTGCCAGTGACCGGGTTTTAAAAATGCGTATTGCCCACAGGTATTTGTCAATTCTTAACTTCAATAGGTTGGTAGTAGTGGCCGGCATAAATTAATTATTCTTGAAGATGAAAAGCAATTAGTAGCAAATGTATATATTTACAAATCTTTAAACTAATTAAGGATTAAGTGAATCAAAACAAAATTAAGCGGGTTTATTTTTATGTTAATCTCACAAAAGCATGATACCCGCACTCATCTATATTGTTCTCCTTGTAAGCATTATTCACTTTTCCGGCTGGTTCAGAAAACATCAGCTTAATCATTGGAAATTTTCCGCCGCTTTTATGTTAAAAGTTACGGCGGGTTTAGCATTAACGTATATATACACTTATCATTATAAGGATAGAAGTACGGCAGATATCTTTAAATATTATGACGATGCTCAGGTTATGTATAGCGCAATGGATAAAAATCCAGTAGATTATTTGAAAATGCTTTCCGGAATAGGGAACGACAACGAATATTTCAATGAAAAGTATTACAACCACATGAACCACTGGTTTAAGCGGTATGACATGGGGATGTACAATGACAATCACACCATTATTCGTTTTAATGCTTTGCTCATGCCAATTTCTATGGGCAGTTTTCATGTACATACCGTGGTGATGTGTTTTATTTCTTTTTTGGGATTGCTGGCGCTATTCATTACAGTTTGTCGCTATTTCCCGGATAAAAAAGGAATGATTTATGTTTCGGTGTTCTTTATCCCTTCCGTAGTATTTTGGGGCTCCGGGGTGCTGAAAGAAGGTATTTTGTTGTTTGCAATTGGGACGCTGGTTTACTCTTTTTTTCAATTGTTTATTGAAAAAAAAATAAAAGGGAAATACATTTTTATACTGACAGGTAGTATTGTTCTCCAGCTCATCAATAAAGGATATTTATTAATGGTGGTATTACCTCCTTTGCTGTGTTTTTGGATGGCCGAAAAGTACCAGGTTAAAAGAACAGTTTTATTTTACCTTTCTTGTTATTTTGTTTTTGGATTATCTGCGTATGCTTACGTTTCTTTTTCAGGAAAAGATCCCTTACAGTCTATAGTTGCTAAAAGGAGGGATTTTATAAACCTGGTAAAAGGAGGTACTTTTGTAATAAATGATAAATATATAGTGCGGCTTGATCCGGATAAAAAATATTTCCTGGATACAGTGGACGTAAAACAATTTAAAATTAAACCCGGAGCCTCTTACATGTACTGGAGCCTCAATAATTTTTCAGATACCCTTTACAAGAAGAATAATACCGATAGCAGCGTATATAATTTAGTGTGGGATTTACCTGTAGCCGGCAGCTATATTCCTGTATGTAATATTAAACCAGAGTGGGGGCAGGTATTGGCTCATGTACCAGAAGCACTCTGCATTGCTGTATTACAACCTCACCTCTTAAATGCTCAAAATAGTTTGGAAAAGTTAGCAGCTCTGGAAAACCTCCTGTTAATCTTAGCCTTGTTGGTTTCCCTTATTTGGCGTGAAAGAAAAAAGATTAACTGGAACTGGCTGTGTTTATGTTTATATACAGTACTTTCATTGTACCTTATTGCTGGGTTTACAGCTCCGGTTGCCGGAGCAATAGTGAGGTATAAGATGCCGGTTTTAACATTTTGGATGTTTATGGTTATAAATTTATTTTCAAAAGAAGCATTTACTAAATCTAAGTTGTTTCAGTTTCTTTCCAGGTTATTGTTGAAAATGCGAAATTAAAAAGTTAATGTTGAAATCTCTTGCTGTGTTTGTGTAAATAGGTCAATAAGCTGAATTAACTTAATAAAAAAAAGCCATGAATGCAGCGTATTACCGTTTACTGTTATTACAGCAGAGCGATTTATTATATGATGGAAGGCTATATCAGGAAATAATGTGTATTGCTAAACTTCTGAAAAACGACAAGGTAGTGTTATTAAATAAGCTAAGTGAAAAAAGGGAAAGGTTACTATGGGGAGTAAATTCACCAAAAAAATTGACTTCTTCGATTGATAAACTGTTAGATGAATTAATTCATTTAGAAAAAGAAATTCAGGAAATGGATGCCTTGATAGCTTTATTTGGAGGAACAGACATGAATAATAACGCTCAGGCAGATCCGGGACAGACTCATCAAAAGGTTTTAAATAAAAATTACAGGGAAATATTTAACTGATTTTTGGAAGGGCAATAGAAAAGCGTGAGTTTCTGAAGAGAACAAATTTCTTTTCGAAACGGGCTATCTGATTATCATAAATTACAAAATACTTTCCTTTTGGAAAAGAAGCAATATTTAATGAATTGCCATAGCCTTGTTTTACTGCAAGTCCATACATATTGTAAATGATGTAATACGTGTTGTCAGAGAAAGAGATGGTTTGATTATGATCCAAAATGGAGAAGGAAGTGTTTTCTTTAGTAGAAAAATAACTAATGGTTTCTGAAAACCTGGATGTTTTGTCTACATTTCTTTGTCCAATGCGAAACCTGTTTTCTCCCTTGTTTAATACCACCGGAACCGCATAGGAATTTTCATCGGGTGTTCCAATCCCAGCTACTTCCCCAACCTTTACCCATTTGTTATAGATAAATTGTTCTACCTGATAAAGCAAAGAGCCGTGTTCATTAGAAGAGGTCCAGCATAGCATTCCGGTTTTACAAACTTTGATGGTTTTAATTTCAAAAGTAGATAAAATAATTCCTTTTTCTTCAGCAGTAATTTTTTTCGAAACAAGTGAAAACAAAAAGAAAACGCAGAGGGTTGGGATTAATCTTCTCATATTTCAGGTATTAGGTTTCTAAAATTAAACTTAGGTTCTTTACATTAATAGTACTGTATATGCCTTAATACAGAGTATACTATAAAATTATGAAATAGAGTAAAAAGAAATAAGTATAATAAAAAGAGAAGTTAACAAAGGACTGTTAAATCAGAAAAAAAATAATGAACTGTAGTGATAACTGCATGTTGCTGCTAAAAATTGACAATATTGAGGGTGATTTTTTATTAACGTGACAAGGTGGTTCAGTTTAAATAATAAAGAAATAAAGAATCAACTTTTGTATAAAAGGAAAAACCGCCCCAAATCTCTCAAAAAGGGCGGCTTCTTTCCTGGGACAACTATATAACCCAAAATCGCAATCTATAGATTATTGAATCTAAAAGATGATTTGCTTTTTCGTATTCATAACACAAATCTATACTGAAAAGAAGTATAGACTAAAACTTTGTTTACTGCCATTAATAATTCTAAGTCACTGTTTATTTTTACAATTGCAGTATAATTTATTGATAAATAAATGATTATAGGTGTCCGGAAAAAACGGAAATTAGGCGTTTACTTTAAGAAATAGTAAGTAATTTTGTTACTGTTCAGTACAAAAATTAAACATTAA
>JACCDP010052262.1_pt1 | contig 12170 bp, 8 predicted proteins | sample 7445841 | NCBI WGS metagenome assembly JACCDP01 (sample SAMN15323441, study PRJNA562643) | freshwater metagenome | isolation source: river surface water | place: USA:Blue River Watershed | collected 2017-08-17
GAGGACGACGCAGGGTACGAGGGAGCCATCGTGCTTCCTCCCAAGATCGGTATGTACCTTGACCAGCCGATCTCCGTTCTGGATTTCAATTCCTTGTATCCGACGAACATGATCAGCTACAATCTCTCGCCCGACACCTTCCTGTGTGAGCGTGAGTTCGATGCAGATGGAACCAAGATTCGTCACGAGGGACTGACGGTTGCAGAGATGAACGCCCTGAAAGAGAAGGGTTATGTACTGGAGGACATCGAGTATGATGTCAAGGATGACAAGGACGTTGTCATCGGAAAGACCATCAGCACGTTCGTTCAGCCGACAGACGATCCGATGACGGTGGGCGTGCTCCCCAAGACACTGGACATTCTGCTGAAGAAGAGGAAGGAATTCAAAGAGAAGATGGAGGATACACAATACGATGAAGCTCAGCGAAGCGTCTTCAACGGCCTTCAGCTTGCTTACAAGGTCGTTGCAAACTCTGTGTACGGGCAGTGCGGCAGTCGCACCAGCCCCATCCGAAAGCTCTGTGTCGCAGCGTCCACTACAGCTGCCGGACGCAAAGCCCTCGGCATCGCCAAGCGAGTCGTTGAAACCGAATTTGGTGCTCAGGTCATTTATGGGGACACCGACTCCATCTTCGTCCGCTTTCCGACCAAAGATCTTGCCGAGTCCATCCGACTTGGTATTGCCGCGGGCCAGAGAATTACATCCCAATGCCGTAAGCCCTACAAGATCGCCTACGAAAAGACGTTCTTCCCTTTCATCCTCTTCTGCCGGAAGCGCTACGTTGGAATGATGTACGAGGAGGATCCGACCGCAAAGCCGAAGCGCAAGAGCATGGGGATCGTGCTCAAGCGCCGAGACAATGCGCCGATTGTCAAGGATGTCTTCGGAGGAGCACTGGATGTGCTGATGCAGGAGAAGGATGTTCGCAAAGCCCAGGACTTTGTGCGGGACAAGTTGACGGAGGTCTTGGAGAACAAGGTTCCGCTGGAGAAGTTTGTGGTCTCGAAGAGCTTGCGGGACGACTACAAGAATCCGGGACAGATTGCACATCGTGTTCTGGCTGATCGGATGGCAGATCGCGATCCTGGAACCGCACCCAAAGTAGGTGACCGACTTCAGTTCGTCTTTGTGGCGGAGAACCGCGACAAAGGCAAGCAGGGAGATCGGATTGAGGAGGTTGGATATGTGCGGAAGAACAATCTAACACCGGATGCGCAGTTCTACATCACGAATCAGATTCAGAATCCGGTGGCGCAGTTGTTCGCGCTCTGTATCGAGAAGTTGGATGGATTTGTTCCGCCCCGTCGTCCGAGCTACACGACAATGTACGAGACGCTACTCGAGAAGTACAAGGGAGACGAAGAAGAGGCGACCCGAGCCTTGCTGGAAAAGAAAGAGAAGCAGTTAGACTTGATTATGTTCCTTGGATCCCCTCACTTCCTCAAGCTCATTCGCAAGACCACGAAGGGACCGATGGACATGTTTGTGACGCGGACGTGATTACCGGCGACCCTTGAAGAGCTTGCGAAGACCGCCCATCATTGTAGTTGTAGAAGAGACCTCGGAGGGCGCATTCGCGAGGAAGAACGCATAATACGGGTAATAGAAATACGCAAAGAAGAAGTTCAGAATCGCCCACCCAATATTTCCATATTTCTGGTAGGAGAGGTATCCGGCTCCGAGGTGAAAGAGAAACAGGAAGAGAATCGGAAGGATCATCAGAGCACCCCAGATCGCTCCGAACCCTCCGGAGAGTGTAACGGTCGTGCCCTCAGCTGCGGGCTTCTGTTGTGCGGGGGGAGGTGCAGGTGCGTTCATTTATAGTCTACACCAGTGATTTTCGTATCCAAGCTCCAATACAAGCATGGACGACGAGTACACAGTCTTGGACGCAATTCGCGATCTCACATTGACAGATCGTGCGTTTTTCAGCATGGTTCGGTTTTTGGATGGAGGCTCTCGCAATCACATCGTGGCCGCCCATCTTCGCAATACCAGTTTTGCGTTCACGATTCTTCGGAGTGTGGCCACGCAACCCCCACCTCCTACAACGGAACGGTTGGTCATGAACATTCCCTTGAATGCGCTCTTGGATCCCAGTGGAAACTTCATGCGGACCTTTCTTGATCCCGTTCCAGTCATTCCGACCCGAGCGCAGATTGCAGCGGCAACGGAGACACATGTGAACACACCCGATACAACGTGTACCATCTGCCAAGAGACTGTCGAGTGTGCGACGCGCATCCGACACTGTGGGCACTGCTTCCACGGACAGTGTATCAGCGAGTGGTTCACGATGAACACGCGGTGTCCTGTGTGCCGTCACGATATCCGCGACTTACAGCCTGCGCCCTCTTCTTCAAGCAATGATCGTAGCGTGCACTCCGACGAGGAATAGACGATGGAGTTGGGAATTCTCCAAGACGTGTATGCTCATGCAAACGACACAGCCAGACAAGTGGATTGTCTTGGACAATTCCACGTCTCCGGCATACGACTGGAGCGTTGCGCAAGATCTCTCGTTTGTTGAGTACCATCGTATCTACGGAGACATTTCAATCGGAGACCTTCGCAACAAATGCATTGACCTTGCGCTTGCAGCTGGAGCCGACTTCCTCGTCTTTTGGGATGACGATGATTACTATCCTCCGGAACGAATCGCAACGGGAGTGGATACATTGAAGGCCAATCCGAATGTTGACATTGCTGCATCATCTCGCATGTTTCTCCTGTTGACGAAGGAGAATGTGTTCATGGAAGTCGGTCCCTTTGGAGCAACCCATGGAACTGCAGCGACGTACACGATTCGGCGTCGCTATCTTGAGACCCATCGGTTTCCAAGCAAAGTGCGCGGAGAAGAACTCGACTTTACAAACCAATGGACAGCTTCAATGATTCAAGTGCCCGCCGAAAAGACGATTGTGGTTATGGGGCATAGTCGCAACACTGTCAACAAGTCGGACATCTACAAGACACCGCATATCTTTCACGCCAAGATTCTCAACGACGTCAATGGGAAGATGGCTGTGCGGACGCGTTGGCCAATTCCATGGGATCTGTTTCGGTCCACATTCGTTGACGGAGCATATGCGCAACTTCAGGAGAGCAGTCCGTTGGGACGGAACCACACGGTAACCCATCTGATTCCCCATACTGAAGAAACTGGAGGATCCGACGAACATCGTGCTTGAATCGTTTGGCCAAGGCCGAAACGTCATGATGCGGAAACAACTCTTTCAAGTCGGCAGGCTTGGGAGGATAACACCGAAGGATTTCAATGGTTGGACGTGTCTTCATAATCCGAGGCACTTCATTGCATGTCAGCACCACAGGGATCTTGCGATCTGGACCTGTCATCCATTCCACAAGGTTTCGCTGGGCATGCGGATCAGACCCGTCGACTTCATCCAAAATCAAACACAGGGGAGACGAGTCTCCTCGCAACAGAGATGTGATGCTGTGCGAATGGCGACACGATTGCGCAAGGTTTGCGACATCCGCAAAACTCCGAAGCGATCGGCTTGCGTTCAGTTCAAGGGCTTCAAATCCATAGGTCCGAGCCGCTGCAAGCGCAATGGTTGTTTTGCCAATTCCCGGAGGACCGTGAAGAAGCACAACGCGCTCAAACGGAGGTGACTGAAGATAGGCGTGGAGGCGGTCTTTTACGTCCTGATGTCCAACCACCCCCTGAAGTGTATCGGGTCGTCGAGTCTCACTCCACATACTCTGTCTTCGTCCGAGTCCAGAAAATGCTTGCTCGCAACAAAGACAATGGATGTCCCGAGACATGTTCTCAAAACCTTTTTTGAACGGTCCACAACTCCGCTGGTCCAGCATCATGTGGATTCGTACAACGATTTGATTGAGGTTGGAATCCCGACCTACATCCGAAAGAGCAATCCGTTTGAGTTAGAAGTCCCAGGAAACCGGATGATCCGAATCTACATCGGAGGAAAGGAGGGGACAAAGCTTCGGTTTGATCCCCCGAAAGAAGATGACGGGTCTGCAATTGTTCCCCACGCGTGCCGGTTGGACAACAAGACGTATGCGATCACATTGACAGCGGACATTGACGTTGAGTATTCGTTCCCCGATGGGACGACGGAAGCCCGGAGCTTTTCCGATGTTCTCATTGGCAGTCTTCCGTTGATGGTGCGCAGTCGGTTGTGCTACCTCAATCGTCTGCCAGCCTACGAAATTGGAGAGTGCAACTACGAGGTGGGTGGCTATTTCATCATCGATGGAGCCGAGAAGGTTCTGCTCACACAGGAGTTGCTGGGCGACAACATGGTCTACGCAGGAACTCGCAAGCGCAAGGCCCCGAAGGGAACGCAGGCACGGTTGGTAGAGTCGGACGAACCCATCACGTTCGAGGACGTGAAGGAGGATGGGGATGTCTCGTACGAGGAAGTCACAGAGACCTACGTTGGCATGCGCAGTCTGTCGGAGGATGGTGTGCGGGGTCCGTATTCGCACTTCCTGACCATTCCGTCTGCGACCTTGAATCCCGAGGCAACCAACGGAAACTACGGACGCGACAACCGTCTTGCGATGATTACCCTTCGTGGATTCTCGCAACCGATTCCACTGTTCAGTATCTTTCGGGCATTGGGAGTGACATCCGATCGCGATGTGTACGACACGGTGTTGGCGGGGGTTCCGGACAAGGATCGGACAGCGTATGATGAGTTGCTGTATGAACTTCTGCTCAGCCATGACAAGTTCTTGGCCAAGATGGACAAGACGGACTTGACGATTCTTGCCGAGTTCACTCGCAACAAGTCTCGGTTTGAGATTGTGCAGGCTCTTCATGAGACGCTCTTTTCACATGTGGAGGGTACGACGGACGATACGGGTGCCACCTTTCGTCGCAAAGCGTATCAGCTTGGACACATGCTGAAGATGGGATTGGATGTGGAGATTGGACGCAGGGCTCCGTCGGATCGCGACAGCTTTCAATTCAAGCGATTCAAGACATCGGGGGTTCTGATGTTCGACGAATTCCGTCGCATCTACCGCGAGAATGTGAAAGAGATGCTGCTTCGTCTGGATCGCACCAACACCTTCAACCCGACGACGTATCGCGACAAAGGATTGGTGAATCTGATTGAACGCGAGACGATTGGCCGGCAGTGGCGTGGATATGTCATGCTCAGTGAATTCAAGAAGTCCTTCAAAGGAGCCTGGGGAGGTCGTGTCGGAATCTCACAGGAGCTCGGAGGAAACGGACGCGTCTCCTACTTGAACGTCATTCATCACCTCCGCAAGACAGACCTGCAGATTGACAAGTCCACAAGCACGGCGCCTCCTCGTCGCTTGTACGCATCGCAGTTCGGACTGATGTGTCCTGTGGATTCTCCGGACGGGTCTGACATCGGATACAAGAAGTCGTTGGCCATCTTGGCTCAGATTACGACAGCCGTTCCCTCGGAGTCTGTTAAGCAACTCCTGCGCGAGACGAAGCTGATCCGGGAAGTTCAGGACATTCATCCATCGACTTGGAGACCGGAGTGGACAAAGATCTTTGTGAACTCGGACTTGTGGGCCGTCTGTCTTGGCAACACGGAAAGCCTTCATCGCACACTGCTGAAGGCACGGCGAGAGGGTACGCTTGCGGCGTCTGTCTCTCTGTCGTGGATGCGCTTGAACAACGAATACAAGATCTATTGCGATGCAGGTCGGCCCAATCGTCCTGTGTACCGCGAAGGGACGTCGCCCGAGATGATCTTGGCTGCGAAGACATGGGATCAGATCTCCACCCATCTTGACTACATCGACGCGTACGAGTCGGATTCAATTCGGGTGTCAATGCAACCCTATCACCCGACACAGCCCTCCGAACTTCACATGTCGTTCAATCTGTCTGCCTTGGCGAATATGGTTCCCTACTCCAATCACAACCCGGGTCCTCGGTCTGTGTTCAGCATTCAGCAGCAGAAATCGGCGGCTGGATGGTATCATACGAACTACAAGAAGCGCTTCGACACAATCGCGGAATTGTTGGCCCTTCCTCAGAAACCGATCTCACAGACGTGGATTTACGAACAGATGATGGGGCGCGGAGGATGCTTGCCGTACGGAGAGAACGCGCTGGTCGCGATCACGATGTATGGAGGCAACAATCAGGAGGACTCCGTGCTGATGAATGGCGGATCGCTCAAGCGCGGAATGTATCAGACGATGTACTCCCATAGTTACGACCACGCAGAAGAGATCTTGGATCCCGGACTGGAGACCCACACAGAGATTGCGAATCCGTTGAAGAAGGATGTCAAACGGAAAGAAGGATTCAACTACGAACTGCTGGATGAGGATGGAATCATCAAGGTGAACTCCCTTGTGACACCAGACACGATTCTCATTGGAATGGTCTCTCCGATTACATCTCCAACGGGAACGGTGACAGGGTATCGCGATGTCTCCGTGGAACCCAAGCGGGGTCAAGTTGGACGTGTGGATGCTGTCTACACCTACACCGTGATGGTTCCGGTTGCGGGAATGGTGGGAGACAAAGGATCAAGGGTTCGCAAGATGATTGGATTGAAGGGTGTCAAGATTCGGATTGTGGAAGATCGCAGTCCGGTTGTGGGAGACAAGATGAGCAGTCGGCACAGTCAGAAGGGAACCATCGGACAGATCATGCCCGAGGAAGACATGCCGTTCACAGCCCGTGGGGTTCGTCCGGATCTCATCTTCAATCCGCATGGCATTCCGACGCGTATGACGGTGGGACAGTTCTTGGAAGCCGCCACAAACAAGTTGGGAATCCACTTGGGTGCGTTTGTGGACGCAACACCCTTCAGTGTTCAGAATCGTGTTCCGGACTTGAAGGCAGCGCTTCTTCAGATGGGATTTGAGCCGTACAGCCATGAGGTGCTCTACAACGGAATGACAGGCGAACAGATGGATGCGGACATCTTTATGGGTCCGATCTACTACCAGCGGCTCAAGCAGATGGTAGAAGACAAGATTAACTATCGCGACACAGGGCCAAAGACACTGCTGACCCATCAACCAACCGGGGGACGATCCAACGACGGAGGCATGCGCATCGGAGAGATGGAACGTGATTCGTTGATCGCACACGGAATGTCCAAGTTTGTGCGCGAGAGTTTCATGGAACGGTCGGATGGAGGAACGTTTGAATTTGACAAGGACGCCGGACGAATTGACACCTCCCGCGATACAATTGAAATGCCGTATTCAATGGCGCTGTTTACGCAAGAGTTGGAATCGATGCACATTGCTCCGAGGCTGCTTGTTTCCGACTCGCAATAAGAACGTTCTTCTTCTCGGTCAGAAAGAAGAACGCGTCGGATCCCACGATCTGCTCAATGCGTGAGCGGAACTGCGTAGGAATGCGACTCCACTCGGTAATGTCCTCAATGATGTAGTACCCACCCGGACGCACACGATGCCACAAGTTCTCCATCGTCTTCACCTGCGTCTCATCATAGTGAAGCCCATCGTCAATAATGACATCAAATGTCCGATCTCCCAACACACGATCCACCTGCTCTTTGTTGGACGAATCCGCAAGAGCCGTCTGAATCCGATCCTCCGCAAACTGCGTATCCGGCTGGACATCAATGCCCATGATCATTCCCTGCGGGAAGTAGTCCCTCCACGCACGAAGCGATCCACCTGGCGCATACCCAGGCAGAGAATACCCCACCATTGACGATGCGACTCCCGGGATCATCGTGCCGATTCCAATCTCCAGGAGTTCGATCGGCTCGGTCCGCAGATTCTTGAGAAACGAATGGTACATCGGCACATATCCGTTGCGTGCCTTGTCGCTTCCGTACTTGTTCATGAGTTCATCAAGCTCCATTTGGGGAAGACTCGTCGCACCCCTCTAAACTAGATTCTTCTCCCGCCTACTTACAGGTAAGGAAGATGATAAGAGTATCCAGCATGTCTGACCATATTTACGTCACAAAGCGCGATGGCTCTCGGGAACCTGTTTCGTTTGATCAGGTGCTTCGCCGCATTCAGAAGCTTGCGAATGGACTTGAGCATGTCAACCCCGACCTTGTTGCGCAGAAGGTTTGTTCGCAGATCGCGGATGGCATTCATACCTCCAAACTTGATGAGTTCGCAGCCGAGACTTGTGCTATGATGCAGGCCCGCAACCATCCCAACTACGGCAAGCTTGCGGCCCGTCTTGTCATTGACAACCACCAGAAGCGAACTCCACCAACACTTCGGGAGTGTGTTGACATTCTCGGCGCAGAGGGTCTTCTGTCGTCCAACTACATCTGGCATGTGTCGGAACATCACGCAGCCTACGACGCAATGATCGACTACACGAGGGATTTCAATTTTGAGTATTTCGGATTCAAGACGCTGGAGAAGGGCTATCTTCTGCGCACACGCAACGAGACTCCATGCGAGCGTCCCCAGCACATGTGGATGCGCGTTGCGATTCAGCTTCACGGAGGCAACCTTGCAAGCGTGAAGGAGACCTACGATGCTCTCTCGCTTGGGTATTTCATTCACGCAACGCCCACACTCTTCAATGCGGGAACGACACACCCTCAGCTCAGCTCGTGCTTTCTGCTCACGATGGAGGAGGATTCCATCAAGGGCATCTACAAGACGCTTGGGGATTGCGCGCAGATCTCCAAGTGGGCAGGTGGGATTGGACTGGCCATTCACGACATTCGGGCCAAGGACTCGCATATTCATGGGACCAATGGCAAGTCGACTGGAATCGTTCCGATGCTGAAGGTGTTTAATGACACCGCAAAATATGTCAACCAAGGAGGCAAACGCAATGGGTCCTTTGCGATCTATTTGGAGCCGTGGCATGCAGACATCGAGGACTTTCTTCGCCTCAAACTTAATACCGGCAACGAAGAAGAGCGAGCTCGCGATCTGTTCTACGGGCTCTGGATCCCTGACCTCTTCATGCAGCGTGTCAAAGCCGACGGAATGTGGAGCCTTCTGTGCCCAAACGAGTGCCCCGGTCTCGCAGACTGTTGGGGCGATGCCTTCAACGAGAAGTACTGTGCCTACGAAGCCGCTGGCAAGGCCCGCCGACAGATCCCTGCCAAGAAGCTATGGCAACTTATCCTTGATGCTCAGATCCAAACCGGTACGCCCTACCTCTGCTACAAAGACGCTGCCAACCGAAAGTCCAATCAGCAAAATCTAGGCACGATCCGCTCGTCCAATCTGTGCACGGAGATCATGGAATTCACGTCGCCCGGTGAGACGGCGGTGTGCAATCTTGGGTCCCTCGCGCTCCCCAAATTCGTGGAGAGTGGTGCCTTCAACTTTGGGAACCTTCGGCAGTACACGCGCATCCTGATTCGCAATCTGGACAAGGTCATTGACACAAACTTCTACCCGACTCCCGAGACCAAAGCGTCCAACAGCAAGCATCGTCCCGTCGGCCTTGGAGTCCAGGGACTTGCGGATGTCTTTGCAATGCTTCGGCTTCCGTGGTCATCGGAGGCTGCCGCGAAGGTGAATCGTGAGATCTTTGAGAACATCTACTACGCTGCGACCGAGGCAAGTGTCTCGCTCGCCGAAGAGTCGCTGGGAGGGGCGAATCATTATCAGGTCGTCGGACCCTATGAGTCATTCCAAGGATCGCCCGCGTCTCACGGACAGCTTCAGTTTGATCTGTGGGGGCAGTCGCCGACCGAGACGCCCTATTTGGACTGGGCAACCCTGAAGCGAAAGGTCCAGACAAGTGGACTCCGCAACAGCTTGTTGATCGCGCCGATGCCGACTGCGTCCACCTCGCAGATTCTTGGCAACAACGAGTGCATCGAGCCCTTCACCAGCAACCTGTACACTCGTCGTGTTCTTGCGGGAGAGTTCGTGGTCGTGAACAAGTATCTCGTGGAGGATCTCATCAAGGCAGGGTGCTGGACCTCGGACATCCGCACCCAGATCATCGCCAACAACGGATCGGTGCAGGGCATCCCCGAGATTCCCGCCGAGCTTCGCGAGTTGTACAAGACCGCGTGGGAGATTCCGATGAAGACGATTATCAATCTGGCTGCCGATCGGGCTCCGTTTGTCTGCCAGTCGCAGAGTCTCAATCTGTTCGTCGCTGAGCCGACGTTCTCAAAACTTTCGTCCATGCACATGTATGCGTGGGAGAAAGGCCTGAAGACAGGCTGTTATTATTTGCGAACCAAGTCGGTGGCGAAGGCTCAGCAATTTACTGTCGAGCCCCCCGCCTGTGTAACTTGCTCCGCCTGATGCGGAAAAATATGTCCCTGACAATACAAACCAAATGTCCGAAGACCTTAGCGGAGGCGAAATTGTTCCCACTGGTGGAGATCTTAACGGAAAGGGAGGTGGAGAGAATGGTATGATGGGAGGCCGCCGCGTCAAGAAGGCGACTGTCAAGCAGCTTAAGAAGATGCTGAAGAAGGCCGGCCTCAAGACCACTGGCAAGCGCGCCGCCCTGACCCGCCGCGCCCACAAGGCCCACCTCAAGATGAAGGGCGGGGTGGTTGTCACGGGCGGCGGCGGCAGCACGACCCCCCTTCCCCTCCCTTCTGCCCAGCCGGGCGGTCGTCGTCGCAGCCGGAGCCGCGGAAAGCTCTTCGGAGTCAAGCTCTACTAAATTGACTCCGCGATCTCGGACACCAACGTAAACAACTCATCGCTGAATCCGTAATGACACCCGTTGGCCTCGCCAGCAGGTGCTTTGCGGCTTGACGTATTCAGCTTGTGGACCAAACTCACAATCACATCCTGGGGAGACACCTCCCTGCACATGTGTTCGCGTCCGCGGACAAATGCGCCACCCTCTGCGATCCGATCGTCAGAGAACTTTGTATGCATCCAAAAGTCCCGTGTGAAGCAGAGTGTCGCTTCGGACACACGATCCGCCATCGGCAACACCATTGGAGGAACGTTCATGAAGCTCGTCTTCTTGTGGATGTCAAAGCATGGAATCGTCGTGGAGAAGACACACTCGTGGGGTCTGGGTCCCGCAAGCATGAAGGCAACGCGGGTCAGAATGCTGTTGTTCGGATAGACATCATCGTCGTCCATCATCACGAGGACGTCATGTGACGCCTTCTCCACGCCCAGATTGCGCTTGGCTCCAATCGTCATCGGCTCATCGACCAACACATACTTCACATTCGGAAGATCCGAGACCAGATCCTTGATCTGATCTTTGCCATCGTCAACGATGACCCACTCCAGTTTGTCTTCGGGATAACTCTGCGCAAGCACGCAATACTTGGCAAGAGGCAGAAAGGGACGGCGGTCGCGTGTCAAAGTTACGATGGATACCTTCGGCAGATCGGTTTCCTTGGGGAACGTTGCCTCCAACGAATACACAGGACACTCCGTCAGCGCAGTCCGAAGAGTCTCCGACATTCTCTCCAGAAACTCCTTGTGCTTGCGTTCGTACAGATCCCGCATGTGCTGAGACTTGGTCTTCTTCCACGCAAACTGACTGGTCGCATACACCTGAAGCGCTTCATACAACGATCGCTGGTCGATGTCACACAGGGTTCCGAGGCAGTGCGGATGAGGAGTGGTCTTCAACTCGGACACCCAGAGCACATCCGTCTTCTTGTCCGTGAGTTCCAGAAACGCGTCAATCGGGCTGAGCATCAACAGACACCCAGCCGACATGGCTTCGTTGACAGCGTGTCCAAACCCCTCGGCAGCGGACATACAGATGCACAAGCCACATTCCTGAAGAAGTTCATCGTAGTCCTTCTCCGACATCACTTCCGAATGAAGCTTGACCTTGTCCGCAATCTCAGGAGACACCACCGGAGCTGCAACATGCTCGGGAGAATGAACGATATGAAGCTCGGGCAGAGCCTTGAACAGTGACGGATCCTTCTTCGCAAGAACGTTGTACACCTGAAGAATCGGCATGGGACTGCGCCACAGGTTCTTGCCGACGGGAACAATGGCCTTCCAGTAGTTCTTCTTCTCCGGCATCACCTTGTCAATTGACGTCCAGCCGATGTAGCGGATGGGCGTGTCGCAGATCTCTCCGAAGAGACGTTCGGCTTCCCGCGTCTTCACCCAGATCTCATCCACCATCTTGCAGTAGGGGATCCAGGCCTTGTACGTCCATTCGGGATTGGGAATCCAAATGTTCTTGCCGGCGTACGCCATGAGAGATGGATTGATCACCTCAATGAAGAAGTTCACCTCTGCCGGCTGGC
>JACCDP010894754.1_pt1 | contig 12168 bp, 13 predicted proteins | sample 7445841 | NCBI WGS metagenome assembly JACCDP01 (sample SAMN15323441, study PRJNA562643) | freshwater metagenome | isolation source: river surface water | place: USA:Blue River Watershed | collected 2017-08-17
ATAATTTAAGGGAAGTGGTTGAAAAAATAAATTCAATGCAAAAATTAAAAATAATAAGATGATAAATTCTAACATTAAAGAAACTATTCGTGCTAAAAAAAGAGCTGGGGTATCATTTCCTCTTTCCTCAATTTTAAGTGAAAAATCTTTTGGTGTGGGAGATTTATACTCTCTACGTTGTATTGGAGAATGGGCACATGGATCTGGAATCTCAATTTTACAGATTTTACCCCTAAATGATTTAGGATTTGGAAGAAGCCCATATAGTTCTATATCAGCATTTGCAATAGACCCAATTTATATTTCTTTATTTCTACTCGGGATTGGTGAAATAAATTCTGATTTAACGAAACTTTCAGATGATAGAGTGCAAATCAAGCAAAAAAAAATATCTATCTTAAGAAATCATTTTAAAAAAATTTATAATGAAACCGAAAAAAAATCATTAAATATATTTATAAATACAAATAAGTGGTTAAATGAGTATATAGCATTTTCATTATTAAATAATGAGAACAATGGAGTACATTGGTCTCAATGGCATAAAGACTTCTCAGAAAAATTGGTAGAGTCATTAAAAATAAAGGATGAGTCCGAATATTATTTTATTGCTTGGTTACAATATATTTTATTCCAACAGCTCAAAGAAGAAAAAAATAAATTAGAGGAAAAAGGGGTTTATCTTAAGGGAGATATGCCTATTTTAACTTCTGATCACAGTGCAGATGTATGGGCTAGAAGATTTTTATTTAACAGAGAAGTAACCTCAGGAGCACCACCTGATTATTTCAATGCAGATGGTCAAAATTGGGGCTTCCCTGTGATTGATTGGAATGCTATGAAAAAAGACAATTTCTTTTGGTGGAAAGAAAGATTGTCATACCTAGAAAATTTTTATCATCTCTACAGAATTGACCATGTCTTGGGAATGTATCGAATATGGGCTATACCCAAAGGTAAGGAATCTGCTAAGTTTGGTTTTTTTCATCCTCAACGTGGTACTTCTAGGAAAGAATTTAACTTGGCGAGATTATTTCCAGAAGACTTTGAGAAGCTCGGATTGGTCTATGAATTTAAACATGATCATTATATTTTCTATTGGGATTTTTTTAAAACACCTAATTACCAATCTTTACCTGAAGAGATCAAGGCAAAGTTTTATCCATTGAGTAGTTTGCATCTTTTAAAGGATGAAGAGCATTGGAAAAAAGCAGGCGAAGAAATATTAAAATATTTATTTGAAAATTCTTCCATGCTTCCCTGTGCGGAAGATTTAGGTGCAGTTCCATCTTTTGTTAGGGATAGTATTTTTGAGCTCCAACTATTGGGACTGGATATAATTCGATGGACTAGATCATTTGAAGATGGTAGCTATATCAAACCAGAAGGATACAGAAAAAATGCAGTGTCTGCCCTATCTGTTCATGATACATCTACTGCACTGGGATGGTGGGTGGAAGCATCCGAAGATGATCGAACAGCTTTTAAAAAATTATTTGCGAAAGAAGTAATTGATAATCCTAAAGAAGTGATTCCTCTTGAATTTAAAAAAGAAGAAATACCACAAATGCTCCTCCAAGTAGCATTTAGTTGTGCGAGTTTATTTTCTATTCACATGTTGCAGGATTATATTATCTCTGGAAGTTTGGGAGAAAACAGAAATGGTTATCCTGGAATTTTAAAGGATCCTCTCAAACATCGTATCAATATTCCAGGAACTCCGGAAGATAAGAATTGGGGATATGTATTCCCCTTCTTGGCAGAAGAATTACTTTCTGAGAAAGAACTTTCAAAAAAAATAAAAGAATTAATAGCAAAGTCAGGAAGGATACCTTGAATTCTATCTATGGAATCATTTTGAGTGGAGGAGTTGGCTCAAGAATGAATTCAAATATTCCAAAACAATTTCTTTCCCTTGATGGAGATTCCATATTGAGACACTCTGTTAAAAATTTAAAAAAATGGGGACTTTTTAAAGCAATAGTTATAGTGGCACCTGAAGCTTTCATAGAAAAAACAGAATTAGAACTTTCGGATATATTGGATAACAATGATAGAATTGTAATTGGAGGTAGTACAAGGCATGAATCTACCCTAAATGGTATTTCAGCTTTTAATTATGAAAATGACTTACTTGTATTTCATGATGCTGCTAGACCATTTGTTACATCTAAAGACTTAGATGAAGTTACAAATTCAGCACTAGAGTATGGATCCTCAACATTAGCAGAGAAAATTTCAGAAACAATTGTCAACTCAGCTTTAGGTTGTGTAGAAAGTATAATCAATAGAGAAAATGCATTTACTATAAAAACACCACAAGCAATCCATTCTTCCCTATTAAAAAAATTATTAGGAGTAAAATACTCAATTGAGCCTACTGACTTATGCTCATGGACCTCAGTGATAGGTTTGAAAACTGCTATTAAAATTTCTAATCCTTATAACATAAAAATCACTACTAATGATGATTTGCAAAAAGCAGAACTCTACTCTAAAGTTTTCTCTATTTTGGAATGAAAAATGGCAAAAAAATTAATAAATAAAATTATGATTGTGGATGACTCCGAAGAAAATCGGATGATCTTAGAGGAAATTTGTAAAAATTTAGGATATGATTCCGAGTTGGCAGAAAACGGAAAACATGCATTAGAAATTTTAAGAGAAAAGCCTTTTGATTGTATTCTTTTAGATATAAAAATGCCAATAATGAATGGAATTGAACTTTTAGAAATTTTAAAAAGAGATGAGTATCTAAAAATTATTCCAGTTATTATGGTTACAGGAATTGAAGATTCAAAGAGTATTGTAGATTGTTTTTCGAAAGGAGCAGATGATTATATCACAAAGCCTTTTGAAAATGAGATATTGGCAGCTAGAATTAAGGGAGTGGTTCAACGATACGAAGTGTATCTCAGAGAAAAAGAACTCGTTGAAAAAACTTTTTTTGGAAGTGTGAAACTTCTCAGTGATCTTTTGGCTTCATTGAGTCCACATATATATGGTAAATCTAACCAAATTAGAAGAATTGCAAGAGCTATCTGTAATGAGGTAAATTATACGGATACAAATGAAATAGAATTAGCAGCACTTTTTTCACACATAGGATGTATTTCACTATCGGGAGAGATTATTGATAAATTGGTAAATGGAAAATTTTTATTTCCTGAAGAGAAAGTAATATTTGAAAATCATCCTCTTTTAGGATATAAATTATTAATGAATATTCCTATGTTAGAAAATGTAAACAAAGCGATTTTATACCAAAATAAAAATTATGATGGAAGTGGGCCTCCACTAAGTGATAAAATAAGTGGAAGTGATATACCTATTTCAGCAAGGATTCTAAGAGCAGCTATAGAATACCAGTCTTGCAGGATTCGATCTAATTCTGTTCTAGAGCTGAGTGACTCCCTCAAAGCAAAAGAATCTTTTATTGATCCAAATATTTTCAAAGCATTGATGAGTGTGTTAGTGAAAGAAGAGAGTAGGGACTTAAAAGAATTAAAAGTAATACAACTTAGAGTTGGGATGATTTTTGCATCCGATGTAATGACCGAGTCCAATACTAAATTAGCTAGCCAATGGCAAGATGCAACAGAGGGAATCATAGAGAGGATAACAAACGTACATTACCAAATAGGAGTCAAAGAGCCTATCAAAGTTTTTACTAATTAATGATGCTCCTGCAAAAAGTCAATTTTGCAATTTTATTCGCAACAATCCTGGGCTTTTTCCGCCTGCCGGCGGAAAAAGATAGTTATGTGAACTATATTAAAAGAAGCTTTTAAATTTATAGACGAAACTGTTCCATTGGAAATTTATTTGTGAGTTCCTTTACACCATCTTTCACAGATGCAAAGGTTTTTTCATCAGTGATATTATCTAGCAGATCACAAATTAAATTACCAACACGTTGAAATTCATCTTTTCCAAAACCCCTGGTAGTTAGTGCAGGCGATCCCAGTCGAATACCCGAAGTGACTGCAGGGGGTTTTTCATCAAAAGGAATACCATTTTTATTAACTGTGATATGCGCAGCATCTAATCTATTTGCAGCATCTAATCCTGTGATACCCTTAACCGATACATCTACTAAGACAATATGATTGTCTGTGCCACCGGAAATGACTCTATATCCTCGTTTCATAAAAACTTCAGCGAGTACGGAAGCATTTTCAATCACTCTACCTATGTAATCTTTAAATGAAGGTTGGTTAGCTTCTTTAAAAGCTACAGCTTTCGCCGCAATAACATGCATCAGGGGACCACCTTGGACTCCTGGAAATACTCTAGAGTTTAAGATTTTTTCATTTTCAAGTTTAGAGAGAATTATACCACCTCTAGGTCCCCGAAGGGTTTTGTGTGTGGTTGTTGTCACAAAGTCACATACTTCTATGGGAGATGGGTGGTAGCCAGCTACTATAATACCAGAAATATGTGCTACGTCAGCTAAAAGTTTTGCTCCAACACTTTTTGCAATTTCTCCAAAACGATTGAAATCTATAATTCGCGGATAGGCTGATGCACCCACTACAATTAATTTTGGTTTGTTTGCTTTAGCTAGTTTTTCAACCTCATCATAGTCTATTCTATGTGTATCTGGTTTTACACCGTACGACACAACCTTATAATTTCTCCCGCTAAAGTTTACGGGTGAACCATGTGTGAGATGACCGCCATGTGCTAAATTCATCCCCATAAAGGTATCACCAGCATCCAGACATGCTAAAAAAACAGCCATATTCGCTTGGGCTCCGCTGTGAGGTTGCACATTTGCATATTCGGCTTTGAAGATAAGCTTGGCTCTATCTATAGCAAGTTGTTCAATGGTATCGGCATGTTCACATCCGTTGTAGTACCTTTTTCCGGGATAACCCTCAGCATATTTATTTGTGAGTGTTGAGTGATAAGCTTCCATCACTGCTCTAGATACAAAATTTTCTGATGCAATGAGCTCTAAAGAGGATTCCTGTCTTTGGTCTTCTTTCTGTAGTGCTGAATAAACTTCAATGTCCTGCGATTCAATAAAACTATTCATAAAACCAGAATTATTACTCCCTACTAAAAATAAATTCCGAATTTAGATATTTTTCTTTCATAAGTGTAGGAACCGTAGAAAGTACTTTTTGAAAATATTTTTTAGGGATGCCTTTGAGTTCTGTAGAAAGATAAGATTGTAACTCAATCCTGAGAGCTTTTTTAAAACTTGGGACAGAAAATGTTTGTGGAAGGTGGGAGATAAACTTATCATGTGATCTTCCTTTTCTATAATCAGGTTCTAAGGGAGGGTGTTTTAGAATTTCTTTCACCCGGTCAATCAATTTTTGGCTCAGAACCAATGTGCCATGGTGAACCAAACAATCTCGCTTTCTGAATTGTGCGTTCCCAGATATTTTCAATAGGTCAGTATCTCCTTGGATAGAGAGATCAGATTTACCAGCTAGTACCGCATCTATTCCACATGAATTTAGGGCTTTAAGGACAAGGTTTGAGAGGATTTGGTAGGAGTCGTGGATGGGAAACAATTCTTTTTTAGTTTTTAAATTTACAAAGAGTGAATAGTTTAAGTTCCAATTTTTTTCTTGAAAAACAGTACCACCACCCGATGCTCTTCTAGCAATTGCAAGATGATTTAAATTTTTTTTGGGTAAAGTAGATTGCAAATTAGGTAAGTGGGAGGACAATTTAGATATTTCTGGTTCAGGAATATTTTTAGAAAGGGGGTCACTGATACCAACTACAATTGTATTGCAATTTTCCCAAAATCGTAATCCTCCACATAGCTCAAAATTAGTGAGCTGAACACAGAGTGATTCTTCAAGAGCTAAATTATAGTATATATTTCGGGGTGAAATTTGGTCTAAATAAAAGGAGTTCATCTAGCAAACATTTTCATTTTTAAAAAAAATCCGTATACGAAAAAAACTAAATCTATATAGTTCTATTTGGAGAATGTACAATGAGTGAATCTGAAAGAATTATTTTTGAAAGTCCCGTCAATAGATTGGTATTTTATCCAAATGAAAAGTATGCTCTTATTTTTTCTGATGGAGATGTAAATACAGAATATTTTCAGGGAATATTTGAGGCTTTACTAACAGAAATGGATACAAATCCATTCCGAAAACTCTTGATAGATATTGAAAAAATGAAGTCGACCACCCTGATTTCTAGAACCTGGTTGGTTTTAAACTTTGTTCCAAAATTTTATTCAAAGTATGATGGTATATTTGATGTGGCCATTGTGAATACAAAAAATTTTTTTGAGGGTATTACAATAGATCTATTGGCAAAAGCAGTGATGGCTTTGGGTTTTGATATTAGAATAACATTTCATAAGAATGTGGAGGAAGCTAAGCGACATTTAGATGTTTAAAGAATAGTGTAATGCGAGGATTGTTCCTCGCATTCTTCAGTGGAGTAGAAGTTAGGGAGTAGAGGGATTAGTTCCACCTTTAGCATTTCCAGGGGATTCGTTCATTAAATCTTGTAATATTTTTGATTCAGTTGCAGAAAAGTATTTTTTGTAATCATCACTGATCAAAGCTGTGACTTCAGCACTGAAATAATCCAATCTTTTGGTGTAGAGTTTTTTGTTATATGGTTCATTCCATTGGAAAATAAACCCACCTTCTTTGGCACCGTTGTTTTCACCGCTTAGATTCCATATGCTTGCCATTGGGACTTTTTTTGCAGTTTCCTGTGTATCGTCATCATCTTTCTCAGCTGCAGGGTCTTCTTCCTTTTTCTCGGCTGGAGGGGCAACTTTTGTTTCCATCGTGATACCAAACTTGTTTTCAACTAAATATTCCCGTGTAGGAGATCCATATTTTCCAAGTGAATCTTTCACTTTGGATGACTCCACAGGTGAAAAGAAAAGTCCAACTGAAAAAAGACCGGTCATTGCTTTGTGATCTGGTTTGGAACCATCCGCATTTTTCTCATTGGCTTTGACATCAGCTACTTCTTTGGGTTGTTTATAAAATCTATAGTAATAAGTTACATTGTTTCTCTTTACAACCAGAAGCTTGTTTTTTACTTCATTTAAAATTTTTATATCTTCCGTAGAAGATGGGTTTTTCAAAAGAGATGCAAACTTTTCTTTAACATCCTTATAGGAGGATCCCCAAGGGGAGTCACCAAATGCATTCAGAGTGGTTTGAGAGTAGAGAATTCCAAAAGGCAAGAAGAGAGTGATGAGTATGATCCGTTTCATATTAAAACTATCGGAAATGCAAAGAGAAACCTTATAAGAAAACCTTTTTTTTTAAATTTCTATATTGTATAAAATATCCGTCTGCATCATGGTCTAGAAATTGGGAGAGTTTGGAGTGAGTGTCTCTGTTTAGGGAGTATTTTAAAAAAGTATCCCCCCTGTGCTTAACATACAATTTTTCTTCGGAGTCGGCGTAAAAATCCAATTCATCCAAAGAAAATCTTAGTAAATTATCTCCAATCAAATAAAACTGATCATTTGCTTCTTCCCATCGAATAAATTGTAAAGGGTAACCCATACATGTAACATACCCTTTTTCTGTGAGATTTCCGTATGTATTTGTGATAAAGATTCCTTCTTTATCTTCTGACAAATTTTCTTTAAAATACTTCAGAACTGTGTCTAGTGTGATTTCATTCCCCCTGAACATCCATCTGGAGGCTTCTGTAATTATAATTTCGCTATCGAAGATTCTTGGAGGGTTTTCCATTTTCTATGTACCTAAAAGCAATCCCTTTTTTTTTCCCTATCTCAGTATTTGCCTCTGCAAAGGATACAATTATTCCCTGTTGGTTCTCTGCTCTCACTAAAATTGGGACACCTTCTTCTTTTGTGAGGGTGGAGTCAAACCACACACCATCAATTTTTCGTTCAAATAGCTCTTTTTGGATATCTGTTATATATCTATCTATAGATTCTTCCCCTGAAAAACTCCTAAATACAACCAATCCCTGTGTTCTATAGGGTTTTGTAGGTTTGGTAGAAAGGACTTCCACCTCTTTATAAGTAGTTTTTGCATAAAGTAAATTTCTTGAAGTAAAATCAGTATCAGGTAAAAATTCAACTGTGGAAGAACAATTTGAAATGCCAAAGATGAGAAATGCTATTATAATTTTTTTCATCTTTTGTTTACCACTCCTTTCTGAACCTGATCTTTTTTATAAACTTCCATTTGAGACCCCTTTGGCACAAATCAACTCCTATACGTCAAATTTAGACAATAAAAATTGTACCATACAAATCACCTATCCTATCTTAGACCCCATAGATAGTAAAATTTCTGAAAAATCGAAGGCTAGATTAAATAAGCTACTGAGAAATAAATTCTTTGAAGCCAGACACTTTAATGATGATGTGGGTTGTAATTCTAAATTTAGAAAAGTTGATAAAGCGTACTACATGGAAATAAAATTTGAAATTACAATGAACTTGGATTCATACGTGTCTATGGTTTACAGTGCAATAGGATATCCTGCGGGGGCTAAAAAAACATCTATCACTAAGAGGGGTTTAACATTGAATTTAATAGAAGGATATCCTATATTATTTAGTGAGCTTTTTAGAAAGGACTCTGGATACAAGAAAATACTGGATGAAACTCTAATGGAGATATTAAGGGAAAAAGGAAAAATAAATGAAATAGAAGAATTTGAAGTCTATAAAAAGAAATCATATGAGTTTGCATTAACTGATAGAGAGCTAATTATTTTACTCGAAGGTAGTAAGCAGACAAGTACATATGAGGTATTTATTCCATATGGAAGGATTAAAAAAATATTAAATAAGGAACTCTTTGTTGATTGATATTATATAAATTTTCATATAATCGTTAAGAGTTTATCTAAATTAGCAATTTTTAAAATTGAGAGAGTATCGTGACTTAGGTTTTTTAATTTTAAGGATCCTTTTTTTTCTGCGAGATATTTCTGAGAATTAAAAATTGCTCCAATTCCTGATGAATCAACATGCACATTTTGATTAAAATCTAAAATGATATCCAAAAATCCTGAATTAGCTTCTGAAATAATTTGGTCTTTGAGAGCTAATGCACTTTTCAGACTAATCGTACCATCCAAAGAAAGGATGCATATTTTTTTCTCCATATCATATTGGGTCTTATACATACACTCTTTCTACACTTTTTCCTCTTCAAAATCAAGAAAAATATTAGTATCCAATCTCTCTCGCTTTATTTTAAAAAGTCTGGTAAGAAAAATAGTTTTTTTAACCAATATCTCTCAATTTTATAAAAATATTTCTTTTTTTAATTGATTTTATGAGGTAGAATGTAACTTTCTTTGTGATGAAGGTTACATTTTGGGGTGTAAGGGGATCAATAGCCTCTCCTATAACAGGAAAAACTATCCAGGAAAAAATAGAAAAAGTTTTGGCTCATGCAACTGCTGCTGAGATCCAAAGCCCTGAGTCTATTTCTAACTTTTTAAAAACTTTAAATTTTTCCACCAAAAGTACGTATGGTGGTAATACAACCTGTTTGGAAATTAGAGATAAAAAAAATAGGTTGTATATAATAGACGCCGGCACGGGTCTTAGAGAACTAGGTAATAAGATACTTCCAGAAGGTTATTTGACAGGTAAAGGCCACGCCTATTGGTTATTCACCCACACACATTGGGATCACATCCAGGGATTACCCTTTTTTGTTCCAGCATACATTCCTGGTAATATATTTGATATCTACACATCTGTAGATAATCTAAAAGATAGGCTAACATACCAGCATATTGAAACTCATTTTCCCATTCCATTTGAAGGTTTAAGGTCCACTCGAAATTACCATCCAATTGAACAAAATGCATGGACTTCCATCAACGAGTCCATGCGTGTTACATCAAAGGCAATGAGGCATCCCGGAGGAAGTTTTTCTTATAAATTAGAAGAAAATGGTAAAACATTTATTTTTGCATCAGATGCTGAGTTTAATTTAGATGAAATGGAGAGTATTGAAACTTATATCAATTATTTTAAGGATGCAGATGTATTGGTTTTTGACACACAGTATACCTTTGAAGAATCTCTCAATAAGATAGATTGGGGTCATAGTTCAGCTTCTATTGCTACAGATATCTCTCTGAAGGCGGGGGTAAAAAAGTTAGTTATGTTTCACCATGATCCATCGTACACCGATGAAAAATTAGACGCAGTATATCTTAGAGCATTGAACTACAAAAATATGATGACACAAAGAAATGATCTCGAAATAATTATGGCTTATGAGGGACTGGAAATAGAGATTTAGTCTCTATCTCGTAATGAATCCAAATTTTAAATTTATAACAATTGATCCAGAAAAGCTAGAGTTTCACTCCAGTTGTTCGGAGGGGCTAGATGAATTTCTTTTAGAAGAAATAAAAAATTCATCACTTCAAATCCTTTCATTCAATAGGGGTGGAGTTTTTTATTGCGGAAAACGAGCAGATATATACAAGTTTTTATTATCTACCAGATTCAGTTCAAGGATATCCTTTACACTTCATAAATTTGTGGCTAATAATTCAGATGAATTGTATGACAAAGCATATTCTATCCCATGGGAAAGAATAATAATGGATGATGCCGCATATAAAATTGAATCCATGGCAAAAGATTCCATGGAAAATTCAAGATTTGCAATGTATAGATTAAAAGATTCTATACAGGACAGAATTCGTAATAAAGAAAAAAGAGAAGCTTTGATAGATAGAGAATACCCTGATATTGAAATTATCTTGAGGTCAAATAGGGAAAATGTCTCAATAGCTATTGGTATTACAGCTAAACCACTTAATAAGAGAGGTTATAGATTAGATACCGTATCTGCTCCAATTCGGGAAAATTTAGCCCAAGCCCTTATTCATTTTTCAGGCTGGGATAGAAAATCTATTTTTATTGACCCAATGTGTGGATCGGGAACAATTATAATTGAAGCAGCACTGCTTCTGAAAAATAAGGGACAAATAAATCAAAAGCTCCTATTTGATTCTATTATTTTTAAAGAAATGTTTAAAGAAGAAGTACAGAAATTTAATTCTTCATTACAAGAGTCTGGACTTGACTTAAAAAAAAGTAAAACAAATATTATTTATGGTTATGATATTGATCCTGATGCCATTAAAAAAGCTAAAAAAAATATAGAAAGAGCAGGTGTATCTGATTTCATACAACTAGAAGTTAAAGATGTATTACAATTTTCAAATATCTACAATGATTCAAAAGGCTGCATAGTTACTAATCCTCCTTATGGAGAGAGAATGGGATATGCAGATGAATTAAAAGAATTCTATTTTGAAATAGGGAAAATATTAAAGGATAATTTTTCAGGATTTAGATTTACACTTATCTGCGGGGATAAATCTCTCTTAGGTCACTTTCGACTTAAAGCAGATAAAGAAAAAAGTATCACTATCTCTAAATTAAAAGGAAAATTTGTTTCTTATTTGATTCAATGAGTAAACAAGAGCTTCTTCATAGATTTTTTGAATTTACAGGAAACGAAAAAGATAGCTTAGTTTATCTTAAAACATTTCGAGAAATTCAACCTGAATCATTTGCTCTGATATACTGTAATTCTCACTGTTTTAGTGAAACGGGAGAGTCACTTTTATATGATTTAAAATTACTTCAACAACTTGAATTATATCCTGTGGTAGTTTTACAACAATCAGTCTTAGAATATATAAGAATGTTTTATGGAAAAAATATAAATTTTGATATAGAATTATCTCAAAATTCTTTGAATTTGAAGGTTATTAATACTGATACTCCTGTAAGTTCAGATGAGATAAAAGAAGCGATTTTAAATAAAAAAATTCCAATAGTACCAATATTAGAGTATGAAAAAGAAATTTTTAATATATTAAAAATTATAAAAAAAATTATTATAAAAATAAAGTCAAAAAAAATTATATATTTAACTCCAGAGAGGTTATTCCAAACAGAAGATCAGCATAACATTTCCATAATAAATTATACTAATTTAGAACAATTAGAGGGAGCCCTTGATTATCTATCTAGTTTTGAAAAAACTTTATTATTGCATATAAAAGATTTACTTACAGAATCGAAATCTTTCTTAAAATCTGCTTCTGTTACAACACCAATTTCTTTATTCAAAGAGCTTTTTACTATAAAAGGAAATGGAACATATTTTAAATTAGGAAGCGAAATTA